>OIZX01001688.1_pt1 | contig 10935 bp, 8 predicted proteins | sample 1588621 | NCBI WGS metagenome assembly OIZX01 (sample SAMN03283276) | human gut metagenome | biome: human-associated habitat; material: feces | host: Homo sapiens | place: Peru | collected 2012
TTATAATAAGGAAATTACTGATAAATATTTTGCTCTTGATAACAAATCAACCGATTTCAAATCAATGGAAGATATCAACTCTTTTTCTAAACTTAAAGAGCTTGCAGAGGATATGCAAAAAAATAAAGAAGCTCTCGGCATTGAAGGCGTTTTTGCTTCAACTTCGCTTAAAAACGGAGAAAATTGGCGTTTCCAAACTCACCTTGCAAATGTGCCGCTCTTTTATGAATTTACAAAAAATAAAGTTGATTTAACCTCAAACGACACATCAAAAATCACCTTTGAATATGCCGATAATTTTAAAAATATTTTTGATTTGTACCTTAATAATTCAACCGTTGATAAAGGCAAAACAGGCACAAAAACAGTCAGCGATTCTATGGCTGAATTTGCACTTGAAAAATGCGCAATGGTTCAAAACGGCAACTGGGCTTGGAGCCAAATAAGCAAGGTTTCTGGCAATAAGGTTAAAGAAGATAATATTAAGTTTTTACCTATTTATACCGGAATTGAGGGTGAAGAAAGTCAGGGACTTTGCATAGGAACAGAAAATTATTTTGCAGTCAATTCAAAAGCAAGTAAAGAAGAACAGCAGGCGGCAAAAGATTTTATTTACTGGCTTTATTCAAGCGAGCAGGGCAAAAAATTTGTAAGTGAAAAACTCGGCTTTATTTCTCCTTTTGATACTTTCAACGATACCGAAGTGCCAAGTGACCCACTTGCAAAAGAAGTTAAAAATTGGATGGATAAGCAGAGTGTTACAACAATTCCGTGGTATTTTACTGTATTTCCGTCGCAAACATTTAAGGATAATTTCGGTTCTTCCCTTTTAAAATATGCCCAGGGAAATAAAACTTTTGATGAAGTAAAAGCCGATGCAATAGCCGATTGGGAAAAGGAATCAAACGCTTCAAAGTCATAAATCAAAATATTTTATCTTCGGCGTATCTTTGCTCCCTCTGATGAGGGAGCTGTCGGATGCGGCGACTGAAGGAGAGATACATACCTATGAAAAGAGGCATTTTATGAAACGAAATTTAAAAAAATACTTTTGGCTTTTCCTGCTTCCTATAACCGTCACTTTTGTTTTTGCATTTCTTGTGCCGTTTTGTATGGGGGTTGGTCTTTCGTTTACCGATTTTACAACCGTAACCGACGCAACTTTTGTCGGATTCAAAAACTATATAACCGCTTTTTCAAATTCGGGCGATTTTCTCCATTCTCTTTGGTTCACCGCTCTTTTTACGGTTGTTTCCGTAATAACGGTTAATGTTTTCTCTTTCCTTTTGGCACTTATGCTAAGCCGTGGCATTAGGGGTACAAATCTTTTTCGCTCCGTATTTTTTATGCCGAATTTAATCGGCGGCATTGTCCTCGGTTATATTTGGAATTTGCTTATTAATGCCGTGCTTTCAAATTTTGGCGTGGATATAACATATAAGGCAGAGTACGGCTTTTGGGGGCTTGTTATTTTAACTAATTGGCAGCTTATCGGCTATATGATGGTTATTTATGTTGCAGGTCTTCAAAACATTCCGAGTGATTTGACAGAAGCGGCAAAAATAGACGGTGCTTCACCGATTCGTACTCTTTTTTCTGTTAAAATTCCTATGGTAATGCCGTCAATAACTATTTGTATGTTTTTAACTTTGACAAATTCGTTTAAAATGTTTGACCAAAATTTGGCGCTGACGGCAGGTGCACCAGAGCGTGAAACTGAAATGCTTGCACTCAATATTTACAACACTTTTTACGGCAGAGTGGGGTATCAGGGTGTCGGTCAGGCAAAAGCGGTTGTATTTTTTATTATCGTCGGTTTGCTTGCTTTTTTGCAACTTAAACTTACGAGCAGCAGAGAGGTGAAAGCATAAATGAATTCTAAAAAAATGACCAATAATGCAATTTTTACTTTATTGTCAATACTGAGCGTGATTTTTTTAATTCCGATTATTATTGTTTTTATAAATTCGTTTAAATCGAGAATTTACATTTCAAATGAGCCGTTAAAACTTCCAAACAGTGAAACTTTTGTCGGCTTTGAAAATTATATAAACGGTATAACTTCATCCGATTTTTTCTCGGCTTTTTTGCGTTCGCTTTTTATAACCGTCGTTTCGGTTGTGCTTATCGTATTGTTTGCTTCAATGGCAGCTTGGTATATCGTCAGGGTTAATTCTAAGGTTACAAAAACTATTTATTATCTTCTCGTTTTCAGTATGATTGTGCCGTTTCAAATGGTTATGTACACTATGACTTATGTAACAAACAAGGCAAATCTTGATAATATACTCGGTATAACGCTTGTTTATCTCGGCTTCGGCGCAGGGCTTTCGGTGTTTATGCTGTGCGGTTTTATAAAAAGCATACCGCTTGAAATTGAAGAAGCGGCAATGATAGACGGCGCTTCACCGATTCAAACATTTTTTACCGTGGTTTTTCCTATGCTCAAACCGACTGCAATTACCGTTGCAATAATAAATACTATGTGGATATGGAACGACTACCTTTTGCCTTATCTTGTGCTTGGCTCGGATGACAAAACAATTCCCGTTGCTATTCAGCTTGCAATGCAGGGCGCATACGGTTCAACCGATTACGGCGGCTTTATGGCAATGCTTGTGCTTGCGATTGTACCTATAATTATTTTCTATATTTTCTGTCAAAAATATATTATCAAAGGCGTTGTTGCAGGTGCGGTTAAAGGTTAATTAAAGGAGTTTTTTATTTTGGCATCAATTACTTTAAAGCATATAGTCAAAACTTATGAGGACGGTGTTACCGTTATACCCGATTTAAATTTGGAAATAAAAGACAAAGAGTTTGTTATTTTTGTCGGTCCGTCGGGTTGCGGTAAATCAACAACGCTTCGTATGATTGCAGGACTTGAAGAAATAAGTTCGGGTGAACTTGTTATCGGCGGAAAAACGGTTAATAATATGCCGTCAAAGGATAGGGATATAGCAATGGTTTTTCAAAGTTATGCGCTTTATCCCCATATGAGCGTTTACAAAAATATGGCTTTTGCGTTGAAACTCAGAAAAGAGCCGAAGGATGTTATTGACAAAAAGGTTAGAGAAGTGGCAAAAATACTCGAACTCGAGCCATACCTTGAGCGCAAACCAAAGGCACTTTCAGGCGGTCAAAGGCAAAGGGTCGCACTCGGTCGTGCAATGGTTCGTTCTCCGTCCGTTTTTCTTCTTGACGAACCTCTTTCAAATCTTGATGCTAAGCTGAGAACCCAAATGCGAAGCGAAATTTCACTTCTTCACAAACGGCTTGAAACAACATTTATTTATGTTACCCACGACCAAACGGAAGCTATGACTATGGCAGACAGAATTGTTGTTATGAAAGACGGTGTGGTTCAGCAGTTTGACACTCCGTCAAATCTGTATAACCACCCATGCAATATGTTTGTGGCAGGTTTTATCGGCACACCGCAGATGAATTTTATTGACGCAACAATCACATCATGTTCGGGTACGCTCTGTGCTGTTTTTGATGGCTTAACCTTGCCGCTTCCCGCTCGTATGCAGCAAAATGAAAATTTGAAAAAATATATAGGTAAACGAACTGTTTACGGTATCAGATGCGAGGATATGCATATTAATGATTCTTACAGACTTTCAAACGGCGAAAATGAAATTGTGCTTACGGTCAACCTTGCCGAAATGATGGGAAGCGATGTGTATATCTATTCAAAAATTGACGAAAAAGAAGTAATCGCAAAAGTCAGAATGAATAATAATGTATCACCTAATGACAAAGTTAAACTGTATATCGACACCGAAAAGCCGCATATTTTTGATAAAGAAACACACAAACTTATTTGCGACTGAAAAGGAATGAAATAAATGCTAAATAAACGAGCAAGCGGAATTTTGCTTCATATTTCATCTTTGCCGTCAAATTACGGTATAGGTGATTTTGGCAAGAGTGCGTATGAGTTTGTAGATTTTTTGCGTGGGGCACATCAGTCGTATTGGCAGATTTTGCCCCTTTGCCCAACTACTGTCGGCGATTCACCATATCAGAGTTTTTCTACATTTGCGCTAAACGAATATTTTATCGACCTTGACGCCCTGTGTCTTATGGGATATTTAAAAAAAGAAGAATTTGAAGATATAAAATGGTGCAAAGATAAAACAAAAGTAGATTACTCTTTACTTTATACAAACAGGCACAGGGTACTTTATAAAGCATTTGACAGATTTAAAAGAAATGTGCCGCCCACTTTCAATTCTTTTTGCGAAAAACAAAGTTATTGGCTTGATGATTATGCGCTTTTTTGCTCGGTGAAAGATTATTTCGGCGGCGAGCCTTTTTATTTTTGGAGCGACGACATAAAATATCGAGAGCCTTTGGCACTTGAAGAATACAGAGAAATTTGCGCCGAGCGAATATTTTATTACAAAACGATTCAGTATTTCGCTTTTTCTCAGTGGCAACAGCTTAAAGCCTACGCAAACAAAAACGGCGTTGAAATAATAGGCGATGTGCCGATTTATGTTGCAAGCGACAGTGCCGATGTTTGGGCAAATAAAGAAATATTTAAACTTGATTCAAATTTAAAGCCGAGCGAAGTTGCAGGTTGCCCGCCCGATTATTTTTCGCAAAACGGTCAGCTTTGGGGCAACCCTGTTTACGATTGGAAAAAGTTAAAAAGTTTAAAATATTCTTGGTGGAAGCAACGCCTTAAACAAAGCTTTGAACTTTTTGATATTGTCAGGCTCGACCATTTCCGTGGCTTTGAATCGTTTTACAGTATAAAAGCAGGAAGCAAAACAGCTAAAAAGGGACTGTGGAAAAAGGGCGGCGGCGCTTCGTTTTTTGACAGTCTGCCGTCTGATTATAAAGATAAAATTATTGCCGAAAACCTCGGCTTTTTATCAAACGATGTTGACGCTCTTTTAAAGCATACGACTTATGCGGGTATGAAAGTGCTTCAATTTTCATTTGACAGCCGTGCCGATAACGGTGCAGATTTGCCCGATAAAATAGAAAAAAACAATGTTGTCTACACCGGCACTCACGATAATGATACAATTTTGGGCTGGTCAAACACTGCCGACAAGGCTGATGTTGGCAAAGCTATGCGCTATCTCGGTGCTAAGTCAAATGATGACTTGGTTAACAAAATGATGCTTTGTGCAATGAAAACAAAAGCAAACACCTGCATTTTGACTATGCAAGATTTACTTCATTTAAACAGTGACAGCAGGATGAATACCCCGTCAACAGTAACGGGAAATTGGCAATACAGAATGAAAAAAGATGATATTACTCCTCAAACTTCATCAAAACTTTTATTTATGACCGAGCAAAGTGAAAGGTACTGATTATGGAAAATATTAAAGAAAAGTTAGAACTTTTGTCTTTTGGTAAATATAACAAAAATGTAGAAAATCTTAACGCAAACGAACTTTATGATGTAGTTTCAACTTGTGTAATTTCTGCCGTTTCAAGTTCTTGGCAAAAGTCATATGAGAAGCATTTAAAATCAAGGAGAGCCTGCTATTTCAGCGCAGAATATCTTGTGGGTCAGCCGCTTTACAAAAATTTGATGTGTCTTGATTTGTTGAAACCTTTTGAAGATGCGCTTTCTTCCTTTAACCGAAGTTTAAGCGAATTCGAAACCGTACCCGATGAATTTCTCGGCAACGGCGGTCTTGGAAGGCTTGCGGCTTGTTTTCTCGACAGCGGCGCAAATCTGTCACTTCCGCTTGACGGCTACGGCATAAAATACAAGTTCGGTCTTTTTAAGCAAAAAATAGAAAATGGTTTTCAACTTGAAGATATTGAAGATGTTGATTATAACGACCCGTGGTGCGTACCGTGTTTTGATGATAGGGTAGTGGTGCATTTTAAGGAATATGATGTTTATGCCACTCCTTACGATATGCCTATAGTTGCTTACGGCAGTGAGCATTTTTCAACTCTCCGCCTTTGGCAGTGCGAACCGATTAAGGAATTTGATTTTAAGCTTTTTAATGAGCAAAAATATGACCTTGCATTAAAACAGAAAAATGACGCTGAAAATATTTCAAGGCTTCTTTATCCAAACGATTCAACGCCTGATGGCAAAAAACTAAGGTTTAAACAGCAATATTTTTTCACTTCTGCTTCACTTCAGGATATTATCAAAAAGTATAAAAAATACCACTGTGACGACTATTGCCACTTTGCCGAATATATCACAATTCAGTTAAACGACACTCATCCCGTTGTTGCTATTCCCGAACTTATTAGGCTTCTTACCCTTGACGGTTGCACTTTTGATTATGCTTTTGATATATGCTGTCGGGTGTTTAATTTTACAAACCACACAATTATGGCAGAAGCGCTTGAAAAATGGGACTTAAATCTCATTGACGACCTTTGCCCTGAGATTGCAAGAATTATTATTAATATCGATAAAAAGCAGGCTAAAGAACTCTCAAGTGAAAACAGTGATATACAAATTATTCAAAACGGTATGGTTCATATGGCAAACCTTGCTTGTTTTGTTTGCAAATTTATCAACGGCGTTGCAAATCTTCACACAGAAATATTAAAAAGTGATACTTTAAATTCGTGGTATAAGCTTACCCCAAACAAATTTCAAAACAAAACAAACGGTATTACTCAGCGCCGTTTTCTTCGCCTTTGTAACCCAAAACTCAGCGAACTTATCACCGACTTGCTCGGCAGTGAAGAATGGATAACCGACTTATCAAAACTTAAAAAACTTGAAAAATTTGCCGACAATAAAGATGTTCTCGAGCGTTTTATGGATATAAAAAAAGAAAACAAAAAAACGCTTTCAAACTATATTTTAAAAATTGATAACGATTCTTTTTCTCCCGATTTTATTGTCGATTCCCAAATCAAAAGGCTTCACGAATACAAGCGCCAATTTTTAAATATTCTTGTTATTTTGGAGTTGTATTTTGAACTTGAAGAAAAAAGCTTGACCGATTTTACACCTACTGTTTTTATCTTCGGCGCAAAAAGCGCACCGGGGTACGAAAGAGCAAAGGGAATAATCAAGCTTATTAATGAGGTCAAAAGGCTTGTTGAAGCTAACGAGTATGTCAGCCGATTTATCAAGATTATTTTTGTCAGCGACTACAGCGTTTCCTATGCCGAAAAAATAATTCCCGCCACCGATATTTCAAAGCAAATATCAACAGCAGGAACAGAAGCTTCGGGTACGGGTAATATGAAATTTATGTTAAACGGCGCAGTAACTCTCGGCACATTTGACGGCGCAAATATAGAAATAGTCCAAAACGCAGGCGAGGAAAACAACTATATCTTCGGCGCAAGGGTAGAGGATATTGAAAAAATCAAATCAACCTATGACCCAAAGAAAATTTATAACTCCGACCAAAAAATCAAACGCTGCCTTGATTCTCTTGTCAACGGCACATTAAGTGATAACAATACAGGCATATTTAAAGAACTTTATACTTCAATTTTAGACGGCGCATCGTGGCACAGGGCTGATAACTACTATCTTCTACTCGATTTTGATCCTATGCTTCAAACTCAGCTTAAAGCTAATAACGATTATAAAGATAAGTATGCCTTTGCACGCAAATGCTTTTTAAATATGTGTAATGCCGGCTTCTTTTCCTCTGACCGCACAATTCTTGATTACGCCCAAAATATTTGGGATATAACAAAAACGGACGAAATTTGATTCGTCCGTTTTTTATGTAGGGGTTGAATTCTCAATGACCCGCTTTAAATTGTTTTTTTAATTACTCTTCAAGATTATCAAGCGCATATTTACAGCACTGTATAACTAATTGGTTTAAAGAAATTTCTTTTTCCTGCGCTAATTTTTCAAGTTCATTTATTAAATCGTTTGGCATTCTAAAAGTTTTATTTGAATATTCAGGCTTAGTAACTTTGAACATATTATCACCTCAAATATATTTTAAACAATTTTAGGGGTATAATATATACGCTAAAAATACAAGATAATATATCTTGCAAATATTATTGTAATGTGTTATTATGAAGTTACTAAATTGAAGGAGGTCTTTTTAAATGAAAAAGATACTAAGCTTGTTTTTATCCGTGTTAATGCTTTTGAGCATTACGGCAGGGTTTGAAATAAGTGCAAAAGCAGAAAGCAATACTATAGACACAGCATATGAACTTGCGGCAGACGGCGGAAGCTGTTTTGGTAAAGTATATAACAACGGCGGCTTTCCGACCAGCGACTTTTACAAAATTAATTTGTATGCAAGCGGAACATTAAATTTGAATATTTCAGCAACTGAAAGCATTATAGTGTATCTTTACAAAAATGACGGAAAAACCGAGGTGTATGGAAAAGTTTTTGAGCGTGACGGAAACTTTGGCAGGGTACAGGAAACATTAAAACTTAATCTGCGAGGCGGAATATATTATTTACGAATTAAGTGGTATGTAACTAACAGTTCATATCAAATTACAACTGCACTGACACCTTGTAACGAATCATTTCCCGAAACCGATGAAAACAATAACGACTATGTTGACACTGCTTCGCCTATAACATTTGGCACTTTGTACTATGGTTCGATAGGCTTGAGCGAGAGCGACTTTTATTCTTTTACCGTTGCTAACAAAACAGATATAAATATTAATCTTGATTATTATACTACAATGAATAATATTAAAGTAAGCTTGCTTGATAAATACGGTAAAGAAATCAATTATAAATCAGCAGATGCAACAAACGGTCATATTGCAACAGACTTTGTTTTTGAAGGGTTAGAACCGAGCCAATATTATCTTAAATTTGTCGGCTCATGGCATGGCTACGGTCCGTATGCATTCAGTGTTTCGGCTTATTGCAACCACGATTTTGTAAGAACTTCAAAGAATTCAACATATTTTAAAAAAGGATATTATAAAGATACCTGCAAAAAATGCGGCTATTCATACATAGTTGATTATATCCAAAAGAAAAAGTTATCAATACCGGGTGTGTATTTGAGTATTAAAAACAAGAAATTGGCAGTTCATTGGTATTCTGTAAGCGATGCAAGCGGCTATGAAATAAAGTGCAGCACATCAAAAAAATTCAGCAAAAGCAAAACAAAAACTTTTACCGTTAAAGGTAATAGTAAAAATATAAAGAAAATTAAAATAAAATCTAAGAAAAGATATTATGTTCGTGTAAGAGCATATAAAACAGGCAAGGTAAAAGGAAAAAAAGTAAAAGTTTATTCCCCTTGGTCAAGCACTCATTCAATAAAAAGATAGCAAAAAAGGCAGTCGATTTGACTGCCTTTAATTTTGTATTGCTGTAGGGGTTGAATTCTCAATGACCCTTTTTTCTATTTTGTTTTAACTTTATCGTCTTTAAGCTTTTTGTGATAATCTTTTGTTTCCTTAGCAAGTGAGCCTGAAAGAGCAATCAAGCCGATAAGGTTCGGTATTGCCATAAGACCGTTTGCGATATCAGAAAAGCTCCAAACAACGCCGAGTGTAGCTGTAGCGCCGACATAAGTTAAAAGTGAAAATGCAACTCTGTAAATGTAGCAGAAAATCGGCTTTTTGAAAAGAAATTCAAGTGCTTTTTCACCGTTGTATTCCCAACCCAAAATAGTTGAAAAAGCGAAAATAATAATGCTGATTGTAACAAATATTGCACCTGCTTTACCAAGTGCAGTTTCAAAAGCGGCAATAGTAAGTTCTGCACCCTCAATCAATGAGCCGTCAGCCTTTGTTGTGCCAAGCACACCGCTTGATGCGATTGTAAGACCTGTAATTGTGCAAACAATAATTGTATCAATAAAAGTACCGCACATATTTATAAAGCCTTGCTTAACATGGTGGTTTGAAGTAGCAGAAGCGGCAGAGATAGCGGCACTGCCAAGACCTGCTTCGTTAGAAAATACACCTCTTGCAATACCGTAACGCATTGAACTCATCATACTTGCGGTAATAGTGCCTACAAGACCGCCTGCAATCGGCTTAGCGCCAAATGCCATTGAAAAGATATTTGCAATACCGCTCGGTACATTTTTGTAGTTTATGCAAACAACAAGTATGCCGGCAATCATATAAAACACAGCCATAGCCGGAACGAGTACGCTTGATACTTTTGAAATAGACTTAATTCCGCCTAAAACAACTGCACCGACGCAAACAACAAGAATAATTCCAACTATCCATTTAGGAATATTAAATGTAGAACTTACGGCAGTTGTAATTGAATTGCCCTGCGCCGAATTGCCTATACCGAATGATGCCATAAGTGTGAATATTGAAAACATTACAGCGAGGAAAGAACCGAGCTTTTTATTCTTCAAACCGTATTTAAGAGTATACATCGGTCCGCCGCACATTTCACCTTTAGAGTTAACAGTCCTATACTTGCCTGCAAGCGCACATTCGGCATATTTTGTTGAAATACCAAAAGCCGCCGATATCCACATCCAAACAAGAGCACCCGGACCGCCGAGGACCATCGCAGTTGCAACACCAACAATGTTACCCGTGCCTACAGTTGCGGCAAGCGCCGTCATCAAAGCGGAGAACGGGGAAATATCACCATCGCCGTCTTTCTGCCTTGATTCCTTGCTGAATAATCTTTTAAGTGAAGAACCGAGATTTCTCCACGGCAAAAACCTGAGCCTAAAGGTTAAGAATATACCAGTTCCCACAAGGAATACAAGCATAACCGGTCCCCAAACAAAGTCGTTAATCTTGTTGACAATTTCTGTAAATTTATCCATCAAACGCCACCCTTTATAATTAAAATATATTATATAATAACATATTATAATGTGTTAAGCAAGAAAAAATTATAAGGTTGTGAATAAGCGGCTATAGTTTAAAATGATAATGTTATCGTAGCGGCGAACATTATTCGCCAAAGTTGTTATATTAAAAAAACAGTCAATCACTTTTGATGGTTGACTGCTTTTTCTATAAAGCTACATTTCATTT
>OIZX01001691.1_pt1 | contig 10927 bp, 10 predicted proteins | sample 1588621 | NCBI WGS metagenome assembly OIZX01 (sample SAMN03283276) | human gut metagenome | biome: human-associated habitat; material: feces | host: Homo sapiens | place: Peru | collected 2012
TAAGAACAAGCACCAATGTCGTCGGAACTTCGATATCATAGAGCAAATTCAACTCATCCTCGTCAAGATTATTTTGCCAATATCTTGTCAATTCCAAAGTTGCGAACGCGTCATCACAAGCGTAGTCAGCAGCTGTCTTGATATCAACGGCTTCAAAAGTATCCGCCTTGCCCGCAACATCGACATATTCCGTCATCATATAGTTCAAATACATCTGTGCTTGAAGTTTTAAACCGTGTTTTCTTGAAGAATCCTTGATATAACTTGCTAAAATCGTGTCGAAAATCAAACCTTCAACAGGCATTTCGTGATGTTTTAAAACATGAATATCAAACTTTGCATTCTGCATTGTTTTAGAGATATTTTTATCAGCAAATATCGGTGCTAATTGCTCTACTGCAAAAGCCATATCAACCTGTTCGCCGAAGTTATGGAACAGAGGAATATAAAAACTTTCCGTGACATCGTCTTTGGTCTCGTCAAATTTCACTCTGCCGTTTTTCGCGATAATTTGGTCATTGTAAGCAATTGAAATCCCGACAATGTCATCTTCCAACGGATTTAAGCCCGTAGTTTCCGTGTCGACAGAGATTAAAGTTTTCGTTTTCAAAGTTTCTACGAGATTTAAAAGTTTCTCTTCTGTGTCGATAACGGTTTTTCTAACCTCATAAGACTCGCGCATTTTTTGCGCGGTTTGTGCAAACAAACCCAACTGACCGTTTTGAGCAACCACAACGGGTTCTGACGGGTTTTCAGAATTGGTTTCGGACTCTTTATGTTGACCTGCAATTTTGCAGCAATTGTTGATGTTAAAATGTGACAAAATTTCGTCAGCATTTTTCAAAAAGGCATAAAACGCATTCTTTTTAAAATACTCTAAAACCTTTGTTTCATCAGGAAGTTCAAGACATGTATCTTCCAAATCGAAATCGATGTCTACATTTCTTTGAATTGTCGCAAGTTCTTTGCTCAAAAGAGCGTCTTGTTTGCCGTCAGACAATTTTTGCTTTAATGCTTTACCCGAAATATTTTCAAGATTTTCATAAATTCCCGTAAGGGTCTTGTAATCCGTCAAAAGTTTTGCGGCAGTTTTGTCGCCTATACCTCTGATTCCGGGGATGTTATCCGACGTATCACCAGCAAGTGCTTTAAAATCAACGATTTGCTCAGGATAAACACCCATTCTTTCAAAGACTTTTTCTCTGTTATAAGAAATGATTTCACCCTTTGAGGGCATTATGACCGTGACATCTTTTTCATCATCAACGAGTTGGAAAGAGTCTCTGTCTCCCGTCAAAATCATTACGGAAATGTTTTCGTTTTTGGCGCGTTCTGCAATCGTTCCGATAACATCGTCCGCCTCAAATCCTTCTTTTGTGCAGATAGGGATATTCAAAACATTAAGTCCCTCAACGATTTCGCCGAGTTGGTCGCGCATTGAATCAGGCATAGATTCGCGGTTAGCCTTGTATTCCGAATATAAATCGACACGGTAAGTAACTCGTCCGACGTCAAAAGTTACCGCAATTAAATCGGGGTTAACGTTTTTCGTTTTTAATAAATCAAAAATACATTTAAAGAAACCGAATACAGCCCAAATCGGTCTGTTATCAGGTGTTTTCATGCCCGTACGTTCAAGGGCAAAATAATAACGGTAAGCCAAAGCATGTCCGTCAATTAATAGCAAACTTTTCTTTTCCATAGCCGTATTTTAGCCCAAAGACAAACAGATAACAACTAATCGGGGCGCAATGTTTTTAAATATTCTTTATAACCCTGAAGCGGAGGTTGTTCATTTTTGAGCAGCAAATAATTTCCGACGACTAAAACGTCAATGTCGGTAAACATAAAGCATCTGTACGCATCGTCAGGCGAATTTACAAGCGGTTCCCCTCTGACATTAAACGAAGTATTTACGATTACGGGACAGCCCGTGAGTTTTTTAAACTCATTAATTATCGAATAATAACGGGAATTTGTTTTTTCCGAAACAGTTTGCAATCTTGCGGAATAGTCCACGTGAGTAATCGCAGGAACTTGCGAGCGAACTATATTTAACTGCTCAATTCCGAAAAGATTTTTATCTTTATCCTGAACTTCCAATCTTTTATCAGGCTGAACATCAACCGTCAAAAGCATATAAGGACTTGTTTTTCCTTTCGGGATTGTAAAATAATCTGCGGCATCTCCCTCTAAACAAGTCGGAGCAAACGGTCTGAAAGACTCACGCTTTTTGACAGCAAGATTTAACTTCTTTTGCATTTCGGTATTTCTTGCATCGGCAAGGATACTTCTGTTGCCTAAAGCACGAGGACCGAACTCTGCCCTGCCGTTTAAGTGTCCGACAATTTTGCCTTGAGAAATGTACTCGGCAATTTTGGAGGAAATTTCTCCCTCCTCATATCTGACATATTTTGCCCCGATTTTATCAAGCGAAGATTTTATTTGCTCATTTGAAAATTCGCTGCCGAGCAAACTGCCTTTTTGTGCATCGGGATAAACGATTTTTCTGTCGTTATTGAGAACTTCATAATAAGCCCAAAGTGCTGCGCCCAATGCACCGCCTGCATCTCCCGATGCCGGTTGAATCCAAATATTGTCGAAAATATTTTCTTTTAAGATTTTCCTGAGTTGCTTCGGGAGTTTCCTTTTATGCCTTATTCGCTTACGTTTTTCGACAGAATCAGATTCAGCTATTTCTTTGTCCATGACCTCAATAGCTGAATCAAGCTTTTCGACTACCTCAACCATCTCTTTTTCGTTAATCGTAGCTTCTTGCTCAAGCTCTATGGCAGGAATTATTTCCTGCTCAACCAATTCATCGTATATCCGTCTGGAATTTTCTATCAGACTTATACCATATTTTTCTACAGATTTTTTCCATACAAAGCTGAATTTGTTGGCATTGGCTTCTATCTTTGTTCCGTCTATGAAAATAGCTTCATTGTTTATTATCTTTTCTTTTATGAGTTGGGCTCTGAACTGAATAAAACACTGACAAAGCAGTTCCTGCATTTCTTTGTTGCTTCTAAATCTGTTAATAGTGCGATAGCTAGGTGAATATCCTTGAGCCAACCACATCATACGAATACTGTCAGATAACAAGGCTTCTATTTTTCTACCGGAAAATACCGATTGAGAGTAGGCACACAACAATATTTTTAGCATCATTCTCGGGTGATATGCCGGGCAACCCGTTTCCTTATAATATTTATCAAAGGCCTTTTTTGGAATACTTTCAACCAAATTGTTTACGTGCCTTGCGATATCGTTATCCTGAATTTTTATTTCTAAATTTAGAGGCAAAACCAGCTGATTTATGTTATAATTTTTGTACATGACGAGTTCCTTTTCTTGTTTTTGTTATTTTGTGGTGATTGAATTCTAACAGAAAAGTAACTCGTTGTGTACTTTTAGCACTAAAAAACCAGTGGAAATTTACCTAACGGTAAAACTCCACTGGTTTTTCTGTTTAAGGCTGGGTTTTGTCCCAGCCTCTACATATTCTTCAAAATCTAATAGCTTTTGATAGTCTCTTTGTACATAACATAAATCATAGTAAATTTCATCAAACTGCTCTTGATTTCCATCAAAAGAATCAAATTCTAACATACAACTATACTGATTATCGCTATCTTCACTTTCAGTAGTAGTTTTATTATAATTTTGCTGTGAAGAATCTTCTGACTGATTAAGTTTAGAAAAATCAAAACCACACTTAAAGCAAAACGCATAACTATCATCGACATTAGTTCCGCACTTCGGACAAAACATTGCAACTCAACTCCTCAGTATTCTCAAATATTAAAAGGAAATACTATTGAACCTCACGTTCATTATACTACGCTGTACCCCCCCGTCAACCAGATGTACATATAAAAAGGATTTACATTTGCAACTGCCTCGAACCTGTGTCAAAAAATGTCTGCATACGTCAAAGTATACAGACCAAATGATAGCGAGTTTATCCGTACTCATACGAAACACTCCCCCTATCTAGCAAAACCTCTGCTTAAATGCTATAATGAATACAACACATAACGAAAGGAGCCTGCACCCAAATGCCAAGAAAACTTCCCTTGCCGATAGGCACGAGTAATTATAAAAAAATTTGCGAAAAATATTATTACGTAGACAAAACTTTACTCATCAAAGAAATCCTTGACGACGGTATAGAAATTTCTTTATTTACCCGTCCGCGGCGGTTTGGCAAAACCCTAAACATGGATATGCTGCGTACTTTCTTTGAAAAAACAGAAGCAGATACCAGCATCTACTTCCGCGATAAAAACATTTGGCAGCAAGGGGAAGAATATACAAAACACCAAGGCAGTTATCCTGTAATCTATCTCAGTCTCAAAGATATCAAAGCTGCGGATTGGCAGACAGCTTTCAACTTGCTGAAAATAAGTATTCAAACTGAATTTGCCCGCCACAAAGAATTAGAAAGCAGTAACAAAATAACAAAAAACGACTCTGCTTTCTATAAAAAAATTCTTACCGACAAAGCTAATGAAGCGGAATATATGTTAAGCCTGCAACCACTTTCCAGAATGCTACACGAACATTATGGCAAAGCTCCGATAATCCTGATTGACGAATATGATACACCTATTCAAGAAGGCTATTTCAAAAACTTTTATCATCAAGCTGTCAATTTTACCAGAAATTTCTTTTCTGCTGCTTTCAAAGATAATCCGCATCTCTCTTTCGGTATTCTTACAGGTATTCTGCGTATAGCAAAAGAAAGCATTTTTAGTGGGTTGAACAATGTGCATGTCTACTCTGTTTTAGATAAGCACCACAGCAATTATTTTGGCTTCACTGCCGACGAAGTGCAAGCTATGGCGCAATATTATAATTTGGCAGACAAGCTCCAAGAAATCAAAGAATGGTATGACGGTTATAATTTCGGCAATACTGAAATTTTTAATCCTTGGTCAGTTATCAATTATTTTTATAATGCAGGCGAAGCAAGACCTTATTGGGTACAGACTTCCGAAAACTCAACTATTCATGCTTTGCTCAAAGAGTTAAACAATGAAACTTGCATAAGCCTTAGCAAACTTCTCAGCGGTCTGACTGTAAAAGCTGTAGTGGAAACTAATATCATTTATCCTAAGTTAAAAGACCAACAAGCTAATATTTTTGGGTTTTTGCTTATGACAGGCTACTTAAAAGCTATAGAAACAACTTCAACAAATAAAGGGCAGCTTCTTTGCACGCTTAGCTTGCCTAACAAAGAAATCGCCAGTGTTTACTACAATGAAATTCTGTCCCAATTATCGGCTGGAGTTAAAGAAACCACTACTTATAATCTTAATAATGCTTTGTTAACAAAAGACGGTAAAGCGTTACAAAAATTTCTGAGCCAATTTTTAATAGAAACAATCAGTTATTATGATACGCTTAAAGAAAATTATTATCATGGTCTATTATTAGGCATGACTGTTATTTTTTCGGAAAACTATTATACCTCTTCTAACCGAGAAAGCGGTGAAGGCAGATATGATATCATGCTCCTGCCTAAAACTCATTCTCTGCCAGGTATTATTATCGAAGTAAAAGCAGCTAAGAAAGCTTCCGCAGCAGAACTGAAAAAATTATCTGCTCTGGCTTTACTACAGATTGAACAGAAGAAGTATGATACTGAATTAGTAAAGCAAAAAGTTTTTCCCATTTACAAATATGGTATTGCTTTCTGCGGAAAGCACTTAGAAATTACAACAAACTAATCAGATGAAAAAAGCTGCAAGCCAACGTACTTCACGCTAGACCTGCAGCCTTCTTTTTTTCAATGTTTTCTTTTTAAGCCAGCTCCGCCCGCGCATCAATAGCAGCGGCCTCCGCGTCTGTCATATATTCCGGCTTAATATCGCGGCCCATATGGTTGAGCATCTTGCGGTCGCTGCGAATCGTCGCGCAGGCCACAGTCGTCAGCATATTGCCGGTAATCGTCGCTGAAGCGCCAGCCTTGAAGGCGCTCTCGCCATCATTCGTGAGCAGCGCACGGCCAGCGCCCAGGCGGATATTCGCCAGCGGATTGATATAGCGGAAGAAGGCCACGGTGCGCAGGATATCGTCCTCGCTCAGACGCGGCAGATGTGCAAGCGGCGTGCCCGGAATCGGCATCAGCGCATTCAGAGGAATGGAGTCAATGCCCAGCTCTGCCAGGCTGATGGCCATGTCCAGACGGTTCTCCCAGGTTTCGCCCATACCGATAATACCGCCGGAGCAGGCGCACATGCCCTCCTCCTTCACCATCTTCAGCGTATTGATTTTCATGGCATAGGTATGCGTCGTGCAAATATTGGGGAAGTTGCGCTCCGAGGTTTCGATATTATGATGATAGCTCGTCACGCCAGCCTCATGCAGACGGTGCAGCTGCTCGCGGGACAAAAAGCCCATAGAAGCGCACAGGTCGATTTTCAGCTCGCGGTGCATCGTTTCGTAAGCATGAATCGCCTTGTCGAACTCCTCGCCTGTCAGTGCCTTGCCAGCCGTAACAATAGAAAAGCGGTGTACGCCCTCCTGCTGGTTCAGACGCGCCAGGTCCACAATCTCCTTTTCCGGCAGAAAGCTGTACACCTCGCAGTCCGTATGGTTATGCGCAGATTGGGCGCAGAACTTGCAGTTCTCAGGACAGCGTCCGCTGCGGCCATTGATAATCGAACATAAATCAACGCGCGCACCGCAAAAATGCTCGCGAATCTTGTCTGCGCCCTCGCAGAGCGCCTGCAAATCGCAGGTCAAAAACTCCTTAAGGTCATCCTCACGCGTCAATCTTCTACCGTCAATAATCTCCTGTGCTAATTTCTTCGGGTCCATCATACTTCTCCTCCTGTAATAAATACCTATCTACTAAGTATGTTTATGCTCCAAAAAAGAGGGTTAACGTCAACCTGCTTTGTGTTCACGTTAACCAGTTGTTAACCATGATTATAGCATAGGATAACAAAGAGTGCAAGAGGGAAAGGAGAGTTTATTGCTAAGCGAGTCTCTACTTAGGGAGAGGTGCCGAGCAGTCCACATACTTCTGCTTTCTCAATGCCACAAAAGCTCTAAATCCTTACGTTTCTCGGCACAATCAGTCAGATAAAGATTAATCAGCACCTGATATGGTATTCCCTTTTTTACTGCCAGAGCTTTAAAATACTCAATTGTAGACAGGTCAATATTAATGGTTATTTGCTTCTTCTGTTTAGCATATGGATTTTTTTTCGCATCAGTAAAATCATATTCTGCTCTCATAATCACACCTACCTTCTCAAAGAATCATGATACTGCTTTGCTTCTTGCTTCGTAGCTTTTCTAGCAGATATAAGGCGTATCACTGCATCATTTTCACGATAACAATGACAAACGACTAACAAATTAGCTAAACTGCTAAAGCCTAAAATAATAAATCTTTCTTCATCCTGAGAATGATCAGGATCATCTATGATTAAAGCTTCAACATCATCAAAAACTGTTTTAGCTTCTTCAAATGCTACATGATGCTTCAATTTATTAATCGCATTCTTATTTTCATCCCATTCGAATCTAGGCAGTTCTATAATTATATTATAATTATAGAACTCATCCTTGTCAATAAAGTTAGCCATTGCAACACCTCCACAGCAATAAAAAAAGGCATCTGCCAAGCTCGACAGATGCCACTGACTCTCATAGTCAGGCATGACCTCTCCTTAACGCGGAGCTAATCATGCAACTGCTCTTAATATAGCACACAAATATTTTTTTAGATACCCCCTTGCTGGCATACAAAGCAAAAAAGGCTGCAGTCCCTGCCCTCAGGCATAAGACTGCAGCCCTTAATTTTCACTTATCTTCTTGCGCCCCACTGCCAGATGCGGTACTCCAGCCACGCGCAGAACACGCCGCTAAAGTCCAGCAGTACATCCTTGACCATGCTGCCGCGTCCCGGCGAAAAGCTCTGGATATATTCATCCACCACCGCCGCCAAGAGTCCCAAAAACAGGATATAGCCGGTCGCCGTAAAATTCTTCACGCCAAACGCGCTGAAGCTGCGGCACAGCAAAAGCCCCAGCAGCGCAAACTCCAGAAAGTGCGCCAGCTTGCGGATATGATGCTCCGTATCACCCACGAGGTGCACATCAAGATGGCTTGCCAGCAGCTGCGCCAGCGCCGTCGCCCAGCCGCTGAGCTGTGCGGACTGACGCAGCGGCAGCGACGAATTGTAATAAATCGCTGCCAGCAGCAGACACGCAAGAAAAAACCATAAATATTTCATAAATATCTACCACGCAATAGCTGATATTATGCAAGCATTTTACAGATGACGCGTCAGGCACTCCATGAGCATCATGTTGCTGACTACGCCGATACCGCCGGGAACAGGCGTAAAGGCGCTGGCCTTGGCTTCTACTGCCGGGTCAACGTCGCCCACGAGCTTGCCATCCACAGCGTTGATGCCCACGTCAACAATGACCACGCCCTCCTTGACCATCTCCGGCTTAACGAAGCAGGGCTTGCCCAGCGCTGCCACGATGATATCTGCCTCCTTTAAAATCTCCGGCAGATTCTTGGTGCGCGAATGGCAGATGGTCGGGGTAGCGTTCTTTTGCAGCAGCAGTACGCTGACAGGCTTGCCGACAACATTGCTGCGGCCAATAACGGCTACTCGTTTGCCCTCCGGCTCAATGCCGTAATGCTCCAGCGTCGCCATGCAGGCGCGCGGAGTGCAGGCAGCAAAGCGGCTGCGGCCCATAAAGACATCACCGATGTTCTGCGGATTCAGGCAGTCCACGTCCTTGTTGGGAGAGATGGCTGCCCCCACATTGTCACCATTGATATGCTTCGGCATCGGCATCATCGGCATAATGCCGCTGACATAACGATTACGGTTCAATTTTTTGATAGTGCTGATGACCTCAGCCTCCGGCGTTTCGGCAGGCATAAGTATAACCTTTGCTGCACCGCCCAGGCTTTCAATCAGCTTGACCAGTCTGTCCTTATATACATGCGATGCCGGATCATCTCCGACAACGATGATAGCTAATGTTACAAGCAGGCCGCGTTCCTTTGCTTCTGTAATTTTTTTGGAAATAGCCTCACGGTAGACATCAGCGACAGGCTTACCCCTCATGATAATTGTGTCCATTGAATTCACCTCATAAAACAAAATACTTATAAATTCTCCAAAGGCACGTCATGCGCCTCTTTGGGCTTTAGAACAGGCCGCTGATAACGCCATCATCAGATACGTCAATCTTTTCAGCAGCAGGAACCTTCGGCAGACCGGGCATCGTCATAACGTCGCCGGTCAGCACAACGATGAAGCCTGCACCTGCGGAGATGCGGCAGTTTCTGATGGTAATCTTGAAGCCGGAGGGACGGCCCAAAAGTGCCGGGTCATCGGAGAAGGAATATTGGGTTTTTGCCATGCAGACAGGCAGCTTGCCATAGCCCAGGTCTTCAAACTCCTTCAGCGCTTTGTCTGCTTCCTTCGTATAATTTACGCCATCTGCGCCGTAGATTTCCTTAGCGATGGTTTCAATCTTCGCCTTGAGCGGCATATCCAGCTCATAGAGAGGCTTGAAGTCGCTCTTGCCGCTGTCAGCCAGGGCAATAACCTCTTTAGCCAGCTCAACGCCGCCTTCGCCGCCACGGGCAAAGACATCGGACAGAGCAACGTTGACGCCGTGCTTAGCACAGTGTACGCGTACAGCCTCCAGCTCCTCTTCTGTATCCTGAGCGAAGATGTTGATAGCAACAACAACAGGTACGCCGAATTTCTTCACGTTCTCGATATGCTTCTCCAGATTTACAAGGCCCTTCTTGACTGCCTCCACGTTCGGCGTGGTCAGCTCAGTTTTCGGCACACCGCCATGCATTTTCAGCGCACGCACAGTAGCTACGATAACTGCGGCATCAGGCTTGAGGCCTGCATAACGGCATTTGATATCAAAGAATTTTTCTGCGCCGAGGTCAGCACCGAAGCCTGCCTCGGTAATTGTATAATCAGCAACGCGCATAGCAGTTCTGGTTGCCATTACGCTGTTGCAGCCATGAGCAATATTTGCGAACGGACCACCATGAATAATAGCCGGAACATTTTCCAGCGTCTGTACCAGGTTCGGCTTAATAGCGTCCTTCAGGAGAGCTGCCATAGCGCCGTGTGCCTTAATCTGGCCTGCGGTAACAGGCTTGCCGCTGTAATCATAGGCAACGATGATTTTAGCCAGACGCTCCTTGAGGTCATGCAGGTTGCTTGCCAGACAGAGAATCGCCATAACCTCGGAAGCAACGGTGATGTCGAAGCCATCCTGACGCGGTACGCCATGAGCCTTGCCGCCCAGGCCGACAACGATATTGCGCAGCTCGCGGTCGTTCATATCGACAACGCGTTTCCAAACGATGCGGCGCGGGTCAATGTTGAGCACGTTGCCCTGCTGGATGTGGTTGTCGAGCATTGCGGAAAGCAGCATATGTGCAGAGGTAATCGCATGGAAGTCACCGGTAAAGTGCAGGTTGATGTCCTCCATCGGCACAACCTGAGAATAGCCGCCGCCGGCAGCACCGCCCTTGATGCCCATGCAGGGGCCGAGGGAAGGCTCACGCAGTGCCACGATAACACGCTTGCCAAGCTTATGCATGCCCTGTGCCAGACCAACGGTCGTGGTGGACTTGCCTTCACCGGCAGGAGTCGGAGTAATCGCGGTTACAAGAATCAGCTTGCCCGGCTGCTTCTCCTCTACACGACGGATAAGGTCATAGGAAAGCTTGGCCTTGTACTTGCCGTATAATTCAATGTCGTCCTCACCGATGCCCAGCTTTGCAGCTACATCGGTGATTTTTTGCATTTTGGCTTGTTGAGCAATTTCAATATCAGATAACATAATTCATCCTCCTCGTATAGCAAAACGTTTAAGCTATCTAGTCTTATTCTCCCTCGGATGTACTT
>OIZX01001692.1_pt1 | contig 10918 bp, 10 predicted proteins | sample 1588621 | NCBI WGS metagenome assembly OIZX01 (sample SAMN03283276) | human gut metagenome | biome: human-associated habitat; material: feces | host: Homo sapiens | place: Peru | collected 2012
CTACTCTGATTCCAGAATTGCGATGATCCACAAGCGTTCATGTAAGGTAAAAGATAACGGCGGTGTGCTTAAGCTTCGTGTTGTGATTGATCGTTTCAGTGCAGAAGTTTTTGCAAACGATGGTGAGCAGGTGATGAGTGTTACCTTCACGACTGATACTGCGGCAAAGGAAATCTCATTTGTGGCAGATGGAGCAGTAAAGATGGATATTACAAAGTACGATATTGAATAATAGAAAGGCATGGAAACGGATATGAGTGAGAAAACATATGTGGAGGATATAGACCGCAGCGTCTATGACATCAGGGATGAGGAGAAGGATGCGTTCCGTATCGAGGAGGGGCTGACCCCCGAGATCGTAGAGCAGATTTCGAGGGAGAAGCACGACCCGGAATGGATGCGCGAGTTCAGACAGCAATCCCTGCAGATATACAGAGAGATGCAGGTGCCGGACTGGGGGCCTTCGATAGAAGGACTGGACATCGATCACATTGCAACCTATGTCCGCCCTCACACGGAGATGAAGAACGACTGGGAAAATGTGCCGACAGATATCAAGGAGACCTTTGAGCGGCTGGGCATCCCGCAGGCGGAGCGAAAGTCCCTCGCAGGCGTCGGAGCACAGTATGACTCGGAGCTGGTATACCACAATGTAAGGGATGAGGTCGCAGCGCAGGGCGTTGTCTATCTCGATATGGAGAGTGCATTGAACGGCGAGTATGCCGATATGGTGAAGGAATATTTCATGAAGCTCGTGACGCCGAAGGATCATAAATTCGCGGCACTGCACGGCGCTGTCTGGTCGGGCGGCTCCTTCGTCTATGTGCCGAAGGGCGTGGATGTCTCCATTCCCCTGCAGTCCTACTTCCGGCTGAATGCCAAGGGAGCGGGGCAGTTCGAGCATACGCTGATTATTGTGGATGAGGGAGCAAACCTTCATTTCATCGAGGGCTGCTCCGCACCGAAATACAATGTGGTGAACCTGCATGCCGGGTGCGTGGAGCTTTTCGTAAAGAAGAACGCGAAGCTGCGCTACTCGACGATCGAGAACTGGTCGAAAAATATGTACAACCTCAACACGAAGAGAGCTCTGGTGGACGAGGGCGGCGTGATCGAGTGGGTGTCCGGCTCCTTCGGCTCCCATGTTGGCTGCCTGTACCCCATGAGCATCTTAAAGGGTGACAATTCCCGCATGGAGTTCACCGGCGTTACGTTCGCCGGTGCGGGGCAGAACCTCGATACCGGCGCAAAGGTCGTCCATGTGGGCAAAAATACGAGCTCCTATATGAACACGCGCTCGATCAGCAAGAGCGGCGGCATCAGTACATTCCGCTCAAGCGTTGTCGTGGAAAAGGGCGCCAAGGGCGCCAAGTCCGCCGTGTCGTGCCAGTCGCTGATGCTGGACTCCGAGTCCCGTTCCGACACCATCCCCGCAATGGACATCCGCACGAAGGACGCGGCCATCGGCCATGAGGCCAAGATCGGCGCGATCAGCAACGAAGCCGTCTTTTATCTGATGAGCCGCGGCATGAGCGAGGAAGACGCGCGCGCGATGATCGTCAGCGGCTTTGCCGACAATGTCTCCAAGGAGCTGCCGGTGGAGTACGCGGTGGAAATGAACAACCTCATCCGGCTCGAGATGAAGGGCAGCATTGGCTGAAAGGAGTTTGGATATGAACGATACGATTTTGATCAACCGGCTCCCGACCCGCACCTGGAACCGGCTGGGTGTGAACGAAACGGCCATCGCCTGGGGGCAGACCGACGATTTGGGCGAAGAGAAAATCACCGCCGCCGGTCAGACCGAGCGGCTTGAGATCACTGGCTCCGGCGAGCGCGGCGAGAAGACGGTCGACATTCACGCGCCCGCGGGCCAGACCGTCACGGTGTTTGAAACGCTGAGAGCGGAAAAGGGCCTGCTCGTGCGCACGGCGCTCCACGTTGAAAAGGACGCAAAGGTGCGGCTCGTGCAGATTCAGAACGCAGCGCAGGACTCGCTGCTCCGTCTGGAAACGAGCGGCGAGTGCGCCGAAAACGGTCAGGTAGAGCTGATCCAGGTCCTGCTGGGCCGCGGTGACGTGTACAGCGACGGCCAGTTCGAGCTGAACGGCAATGGCGCGGGCTTCACGGCGGGCATCGGGTATCTGGGCCAGAAACAGCAGACCGTGGACATGAACCTTGTCGTGAACCACTGGGGCCAGAAGACCACGAGCGAAATCAATGCCGCCGGTGCGCTCAAGGACGACGCGCAGAAGATCTTCCGCGGGACCATCGACTTTAAGAAGGGCTCCGCGTGCTCCGTCGGCAGCGAGCAAGAGACGGTTTTGATGCTGGGCGACGGCGTCGTCAACAAGACGGTGCCGCTGATCCTGTGCGCCGAGGAAAACGTCGTCGGCAACCACGGCGCGACCATCGGCGAGCTGGACGAGGACACGCTGTTCTACTTTGAAAGCCGCGGCATTTCCGCAGCGGAGGCGGAAAACATCATGGCCCGCGCCGCCATCGAGCGGCTGGCCCGCACGATCGAGGATGAAGCGGCGCAGGCCGCGATCCTCTCCGAGCTTGAGGAGGTGCTGTAAGATGGCGCATGCATATCGGGACGACTTCCCCCTGCTCAAGAGTCAGGATGTTGCGTATCTGGACAACGCCGCGACGGCGCAGCGCCCGCAGTGTGTGCTGGACGCCGTAACAGAGTTTTATCAAAGTAAGAACGCCAACCCCTTGCGCGGCCTCTATCCTCTGAGCATCACCGCGACGGAGGCTTACGAAAACGCGCGCGAGGCCGTTCGGTCCTTTCTGAACGCGAAGAGCAGCCGCGAGATCATCTTCACCCGCAACACCACCGAGAGCATCAATTTAGTGGCTTACAGCTACGGTCTCTCCCACGTGAAGGCCGGGGACGAGGTGCTCATCTCCATCATGGAGCACCACAGCAACCTTCTCCCCTGGCAGATGGTTTGCCGCCAGACCGGCGCGTCGCTCAAATTTATGGAATGCGAAATGGACGGCGCGCTGGACTTAAATAAGGTCGAAGCCCTCATCACGCCGAAAACAAAGGTCGTCGCCTGCACGCACGTTTCGAACGTCTTAGGCCGCGTGAATCCCATCCGCGAGCTCGCGGCGCTGGCGCACCGCGCCGGCGCGGTGCTGGTCGTCGACGGCGCGCAGAGCACGCCGCACATTCCGGTGGACGTGCAAGCATTGGACGCGGATTTCTTCGCCTTCTCCGGCCACAAGGTCTACGGCCCCATGGGCATCGGCGTTCTCTACGGACGTGAAGAATTGCTGAACGCCATGCCGCCGTTCCTCACCGGCGGCGAGATGATTGAATCTGTCACCCGCGATGGTGCGGTCTTCGCCGAGCTCCCGCACAAGTTCGAGGCCGGCACGGTCAACGCGGCAGACGCCGTGGGCCTGCATGCGGCCATTGACTATGTCAAGAGCATCGGCTTTACAGCGATGCATCAGCAAGAGGTCGCGCTGACACGCCGCACGATGGACGCGATCGGCGAGATGCCGCACGTCCACGTGCTGGGCTCGGAAAAGCCCGAGGAGCATTGCGGCATCATCACCTTTACGGTGGACGGTGTTCACCCGCACGACATCAGTGAGATCCTCGCGAGCGACGGCGTCGCCATCCGCGCAGGCCATCACTGCGCGCAGCCGCTTCTGGCCTATTTGAAGCACCCGTCCACCGCGCGGGCAAGCCTCGCGTTTTATAACACGGAATCCGAGGTCGAGCGGCTGCTTGACAGCATTTCCACGCTAAGGGAGCGAATGGGTTATGGAAAATAGAAGCTTTTACAATGAAATTCTCACCGAGCACAACCTGCATCCGGAGTTCAAGCACGACCTACCGGACGCCGACATCGTGCTCGAGGGCGTCAACCCGAGCTGCGGCGACGACATCTTCCTCAAGCTGAAGCTTGACGGCGATGTGATCGCGGACGGCGCGTTCGTCGGCGACGGCTGCGCCGTCTCGCAGGCGTCGGCGGACATCATGCTCGGCATGATCGTCGGCAAAAAGAAGGAAGACGCGCTGAAAATGGGCGAGATCTTCCTGAAAATGATCCAGGGCGAGGCGTCGGAAGACGAGATCGACAGCCTGGAAGAGGCCTCGGCTCTCCGTGATATCGCCCATATGCCCGCGCGCGTCAAATGCGCGGTGCTCGGCTGGCGCACGCTGAAAGAGGCCCTGCTGGACGGGGATGAGCTGTCGTAACGCTGTCACTCCGTTGAATTTCAAATCAAAATAATAAAAAGAGGTATTTGCCGCAGCATGCGGCAAATACCTCTTTTTAAAAGCAGCTGCGTTCTTGAAAACTGATTGAGCATACTCTCTCCCCGATTTTGAAAAATTCAAGCAGATTGATCGTCAAGCTATTCTTATCGGCTCTCGCCGATCCTTCGCCTGACGTTGGAAAAATGTCTGCGTTACACTTTTTTCGTCCACAAGCATAGTATGATTGTTGGTTTTGTATCATAGCACGAGTTGACCAGCACTGTCAACCGCCGCATGACCAGAATCGCAGCCCGCGCAGTAAGTGATTTCATCCATGTTGACTTTTACGCCCCGTTGTGTGACACTATAGGCAACAAAATGATCTTGCAAGGAGAACAATTATGGCTACCACTTCCGTTTCCGCGCGCTTTCAGGAGCTTTTTCCCGAAACGAACCTCATTTCTCTTCTGACCAAGTACGGCGGCGACGCGGACGATATTTTCGAGGCGATTCAGGACCGGTACGACGCCCACGAGCAGGAGCCTCTCGTCGGCCTTCTCGGCATCAAAGCCGCGAATATCGACGCCTTTGCCCGCGCCGCCTACTGGGATCTCGTCAGCGACATCCGCGTCAGGTATCTCTCTTCCCTTCCCCGCAGCGAAGCCGCCGCCATCGCCGCCGCAGCCGACGGCCTCATCACGCATCCCGAAAATGACGATATCGACTGGACCCCCGACGAATTCGTCAGCGATTGGAATGATCTGCACCGCGGCGAGGAGCCTCTCAAATAGCCGGTGCTAAGCTGTATACCATGACAGATGCAAAAGGGCAAGGGAAAAGCGTTGAGGAACTTTTCCCTTGCCCTTTTTTCACTGGTGCTGAAACAGGACAGTGCAAATCGAATGGAAGCCTATATGCAGCACGCCATCTGTGGGAAGAAGCTGCAAAACGGTTAAAGGGTCAGATAAAGGGTCAAACAGAAAAAAAGAAGTCTGAAACCTTACGGTTTCAGACTTCTCAGTGGCAGCGGGAGAAGGATTCGAACAGCGACTCCGGTGTTTTTATCACCTTTTCCCATACTATTATGTGTAAAACAGTCTGAAACGTAAAACAATCTGCATCAGTCAGTCCAGTTGTTTTATAAAATCCAATTCTATAAAGGGTAAAAACAAGGGTAAATTTTGAAAGCAAAAAGAGGTCAACAATGAAAATTACTTATACGAAATACGATGATTATTACCTACCGGATCTGCTGATGCCGACAGAGGAAACAGTGCCCTACGGGCGCTTTGGCCGTATGCGCCTCAAGTACCTGAAAGAACACCGCCGAGCGACCTATATCAATTTGAAAACCTCCGGTGAGCTGACGCATCACCTCAACGAGATCGACCGTGAGGCAAATGAAATGCTGCGGCTGCTGATTGAGCAGATGGTGCAGGCGCAAGGTATCTCAGAGCAGTTGAAGGAAGAAGATCAAATAGCGTGGGTCGGCGCAATGAACAATATCCGCAACACGGCGGAGGAAATCTTACTGCAACTCTTTTCTATACTGTAATTGAAGACACAGGATCCGGCATTCCCTGATCCTGTGTCTTTTAAGCTCATTGATTGGTAGCCAATATCCTTCTCTTACTGCTGTGACTGTCTCAAAAATTTGAAGCGTTATTCATATCTCTCACGGTCACCGCAAATCTTCTGGTGTTCCACTCTGATCGCATTGCAGATGCTGGGATTTGACACCAAATCTATCACACTGTGAGCATACGCTTTAACCACTTTTACCATCAGGCTGTATGCCCGCGGAGAATTCACCAGTGCAAGTGCGCTTTTGTCATGGACAATAACAGGCTCTCCCTCACCCTCCAGTGCAATTTCCATATAAACCGTTGGGCAAACATAGCTGACATTTCCAATATCAGATGAACCAGAACCCGGATACTGTTCTTCTGGAATAAAATTTTCTATTCCAAGCTCCTGAAAGTTCTTTTCACATAACGAAGTAAGCGTTTTTACATTTACCATATCATCGTATGGATTCTCATAATCGTGGTACTCTAACCGGGCGCCCGTGGCTAAAGAGGCCCCTTCGGCAATTTTCAGAATCCGTGTCCGCAGTTCTTTACGACCAGATTTTGTCTTTGAACGAATGGAAAATTGACACTGTGCAAAGTCCGGAATTGTATTGGTTGCCGTACCGCCATGTGTAATGATTCCATGGATTTTGTCCGCCGAACGCATTTGCTGCCGCATTGCATTGATGCTCGTAAACATATTGATTACTGCATCCAGAGCATTGATTCCCTTCTCAGGATTCTGCGCCGCATGAGCGGGTACCCCGTAAAAATTGAACTCAATGGAATTCATCGCCAAAGAAAGAGTTTCCAAAGAGTTGAACTCATCTAAATGCGCTTGAAATACGAAGTCAACATGATCAAAAACTCCTGCTTGGATGAGATCGTACTTCGCGCCAAAGGTCTCTTCTGCTGGAGTACCAATCACCTGAAAACGACACCCAAGCTTTTCTGCCACTGGCTGCAGGCTTAACGCGCAGCCGCACATTGTTGCAGCAATCCAGTTGTGCCCGCACGCATGAGCAGGCCCACCATCTTCTGCAAATCCAGGCAATGCATCATACTCTGCAAGAAACGCAATAACCGTTTTCGCCGCAGGATCGCCACATTCTGCAACAAAGGCCGTGGGCAGCTTTTCAACGGGGTAAGAAATTCGAAAACCATGGTCTTCGAGCACTCTGCAGAGATACTTTGAAGATTCAAACTCTTCTCCCCCCAACTCAGGATGATGGAAAATGAAATTTGAGATATCTTCCAGAACAGGATAATCGGTCGTCACCGCTTGATCTACAATTTCTCGTAAGCTTTGAACATCAGTTTTCATTTTTTCTCCTTTCAAACGCAGCTCCAATCTTGCGTTGAAGGCAGTATAACACAAAGCAGGACCTCGTGTAAATAAAAACTTTCACATTTTGCACAAATAAATAAAATTATTCGTACAGTGTCCCCTCATATCTCTCCATGGAACGAGTTATCTGCTTCGGATAACCTTCAAAAATGTGAAGCAGGAGCGCATTACAAAAAGCCATTGGCAATACATAGGAATTAAAAAAGTTGTCTGTGGACTCATAAAATGCAGCATAGATATCTGCGCCAACCTGTTTTGCGGTAATTTCAGAATCAGAAATCACAAGTAATGTCGCCCCCCGCGATTTTGCAAACTTCCCTACCCAAACTTCACTCTCCATTAAAGTCGGATATGCGGCCATGAAAACGGTATCATTTGAATCCATCAAGAAAAGTTTTTCTCGCAGTGCAAGCCCTTCTTCCACAACAGGAATACATTGAATTCCCATGAGGTTCAGGTAATTTTTTAGAAAACTGACAACAACTTCATCTGATCCAAATCCAACAAGATACAATCGCTTGCTTTTCATGATTTGATCTGCCATTCGTGTCAAGATAGTAACATCTATCGAATCTATAAACCCAGTAATATCTCTTAACAGACTTCGAAAGTAATTGTGCAGATAATCTCCTTCTTTTCCTCTCTCCATAAGAGGAAGGGATGCATATACTTTCTGAACGGGGACATATTCCTTTCTCCATGCTTTTTTATACTCAATGAACCCAGAATACCCCATGTCTTTTGCAAAACGGACTACCGCCGTATTGCTAACTCCGGACTGCTGTGCCAGTTCAGCAGAGGAAAGCAGCATGGACTGCTGATAATGGTCGATAATATACTTCGCTACCTTTTTTTCTTTTTCGGATAATTGATCATATCTTTCTTTAATTCTCTGCTTCATCGTCAGTTCGTCCATACCGTTTTCCTTTCTATCGCGCTTATCTAGTCCCGCGTATCTTTCAAAATCTGCTTTGTGCAATTTTTGTCTATTATAACATGTACAAAATCTCTTGACAATGAATAAAAAAATTTATATTATATTTTTGTGATTTTTAAAATTCACAAGCAAAGGCAGGAAAAGTCAAAAAAATCAAAAATTGGAGTGACTTATATGGAAAGCAATGAAAACACCAATAAATCCACAGCTGTAGAACCCACACCTCCCACAAAAAAATGGGAATGGCTATCAAACATTCACCCACTGTCCATCGTATTTGTTATCATTGTTCTACTGGCCTTGCTGACCTATGTGATCCCCGGCGGATCTTATGATAGGTACGAGGTGCCGGTCAGTGCTTTAGGTGGAGATACGAGAGAGGTAATTGACCCAGATTCCTTTCACTACGTTGATTCAAACCCGCAGGGATTTTCGGATTTATGGACGGCGTTCATGGAAGGTGCGCTGGATGCCGCCGATATCAGTTTTTTAATCATGATCTGTTCCGGCGCTTTTACAGCAATTATTGCTACTGGCGCTGTGACCAATGGTATCAATTCATTGGTCAAGAAGTTCGGAAAGAAGTCTTATATCATCATACCAGTATGCGTATACGCTTTCGGATTAGCTGGCGCTACTGCTGGTATCTATGAGGAATCAATTCCGTTTATTATGGTAATTGTCCCACTGATGGTTGCAATGGGCTTCGATTCCATGACAGGCTTAATGCTCGTTCATTTTTCGGTTTCAGTCGGAGCTTCGGCAGCTTTCTTAAACCCCTACAATGTCGGAGTCGGACAGGCCCTTGCGGACATTCCTATGATGTCCGGTATTGGCGTACGAATTCTCGTATGGTTTGTTATGATGACCGCTACTGCTGCCTACATTATGCGCTATGCCTTCAAGGTCAAGGCAAATCCGATGTCTTCCATCTGCTATGAGAAAGACATCGAAAAGAGAAAGAACTACGACAGCATGGTCGTGGACAATCTGGAAGGTATTTCTTTCCGCGGCAAGTTGGTATTACTGCTGGTGTTTGCTGGTCTGGCTCTCATCGTCTATGGCGTGTTAAAAAAAGGCTGGTGGTTTACGGAGATTGCCTCTGTCTTCCTGTATATGGGTATCATCATTCCTCTGATTGGCGGTCTATCCATCAATGATATGATCTCCAAGTTTATGGAAGGAATGTCCTCCGTTCTTTCGGCGGTTCTTTTGATCAGCGCTTCTCGTGTAATTACTGCCATTCTTGCAAACAGCAATACAATGGACACTATTCTTCACAGCATGTCCAGTTCTTTGACTGAAATGCCGAAAGTATTTTCCGTATTGGTCATGTTTATCGTGGCCTCGATTGCTATGCTGATTGTCCAGAGCATGTCCGGTTTGGCTGCAACCTTAATGCCAATCATGGCACCACTTTCTGACTTGCTCGGAGTTTCGAGGCAAATCGTAGTCTCAAGCTATGCACTTGGTACTGGTACGCTTGCATGGATTGCTCCTTGGGAGGGAGTAAACTATGCTATGAGTACAATGGCAGGTGTCGATTTCTTTGGTTACTTAAAGGAAGCTGGTAAATTCGTCCTGTTAGTTTATACCCCGCTTTCTATTGTTGCGCTGATTCTGATGACGGTATTTAATTTTGCCTAACCACACTGCACACCATATATGCAATACCATCTTTAACAGTAATCATTATCAAAAATTTTATTATTTCACAAGAGTCGCAGAATACAAAAATGCTTCTGCGGCTCTTGTTATACAAATCTGTGATTTGGCACTCTGGATTACTGCTTAAAGTGTCATCCTTCAAAAGCTCCAACGGCAAGAGACTCTCTTTAGCTTACAAAGCATTATCGTTCGTCTCTATCATTTGCTTTTATCATGTTTTTGCAAGATTCTCAATGTTTCCCTTGGCACCCTCCCCAGCAGCTTTTCTGCCCGTTTGTAGCGCTCTTCCAGCACGGTGAGCTTTGCGCGCTGTTCGGCGCTCTTGCGGCGCTCGGCAGTTAGTTCGCTCTTTAGCGTTTCATTCTCTTCGGCGCTGCATCGCTGCATGGAGAGCGATTGTAACACGGCCTGCTGCATCCGCTGAATTTCTGCCTGAAAGGACTCTACCTCCGGCAGCAACTGCGCCAGCAGCGCTGCCGCCTCCTCGCGCTTCTTACCCGCGTTGAACACATTGACGTCGCTCAGGGCCGCCTCCAGCTTCTCCAGCTTGGTGTCCATCGCCGTGACCTTCTTATACCACTGCGGCGTCAGGTGCTTGCGCCTGGTCTCCACCGCGGGCGTGCCTCGCTCGAGTTCTGGCCAGCGCTCCGCCATGCAAGCGTAGAAATCGTCCTGCCATTGGATCATCGCCTTCTTGTTACCGAGGATTTCTTTTGCGGACAACCGTTTGTCCTTCGTCAGTGGGACAAAACACAGGTGCATATGTGGCGTTTTCTCGTCCATGTGAACCACGGCGGAGAAAATGTTTTCCTCCCCTACGCGCTCTTTCAAGAAGTCAAATGCACGGTTGAAATACTCCGGCATTTCGGCTTCGTGCGCCTTTGCAAATTCCGGACTGACCGTCACTAATGTGTCCACAAATTTCACGCTGTCCCTGCGCACGCGGCAGCCCGCCATCTGGATGCGGTGTTTGATCTCCTGCTCGTAGCTCCAGCGCGGCGTCACCAGATGATAGTTCTGCGCAATGCGGCTCTTGTCGATATCGGGATTGCTGGCATACTCCTCCTTTGTCCTCTCGTGGTGGGCGTCAATGGATCTGGCGGCGCCGCCCTTTTGTTTTGCAAATCGTAAAATGGTATAAGCCATTACTGTTCCTCCTTTGTCGTGTTTGG
>OIZX01001693.1_pt1 | contig 10917 bp, 9 predicted proteins | sample 1588621 | NCBI WGS metagenome assembly OIZX01 (sample SAMN03283276) | human gut metagenome | biome: human-associated habitat; material: feces | host: Homo sapiens | place: Peru | collected 2012
CTTGAAAAGACCGAAGAATCTGTTTTGACAATATTTTTAAAAAACATTAAAAAAAGTTATAGAAAAAAGGCAATTTTTTGAGAGAGAAATACTTTATATAAATGTAGCAAGTTACATTATTTGTTTGCTACACAAATATATATAATAAAAAACAAACGCAATTTTTCGCAGCCCTTCAAACATGGGGGCTTGGTACAGTTTGTTAAGTTTTGTTGCGTAAAATATATCAAAAAAGTCAATTTTTTGACTCGGATAAACTTTATATAGGAGTAGAGAGTTTAAAAGAGCGAGAGTTGAAGATGGTATCAGTTAGCAATTTGAATTTAAATCAAATCGGTAAAGCAGCACAATTGTTGAACCAAGTTGGTGCATTCAACGGAACAAAAACTAACTCATTATCAAGCACTTCAATTTTCAGCGCTTTGGGCTCAACTACTTCAACAAACTCAACAAGCTCACAACTCGGCATCAAATCAATCACATCATCACTTCTCGCATCAAAAGATGACGGAAAAGACGACGGCAAACTTTCATTCGGCGAATCAGTAAAAAGCATTTTCAAAGGTGTAGTAAAATCTTTCACAAATATGTTTTCATCACCTAAAAACATTGCAAAAACCGTAATCGGTGGTGTAGCATGTGCAGCATTAATCGCAGTAACAGGCGGAGCAGCAACTCCTTTCATCATCGCAGGCGGCGTTGCACTCGGCGGAGTTCAAGTTGGCAAAGGCATCTATGATGCATCACAAGCAAAAACAGATGATGAAAAAAGAGCAGCATTAGAAAACATCGGCGGCGGCGCAGCAACAATCGCAATGTCAGTTGCAGCAGGCAAAGCATATTCATCAGCAACAGGTTCATCATTAACATCACTTTCAACATACAAAAACGCAGCAACAAACTCAATCAACAACGCACAAGCATTTATGAAATTATCACCTGCAGCAGCAAAAGCAGAAATCGCAAGCGTTTCATCATTAGACAAATCAGTAAACTGGATGCAAGATGACAAAGCATTGAACTCAATGTACCAATCAGATGCAACAGGCACAATGAAAAAATTCGGATACCAATTACTTCAAGGCAATGCTAAAAACGCACAAGGTTCACAACCCAGCGAAGATGAAATGAACGAAATGGCTGCAAACATCGCAAAAAAATCAAACTTCTTCCAAGCATAGTTGAATAGAAAGAAATAAACAAGAATTAAAAGACGAAACAAAAAAAACAAAGAAACAAATAAATCAAAATTAAGATAAAAAGAAAATAGTGAATGAATGTGTACAAACCGCCCTTGGCGGTTTTTGTGTGAGAAAGGTTCGTTGAGAATTGACCAATCCTACGGGAAGTTGAGAATGTTTATTATTAGTTAAACAAATTCTGAAACGAGCGGATTTTGAGTAGTGCGAGCCTTTTGCTTTGAAAACAGATACTTCGCTTCGCTCAGTATGACGCTTGAAAGGGTTTTATGGTTTACATTTGCCACCTCTCGAAAAACAATTCACAGGATTGTTTTTCTCGGCAGAGTAAAAATCCGCTCAATATGACGAACGATTATACGTCATTCTGAACCCACAAAGTGGGTGAAGAATCTATTGTCAAATATAGATACTTCGGCTAAAGCCTCAGTATGACGGACTATTATGTATCATTCTTCGGGCAATGCCCGAAGAATCTAACTACAAAATACTTTGATATAAATCATTCCATTGAGGATTTATTGAATTGATTAGATTAACTTTAAACTCTCTTTTCTTACCTTTTAAGTATTTTTCTCGTTCAATAGCAGTCACAACAGAAGAACAAAGCTCATAATATACTAATTTGTTTAAGTTATATTTTTTTGAAAATCCATCAACAAATTTGTTTTTATGTTCCCATATCCTTTTGGCTAAATTGGTTGTTACACCAATATATAGAGTTGTATTGGTATAATTTGTTAAAATATAGATATAGGCATTTTCTTTCATATTATAATTATATTATAATATGAACTTTTTATAACAGATTCTTCGCCTGACGGCTCGGAATGACGATAGTCCAATTTGCGAGTTCGGGATGACGGTAACAGGTTGCTTGTTTCTCTTTTACTTTACTCCTCGTTGCAAAAAATCTACATATAGACATATTTGACAATAAAAAAGCACCCCTTTCGGAGTGCTTTTTGTTTTCGGTTAAGAATTAAATTACAAACGAATGTCATCCAATCTTTGAATATCCGTTTTAACTTTATCAATCCAGTTTCTTGCTCTGGGTGATGCTTGTGACCAGTTAACCGCGCAGATACTTCTTTGTACCCATACCAATTTCTTGAAGAATTCGTATTGTGCATTTGATGCCTTGAGTTTTGCTTCGAGGTATGTATCTTGAGCGTCAACTAACTGTGCAACAGGTGCTTTACCCTTGAGGTAATTTGCTTTTACTGCCATATAGTTTTCTTTTGCTGCAAACATTGCTTTGTATTCTTTTTCAATGCTGAAGTAGCATGAAAGTGCTTCGTTGATAATCTTTCTGATGTGTTCTTCGATTGTCAACTTAGCACCATCATTCATCGCCATAAGGGCTTTCTTTTCGTTTGAAACTCTTGCGATTTCTGCAAACTTCGTACCGCCTTCAATAGGTTTCCATTGAGCAAAAATACCCAAATATCCGTTTGTTTTTTCCGAGTGAGGCATTGTGATGTTATAAGGAACTAATGAACCTCCTGGTCCAAACGGTACTGCTGTCGGAATAGTTACGTCTTTTGCATAATGTCTGCCGAACAATGATTGATATTGAAGTGTCAATTTTGCATCAGGCAATACAAATTTTTGAATGTACATGCCTCTTTCGGCATTTTTCATTCTGATTGCTGCTCTTAATTTAGCAAGTTCGGGAGAAACATCGTATGCTTCTTGAATGAGCAATTGCGTAAATTGTTCGAGCGCTTCGGGAGTTCTTACGTAGTCAAGAATGTACAAGTCTTTCGTATAGAAAGCAGGGTCGTCAGCCTTCAAAGGTGCAAGCGTAAAGTCTTGGTTTTGAGGTTCTGCGAGAACTTTGTTAATCATAACTTTGATGTTTCTGTGTTCAGAATTCATTCTGATTAAGTGTTCTTCGTTAATTCTCAATTGGCTTGCCCAACGCATTGCTTCTTCGTTTCCGCAGTAGCCTAATTTTGCACGAACTTTTGCCATTGCAAGGTTTTCTCTTGATTCGGCAACGTATTCTTCTTGAATTTTGATTGAGTTTTCAAGCATTAACAAGTCGATGTACAAAAGTGCAACGTTGATGCCCATATTTTGCTCTGCAAGTAATCTTTCAGCATAAGCAAAATCTTTTTGTCTGTGTTTAATCAAAATGTTTGTAACCAACGCGGGTGAATAAATCGGTTGGTCGATACCCATTTGGAAGATACCTGTTTCTTCGGGGTAAATCAATGATGATGATGCAGCCCAATCGTGGCTGTATTTTTGCCAACCAACTGTTGTTGAGAAGGTCGGTAACCAATGCAAGTATGCTGATGCAACTGCAGCTCTTGCTGCTTTAATACCGTAACTCTTTTGTTCGATGTCTTTGTTTTGGATGTTCAATTTATTGAATACATCTGACAAAGTGTATTGCGGAACTTGTTTTGAAGAAATGATTTTTGCGTTGTTCAAAAGTCTGATGTGAGCCTTGTAGCCGACTTTTTCCGCAGTATCTGTGTTGATGTACAAAATATCATCTTCGTAGAAGTGCAATTGTTGGTAATCATTTTTTGTTGTTTTACCGTCAAGTACGGCTCTGATGTTGAAAGATGTTGCTTCTGCAACTTTTCTGTCCATATCAAGTGCGCCCGAACCTAACATACAACCGAGTTTTACATCGCTTTCGCCCAATGCTGAGAAGGTCATAATCTTCTTGTCCGAAAGTTTTGTGAACATATCTTGTAATTGTTCAAGTGTCAATGTAAATTGCGGTAAAATGAACGCTGCATCGCAGTCAGCGGGGATTTTTGCAATCGCATTATCTACGCTGCCATTAACAGGAACAACTACGAAATTGATAGATTTGTCGGTCAATTTTCCGCCGATAAAACTGTTCCAATCTTTGTGAGTTTTGTAGTAGCCTTCGTTCATCAAGATAGCAACTTTGTTATAAGGTGCAATTCTCTTGAATTGTTCAAGTTTTTGAGCAGTTTGTGCAACAGGTGAGAAGAAGCCGTCACCGAAATCTCTCAAGCCGTATTGGTCAACCGTTACTACAAATTTACCTTGGTGATTAACTTTTCCGATGTATTTGGAAGTCAAATAACCCAATGCGACAACGATTGTTGCGTTTGAATGAAGCGCTTTGTCGCAAATCTTTTTCGCTCCGGCTTCCGTCCAGTCTGCTGTGTATACAAGTTCTTTCGGGTAAACCGCGTTGTAATCTTTTGCTACCGATGCGGTGATTGATTTTTTGAAGTTTTCAAGAAAATAATCATTCGCAGGTGAAGGTCCGTCGATTACAAAAGCTATTCTTGCCGTAGTCTTTACGGATTTTGATACAGTAGCCTTTTTAGCAGAATTAGCCGTTGCAGCAACAACAGGCAAATTCATATTAAAAAGAAATATACTGCACAAAATAAGTGTCAATATCTTTTTCATCTGTATTTTCCTTTTCACATTCTTACACACGAATCTCTATTCGTAATTAAAATTTTAAAATAATACATATAGTGTGGGCAATCCTACAACCCCTATTTTGTTACATTTCAGCCGTTTTGCCCTTTGCCTTAATGTATAAATATACAGTATTTAAAATTCTCACTATTTCTCAAAATCCACGGAAACAGACGGTTTTCAAAACAAGCATTAATGTTAAACATTAAAAAAGACCCCTATTTATATCTTAACATTTTACATCCTCTTTTTATACTATACATATATGTATAATAATGTGTTAGAATTAAATTGTGAACATTTGTAACGAATTTTAAGGAACATGTCAAACATGCTAGCAAAAAAATTTGTATTCGATGTTTCATGCGAACGACAGAAATCAAACTCTGCCCGATGAAGGTCGGACGGAATGAGATGACTGAGCACTAAAAGGGTTCTACCGAACCTACGCAGACGGCAATTCTCAAGGATTGACGGGTGCGGGAGTGAAACGTTCGTAAGAGTGTGGACAAAACGAAAGGCTTATTGCAAGGCAATAAGATGTTTTGAATACTCATAATGCAGAGGATAATATCATGGTAGATACCAGATCTGCGGGAGCATTCGGAATAGCGGGAGCGTTGAACTTCAAGAGCGGCGACATATCAGGCACGGCGGCTAAGACGTCGGATGATAGAGCCGGCAGAGGAACCGAATACTACCGTACAAGAAGAAATAAAGACGAAGATGATAATAACGGTTTTGATAACAACAGATACATGGACCGTAGCGCGCAGCTTAATGCGACACTAAATTCATTGGCTCTGATGAATGTAGCGGGTATCATCAAAAACAACAGGGCGCTAAAGTAAACATCATTAAACACGAAAAAAGGAAAGAATTTATCTTTCCTTTTCTTTTTATTTAAAAATTTTTTATTTTTGTTCGGTCGGAGTTTGTCCGTCCAATTTAGGTTCAATTCCCAATTCTTTAAGCGTTTTGAGGAAGTGTTCCGCTGCTGCTTTTTGAACTTCGGGGGGAACGACTCTCAAAAGTTCAACCGTTTTTGAAATAACGGGGTCTTTGTCATACCAACGGTTTCCGTTCGCAGGACGAACCATTTCGTAAAATTTATCAATTGTTTCTTTAGAAACTTTTTCTTCAATCTTTAAAAGGAACACCTCAGCTTGAGCACGCAATTCCGTTTGGTAATCGCGCAGGATGTTGATTACCTGTAATAACACGGGATCGTGGTCGTACCATCTTTTATATTTTGGTTGTTCCATTAAGATTTCCTCGTACTTTGTCTGCGACGATATCTTTTTCATCGCTGATTCTTTCAATATCTGCACCGATTGCTTTAAGTTTCGGAACGAGAAGTTCGTAACCTCTGTCGATGTGGTGCAATTCGTCAATTGTGCTGTAACCTTCCGCCATTAATGCTGCCAAAACCAATGCAGCACCCGCTCTGAGGTCACTTGCTCTCAAGTTTGCGCCCGAAAGACTTTCAACACCTTTAATTAAAGCGTGATTTCTTTCTTGGTGAATATCTGCGCCCATTTTGCGCAATTCGGGGACTTGCATAAATCTGTTTTCGTACAAACTTTCGGTTATAATACTAACACCGTCTGCAACGCTTAACAATGCCATACCGAGTGATTGCAAGTCGGTAGGGAATCCGGGGTAAGGTTGAGTTACGATATTAATGGCTTTTAATCTTTGATTGCAACTGATTTCAAAAGCGTTCGGTTCAATCAATTTGATTTTTGCACCCATTTGGGTAAGTTTTGAAGTATAGAAAGTCAAATGTGACGGATTGACGTTTCTTACAATACCTTTACCGTGAGTTCCGATAAATGCAGCCATGTAAGTTCCTGCTTCGATTCTGTCGGGAATGGTTGTGTATTCCACGCCGTGCAAATCTTCGGGTTTTACACCGTTGATAACGACTTCTGAAGTGCCTGCGCCTGTGATGTCTGCGCCCATTGCATTCAAGAAGTTTGCCAAATCGACGATTTCAGGTTCTTGTGCAGCGTTTTGTATTCTTGTTGAACCTTCAGCCAAAACTGCTGCGAGCATTAAGTTTTCTGTTGCGCCAACTGACGGAATGTCCAAGTAAATATCTGTTCCTTCGAGTCTTTCGGCGTGTGCGTGAACGTAACCGTTTTCGATTTTGATAGTAGCGCCGAGGCTTTCAAGTCCTCTGATGTGGAAATCCACACGTCTTTCACCGATTGCACATCCGCCGGGGAGTGCGACGATTGCTTCTTTGCATCTTCCGACCAAAGCGCCGAGAACGATGAATGATGCTCTCATTCTGCTTACAAATTCGTAACCTGCTACGATGCTTGTTAAATCTCTCGCGTCAATAGTTACGCTCTTTTCTACTTTGTCGTAGGAGGTTTTTGCGCCCAATTGACCGATAACGCTGAGCATAATGGTAACGTCTGTTAATTCTGGAACGTTATAAATCTTGCTGACATCTTTTGCAAGCAATGCAGCAGCCATCAATTTAAGTACGGCATTTTTTGCCCCGCTTATTGATACTTCCCCGTACAATGGGTTTTTGCCCGATATTACAAGTTTATCCGTCACTTTATGCCTCAAAAATTCTTTTGCTAATAATAATGATACTATACGGTAACATTTTAAGTCACAATTGTAAATAAATGTTACTTAAATTCCCCTCGTCACAAATGTTTTTTTTCACGATACAAGACCGTATAAAACTGTAACACTAACATTATCGCTGTTTAAGTTAATATTTATATCCTTTGTATAAATGATTTTTGAAAAGTGTGTTATAATGAGTTCCCGATTAAAAATGTTGTGTTATTTAATATAAGGAAAGCCAAAATGAACAATGAAGAATTATTGAAAAAAGCGGCAGAAGTAGCAAAAAATGCTTATTGTCCTTATTCTAAGTTTAATGTAGGTGCTTGTGTAGAGTATGAAAGCGGAAATATTTATGTAGGCTGCAACGTTGAAAACGGCAGTTATACGGTTGGTATTTGTGCGGAAAGAAACGCTATTTCCACGGCAATTGCAGCAGGCGAAAAGTCAAAAATCAAGAAAGTTGCAATTTATTCTCCAAACACAAAATTGTGCTGGCCTTGCGGTGCTTGCCGTCAATGGTTCTCAGAGTTTGAGCAAGGTCAAGATATGAAAATTATCGTTGAAGACAAAGACGGAAGTCCGATTGAGTTTACAGTAGAAGAACTTCTTCCCCACAGATTTGAACTCATCCCTTAAACTCAAAGACAAAAATTGAGCGGTATGCTATAATTGTTTTGCAATTCAGGAGAAACTGTGCAAGAACAAGATATAGATTTTGAAAAAATTAAAGACTGCTTGCTTCAATATAAGCAAGCAGATAATGCCGTTCGCAAAAACGAGTTGGAAAATGAAATCATTATCGAATCCGTTCCGCTTGTTAAAAAAATAGCATTGCATCTTGCGAGAAGAAGTACCGACCCGATTGAAGATATTCTTCAAGTCGGTGTTTTGGGGCTTATTAAGGCTGTCAAAATGTTTGATTCTTCTGTAAGTAACAATTTCAAAACCTATGCAACGTATTTTATCACGGGGGAAATAAGGCATTACCTCAGAGATAAAGCCTCTATGATTAAAGCGCCCAGAGAAATTTACGAACTTGCTTACAGGGTAAACAAAGTGCTTTTGGAATTTAAGGATTCGGACGGAAATTTGCCGACGGAAAACGAAATTGCGAAGGAACTCAAAACTCCAGTCGGAAAAATCAGAGAAGTTATGGACGTTGAAAGACGCAGACACATTGTGTCTTTGGATCAAATTTTGTCTTATACGGATTCTGACGGGCAAACTCTGTCGGAAAAAATTCCGAACACAAATTACAGCACAATGTCAGAGTATCAGGAAAATAAAATCATGCTGACCGAGGCTCTTGCGAAACTCGAACCTGATTTGCAAACGGTTATCAAGTTGAACTTTTTTCAGGATATCAGCCAAACAAAAATTGCGGAAATGCTCGGTATTTCTCAAATGCAGGTTTCCAGAAAAATTAAAAAAGCATTGAAAAAAATGTTTTCAATAATAAATGAAGAACAGGAAATTAAAAAATGACGGAAGAACTATTTAACGTTTGCGGAATATTCGTTTTTGTTATCGGACTTTGCATAGGCAGTTTCTTAAACGTTGTTGCACTCAGAGCATTTACGGGTGAATCAATCGTTTTGCCCGCGTCAAAGTGTCCGAAATGCGGCGCAAAAATCAGACCTTATGACAATATTCCCGTGTTATCGTGGCTTATCCTCGGCGGAAAATGCAGAGATTGTAAAAATTCAATCAGCATTCAGTATCCGATAGTAGAATTTATTACGGGTATTGGCTTTTTAGGCTTTTATTTCCATTTTTCAAAGTTCTTTATTGATACGGATATAATTTGGCGAAACGCAATCCTTTTGCCGTTTTTCTTGATATTATTCTGTTTGGCGATTGTAATTTCGATTACGGACATAAAAGAAAAAGTCGTTTTCGATGTGCATACGATATCGCTTGCGGTCGTTATTGTACTTTTCCAATTTATTGGCGGAAATTTCAAAGAAGCAATCATCGGTTTGGTCATCGGTGCTTTGTCCATGGAAATTTTATCGGGCATAAGTTGGCTTTTGGTTAAGAAAAGAGCGTTCGGCACGGGTGACAGTTATATTGCGGCATCTATGGGTGCGCTTTTGGGTGCGAAGATGTTTTTTGTCGCATTGGTTGTTGCGGTTGTTATTCAGGCGCTTTGCATAATTCCTGCCCTTATCAAAAAACTTTATGTCGGCGGCGAATACAAAGTTTTGGTTACTGCTGCAATGTTTATTGCACTCGTCGGTTTTTATAAATTGCCGTATTTTACAACATTGTCGAACGAGATTTTAGAATACGTTTTTGTAATATTGATGACGATTGTCGGATTTTACCTTTGCAGGTTGATGCTGACGATTAAATCTCTCAAGGAAAACCCCACATATTGGCCGTTTGGTCCGAGCCTTTTGATTGCAATGTTTTTGACGGCATTCTACGGCGGAATTATTGAGCATTTCTTCTATACGTTAATGTAAAAAATTCGTATCGTAGGCAGGGTCTTAATTCAATAAAAAGTAAAAACCACGACTTAAAATCGTGGTTTTTTAAAGTTGTTTTATGGTTTTATTTTTTACTCAGCCTTTGCTTCTTCTGTTTTTTCGGCTTGTTTTTTAGCATCCATTTGCTTTTTACGTTTCCTTCTTCTCATTAAGTCCGTAAACGCTTCCAATCTTGTGATATATCCTGCCTTACCTGTTTGTTCGTCCATAATCAATGTCAAAATCGGGATTTCGCAGTTTTCTCTCATTGTCGGGAAAATATTTTGTGAAACGATTTCGGGCATGCAGGTAAACGGGCTGACGTGGATAATTCCGTCGATTCCTCTTTGGTCTGCGTAAGCAACGTCGCTGATTGATTCCAAAGAGTCACCCCCGATATCTCTCATAAGATACGGTTTTGCAAGTCTAAATGCTCTTTCCAAGTGAGTTTCGCCTTTTTTGAACCATTTCGGAATGATTGCATCTTTCAAGAAACTTGAAACAGTAAGGCTTGTTCTTGTTTGAACCCCCATTCTGCCAAGTTCGCGGTTAATATTTTGGTTTGAGAAAGGATCAAGAACGATATAAATTTCGCCCGTGATATCAACGTAGAGAACATCTCTCTTTTCGTCGATTTCGGTTTCTTTAATCATTCTGATTGTTTCTTTTTCGGCTGCTTTAAGTTCCTTAATCGAACGAGATTTGTCGATAAGTTCCAAACCTTTGTTGAAGGCTTTTTCCGCCGTGCCGAAATGAACCTCTCTTGCTCTGTAATAAGAAAGCACAGTTGCAATTCTGTCCAAAGCGAAGATGTATTTTATAACCGTGTATATTGCAGATACAATATCGAAAATGCTTGCTTTCGGATTTGCTTTTTTGAGGTAGTCATACATACCCTTAAATCCGTCATACAAGGACATTTCGATATATCTGTTTTCGTAGCCTAAGTCTTTTAAAACATTCTCGATACATTGACCGTATTCGCCCAAACGGCAAATTCCGGGAGATGTAATCATTGAAACATAGTCAGCACCGCCTTCTAAAGCTTCAATGAAGTTTCCGAGAATAAGTTTGTAGGGCAAACAAATTGCCTCAGGAGCATATTTTGCACCCAAGGACAATGTTCGTTTGTTTGAATATGGCGGAACAAAAGCCTCAACTCCCAGTTTTCTGAGAGCCGCTCTCCAAGCATACGAGACAGTTCCCATATGCGGAAATGCTATCTT
>OIZX01001695.1_pt1 | contig 10908 bp, 10 predicted proteins | sample 1588621 | NCBI WGS metagenome assembly OIZX01 (sample SAMN03283276) | human gut metagenome | biome: human-associated habitat; material: feces | host: Homo sapiens | place: Peru | collected 2012
CCGGTGGAGAAGCCGGGGAAGGTGCTCTCGACGATGAAGGCGGAAATGCCGTGGTTGCCCTTGCTCTTGTCGGTCATGGCGAAGACGACGAAGGTGGAGGCAACGTTGCCGTTGGTGATGAAGCACTTGCTGCCGTTGAGGACGTAGTCGCCGTTCTCATTCTTGACAGCGATGGTCTGCTGGCCGGAAGCGTCCGTGCCGGCGCCGGGCTCGGTCAGGCCGAACGCGCCGATCTTGCGGCCGGAGAGAAGGTCGGGCAGATACTTCATCTTCTGCTCCTCGGTGCCGTTCTCGAAGATCGGGGCGCAGCACAGGGAGGTATGAGCGGAAACGACGACCGCGGTGGTGCCGCAGACCTTCGCCAGCTCCTCAACGCACATGGCATAGCTCAGAACGTCGCCGCCCGCGCCGCCATACTGCTTGGGGAAGTAAATGCCCATCATGCCGAGCTTGGCCATCTTTTCGACGGTCTCCATGGGGAAGCGCTCTTCCTCATCGAGTTCCTCAGCTAAAGGCTTGACTTCATTTTCTGCAAATTCGCGATACATTTTGCGGACCAGCAGATGTTCTTTGGACAGATGGAAATCCATAGTCTTTTGCTCCTTCACTATAAAAATAATTGGATTGTCTAATTTTTCACAAATCAGTTCCGTGACTCTCATTATATCCTGTGCGTTTCATTTTCGCAAGGGGAACTATCATTCCTTTTTGGAATTCGTGCTTTTTGCCGAATTCATTAAAGCCTTTTTGACATTTCCGTTCCTTTTATGACAGTTTTCTGTCATTTTCAGGAATCCTTTCCATTCCAAAAGAGAAAAGGGGAGGCAGTTTTTGTAAACTGCCTCCCCTTTTTATCCTTTTAGGGACGGATTACTTCTTGCTGTAATCGTAGAAGCCCTTGCCGGACTTCTTGCCGAGCTGGCCGCCGCGGACCATCTTCTTGAGCAGCAGAGCGGGACGATACTTCGGATCGCCGGTCTCGCTGTAGAGGACGTTCATAATGGCGAGGCACACGTCAAGGCCGATGAAGTCGCCCAGGGCGAGGGGGCCCATGGGGTGGTTCGCGCCGAGCATCATCGCCTTGTCGATATCCTCGACAGAGGCAACGCCGGTCTCGACCAGGCCGATGGCCTCGTTGATCATCGGGATCAGGATCTTGTTGACGACGAAGCCCGGAGCCTCAGCGACCTCGACAGGCTCCTTGCCGATCTCCTTGGAGAGGTTGTAGATGAAGTCGAAGGTCTCCTGCGTGGTGTTGGCGCCGCGGATGACCTCAACGAGCTTCATGCTGGGCACGGGGTTGAAGAAGTGCATGCCGATGACGGCGTGCTTCAGGCCGAGACCCATCTCGGTGACAGACAGAGAAGAGGTGTTGGTCGCGAAGACGGTGCTCTCCTTGCACATCTCGTCGAGCTCGCCGAGGAGCTGACGCTTGGTGTCCATGTTCTCCGCCACGCACTCGATGACGAGGTCGGCGTCCGCCGCGGCAGACTTCTCCTCGACGAGGATGTTGTTCAGGATGGCGTCCTTGGCCTCTTCGGTCATCTTGCCCTTCTCAACGCGCTTCTGCAGGGAAGCGGCGAGCTTATCCTTGTGGCGCTGAGCGGAAGCGACGCTGGAAGCGTACATCAGAGCGGTGTGGCCCTTGGCCGCGAAGACCTGAGCGATGCCGCTGCCCATGGTGCCGGCGCCGAAAACTGCAACTTTCATTGTGTGTATCCTCCTACAATATAAATAGATAATTCTATGGAATCACTTGTTGATAAAGGGCTCGTGCTTGCGCTTTTCGAGGAAGGCGCCCATGCCCTCCTGCTGGTCGGCGCTCTGGAAGCAGGAGCCGAAGGCCTTCTCCTCGATCACGACGGCGCGGTCAATGTCGACCTGAAGACCGTCGTTGATGGCCTGCTTGGACGCGCGCACCGCGATGGGCGCGTTGCCAGCGATCTGGCCGGCGAGCTTTTCCGCCGCGGCGTAGAGGTCAGAAAGCGGATAGACCGCGTTGACAAGGCCGATGCGGTAGGCCTCGTCCGCCTTGATGTTGCGGGCGGTGTAGATCATCTGCTTGGCCATGCCGGGGCCGACGAGGCGGGCAAGGCGCTGTGTGCCGCCAAAGCCCGGCGTGATGCCAAGGCCTGTCTCGGGCTGGCCGAAGACGGCGGTATCGGAGCAGATGCGGAAATCGCAGCTCATCGCGAGCTCGCAGCCGCCGCCGAGGGCATAGCCGCCCACCGCCGCGATCGTCGGGATGGGGAACGCTTCGAGCTTGCGCATGACGTCGTTGCCCTGCTTGCCGAAGGCCTCGGCCTCCTCCTTGCTGAGCTCCTTCATCTGCGCGATGTCCGCGCCGGCGACAAAGGACTTCTCGCCCGCGCCGCGGACGATCAGGCAGCGGATCTCGCTTAAGTCCACCGCGTCGAGCGCGGCATCGAGATCGGCGAGCACCTGAGAATTGAGCGCGTTGAGCGCCTTTTCGCGGTCAATGATGAGATAGGCAATGTTGCCCTTGGGTTCATATTTGACAAAAGACATCGTGTGTCTCCTCCTGTCTTCTTCAACTGCCCCCTATTATATGGGCGGCAAGGCATATTTGCAAGAGAAAAATCACTTTTTTCAAAAAAGTTTCACACTTTTCCGGCGTCATTGCAAGAAACGTTGCATTTTTAATGATCTTTTCTCCCAATGCAGCAACTCTTGTATAAAATTTTTAAAATGACTTGTCTCTTGCACCAATTTTCGATATGATAGGCTTTAATTATAGGAAAACGAGGTTCATTCTATGCGAATGCGCAAAAAGAAAAACCTGCTTCCCCGCATGGAGCGGTGCGGGGCGTATCAGATCAAGGACCCCTACGAGCGCAAGGGCCGCTGGCACGACTTGATGCCCGAGGCGAAGGAGATTCGCGTGGAGCTCGGCTGCGGCAAGGGCCGCTTCACCGTCGAGACGGCCGCGGCGGAGCCCGACGTGCTGCTCATCGCGGTCGAAAAGGTGCCCGACGCGATGGTCGTCGCGATGGAGCGCGCGGCGAAAGCAGAGCTGCACAACGTCTTCTTCATCGACATCGACGCCAACCAACTGCCCGAAATTTTCGATGCAGGCGAGGTCGACCGCATCTATGTCAACTTCTGCGACCCGTGGCCTCCCAAGCGGCAGGCCAAGCGCCGGCTGACGCACGGCAATTTCTTGAAGCTCTACCGCAAGGTGCTCAAGGACAACGGCCAAATTCATTTCAAGACCGACAACGACCCGCTGTTTGAGTGGTCGATCGAGGAGATCCCGCAGTTCGGCTTCGAACTCTCTGAGGTCACGCGCGATCTGCACGCGAACGGACAGCGCGGCGTGATGACCGACTACGAGGCCAAATTCTATGCCGAGGGCAAGAACATCAACCGCTGCGTCGCCACGATGCAGCCGTGGGAAGAGCCCGAGGAAGAGGATACGCCCGAAGAGGCGGACGAAACGGCTGAATAAAAGGAAGGCTTTCAGCCTTCCTTTTTGCTTTCTTCCAGATACGGCGAATACATCATCACCGCGTCGTTCACGGCGACAGGCGTCTCCGCGAGCAGCTTGCCCTGCAAATCAAACGTCTGCCGGTAGAGCTCGTTGTGGCGGATGTAGCCGCCCCAGTACTGCGCGCGCATCTCGTGGTTGCGCTCTACGACCGCATAGCGCTCGGTCGGCCCGGCGCTCACGCGCCACTCGCCCTCAAGGTCTGTTTTGCCGACGCGGACGCGCATCTGATAGGTGTCCTGTGTGTCGTTGCGGATCATCAGGTCAAGATAGGGGTAAAAGCAGGTCGCACCGCTGCCGAAGGGCTGCGTGCGGTTCGCGTCGGGAAAGACGTCGTAGCCGTGGCGGTGGCGCTCGACGACCGTGAGCGGCGTGTGCAGCGTCATCCAGTAGATGAGGTTTGAGAGCTGGCAGAGCCCGCCGCCCGTCGCGGCCAGATACCCGCCGTTGCGCAGGATCATGCCGGGCAGATACCCCTTCCCCGCTGTCGGCTTTCCGATGAGATACCAGTAGCTCATCGTTTCACCGGGGCGCAGCAAAAGCCCGTCGAGCCGCGCACAGGCGAGGCGGAGATTCGTCACCTTGTTGCGCTGGAGCTGCATGTCGACGTCCTTGAGCTTTCGCATGAGCGGCGTATGGTGGGAAAACGCCTGATATGCTAAGTCTTCCCCGCTGCGCTCGCGCGCAAAATGCTTCCGCATCGAAAGCCATCTGAGTTTTCGCTGCGCGCTAAAATACGCGCCGCCGAGCTTCAGCCGCAAATCAGAGCGGTTTTTCGGTTCGCGGACGGTCATATGCTTCCCTCCCCTGTTTTTCTGCTTTTATAGACGCAAAACGGCGGGAAAAAGTTCCAACATTTTCTTATTTCAGGCTCATCACGTAGATTTGACACGGGTTCCACTCGTCCCAGAGCGTCGGGAATACCTCAAACTCGCCAAAACCGAGGGCGAGATAGAAGCGGTTCGTCGCGTCGTACTCAGGGTACTTCCCCATCTGCACGGTCTTGACCTGCAAAAACGAGTAGCCAAGCTCCTTCGCCCGCTGCTTCGCTGCGGCAAAGAGCATCTTGCCGACGCCGCGGCGGTGGTATTCTTTCAGCACACCCATGACATAGAGTTCCGCCGTATCCCTCCCCGTTTCGGCAAGGTAAAGGAAGCCGACGGCGTTCTCGCCGTCGAACGCGGCGAAAAACGGCTGCTTAACACTCTTTTCGATGTATTCCTCGCGCGCCTCCGGAATGCCAAACCAGTCGGGCAGCGATTCTAAAATCAAGCGCGTAATGCGCCGCTTTTCATCGGAAGTCGTAATTTCTCTGATCTCCATAGTTCTCTCCATTTTAAATATTCAGTCTGCAAAAAAAGCGGTATGGCAATGCCATACCGCTTTTTGATGTACGTTACCGCTGGCCCTTGTCGTAGGGGATGCCCTCGGCCTTCGGTGCGCGGGAGGATTTGGAGGTGAAGGCAAGGACGATGATGGTGATGAGATAGGGCAGCATACGGTAGAAGTGCGGGCTGATGCCGATGCTTGCAAGGGCATAGACGCCGTCGCCGTTGATGTCAAGGCTCGCGTAGGAGGCGGCGATGCACTTGAACAGACCGAAGAGGATGGACGCGCCCGCAATGTTGAGAGGCTTCCAGTTGCCGAAGATCATAACAGCCAGAGCGAGGAAGCCGAAGCCAGCCACATCGCCGTTCGCGGTGCAGTTTGCAGTGGTGAGCGCGTACACAAAGCCGCCCATACCGGCCAGAGCGCCGCCGATCGTCACACCGGCATAGCGCATCTTATAGACGTTGATGCCCAGGCTGTCCGCCGCCTGGGGATTCTCACCGCAGGCCCGCAGCCGGAGGCCGAAGCGGGTCTTGTAGAGGATCACAGACAGGATAATAAACAGCAGGATGCAGACATAGGTTGCCAGATACACCTTGTTCAGGAAGGTCTCCCCCAGGAAACCGATTTCCTGATTCTTGGGAATGCCGAAGGTGGATTTTTTCAGCATAAACCAGGAGGCCGCATCACCGGTGGCCATCTGCAGGGTATTCTGGTTGGCCAGAATTCGAATCAGGAACAGCACCAGAGCAGGGGCCATCAGGTTCAGGGCCGTGCCGCCGATGGTCTGGTCTGCCTTCAGGTTGATGGAGGCGAAGCTCAGCAGCAGGGAGAACAGTGCGCCCAGGGCCGCCGCCACCAGCATTGCCAGCAGCTCCAGCCCCTGGAGAGTCAGCCACTGTTTATTGGCGTAGGCATTGGCAATGGCCTGCACGCTCTGCATATTCCGGACGAACAGTACGCCGATAAAGGCGCCGAAGATCATAATGCCTTCCAAGGCCAGATTGATAATACCGCTGCGCTCGGCAAAGACACCGGCCAGTGCCACAATCATCAGAGGCACCGCGTACAGCAGCGTTTGCTGAATCAGAAAAGTCATGCTTCCTTGTCCCCTTTCTCTGTTTCCGGCTTGGGGGCCGTGGTGGCCGCAGGCTCGGCATTGGCGTTGGGCATTCCCTTCTTCTTCCACTTGGGAAGCATCATCTGAATCACCAGGGAGAAAGCACTTAAGTAGACGATCACGGCGATGATCACATCGGTGATGTACTCATTGTACGCGGTATAGCCGGTGAGCTGCACACCCACGATATCCAGCATGGCCATAAAAATGCCGGTGAAGATCACGCCGATGGGGTTGTTCACCGCCAGCAGTGCCACGGGGATGCCGTTGAAGCCGGCGCTGGGCAGGGTCTGGTAGGTGGACCAATAGAACTCCGTGTTGCCGGCCAGCCAGTACAGCGCTGCACCGCCGCCGGACAGTGCTCCGGCGATGGCCATAGACAGGACGATGTCCCGCTTGTCGTTGATACCGGCGTACCGGGCCGCGTGCCGGTTGGCACCGCAGGCCTTCAGCTCATAGCCCAGGGTAGTCTTGTTGATGAGGATATACACAAGGACGGCAATCAGAATGGCAACCAGAATGCCGCCATTAACCTGAGAGCCCGGGAACAGCTTGTCCAGCCCCATTTTGGCTGTGGCAACACCGTTGTAGGAGGTCTTGTAGATATAGCCGGACTTGGTGTTCTCCACCATGTTTTTGAAGTTGCTGGCATCGAAGGCCCAGGTGACAAGATTGGCGGCCAGCCAGTTGGTCATGATGCAGGCCAGAACCTCGTTGATGCCCAGCAGCGCTTTCAGCGCACCGGGAATGGCACCCCACAGCGCACCGGCAGCGCAGCCGCCCAAAAAGGCCAGCAGCCAGACGAGCCAGGCAGGCACGGAGGTGGTGGGGATGGACAGGGCGATCATCAGAGATGCCATAGTGCCCATCAGGTACTGACCGGGTGCACCAATATTAAACAGGCCCGTCTTATAGGCCACGGCCACGGAAAGGCCGGTCATGATCAGCGGCGTTGCCCGGAATAGCATATTGCCCAGAGCCTGGGCATTGTAGCCCCAGGTCAGGTTGCCCGCCGCGTTCCGTCCGGTGGACAGGATGCCCGCGAAAATCAGCTTCACGCCGTCCCACATGCCCTGATTGGTAATGGTATCCTTGGACAGGCCAACGGCAATGACCACAATGGCACCCACCACCAGGCCGATCAGGATGGAGATCAGGGAAGCAAGCACCTTGCGGGTGCCGCTTTTGTTATAAAGCTCCTGCAATTTGTCTTTCATATTCAGGCCTCTCCTTTTCCGCTGCGTTTCGCGCCGGACATATACAGGCCCAGCTCCTGAACGGTGGTCTTCTTGGGATCCAGCTCGCCCACGATCTCACCCTCGTACATGACAAGAATGCGGTCGGACAGGTTCATGACCTCATCCAGCTCCAGAGAAACCAGCAGCACTGCCTTGCCCGCATCCCGCTGGGCAACCAGCTGGGCATGGACATTCTCAATGGCGCCCACGTCCAGGCCGCGGGTGGGCTGAACCGCCAGCAGCAGGGGCGTACCCCGGTCGATTTCCCGGCCGATAATGGCCTTCTGCTGGTTGCCGCCGGACATACTCCGGGTAATGGTCATGGGGCCCTGGCCGGAGCGGACATCGTATTCATCGATGATTTTCAGAGCATAGTCCCGGACCTCGCCGGATTTGATAAAGCCCATATGCTGGAAACGGGGATCCGTGTAGCTCTGGAGCACCAGGTTGTTTTCCAGGGTATCATCCAGCACCAGGCCGTGCTTGTGCCGATCCTCAGGGATATGGCTGATGCCGCTGAGATTCCGCTTGTGGATGCTCATCTTGGTCAGGTCCTTGCCGTCCAGGGTAATGGTGCCGGAGGTCATCTTTTCCAGACCGGACAGGCCGTAAATCAGCTCCGTCTGGCCGTTGCCGTCGATACCGGCGATGCAGACGATCTCCCCCTCCCTTACCTGGAAGGAAACATCCTTGACCGCGTTGTTCTTGTGAAGCTTGGAGGGAACGGTCATGTGCTGCACATCCAGCACCACCTTGCCCGGGTGGGCAGGGCCCTTATGGACTTCCAGCTGCACGGGACGGCCCACCATCATGGCAGAGAGTGCTTCCTTGGTGGTATCCTTGGTGTTTACCGTTCCAACCAGCTTGCCCTTCCGCAGAACCGTGACCCGGTCGGAGACCGCCATGATCTCATTGAGCTTGTGGGTGATAAACAGGATGGACTTGCCCTCTCTGGCAAAGCCCCGCATGATCTCCATGAGCTCGTCGATCTCCTGGGGAGTCAGGACTGCGGTGGGCTCGTCAAAAATCAGGATCTCATTATCCCGGTAAAGCATCTTAAGGATCTCGGTACGCTGCTGCATGCCCACGGAGATATCCTCGATCTTTGCGTCTAGGTCTACAGCCAGGCCGTATTTATCGGACAGCTCCTGGACCTTTTTCCGGGCGTTTTTCCGCTGCAGAAAACCGCACTTGGTATCCTCCGCGCCAAGAATAATATTATCCAGCACGGTGAACACATCCACCAGCTTGAAGTGCTGGTGCACCATGCCGATATGCAGTGCCGTGGCATCGTTGGGGTCCCGGATCTGGACCACCTCACCATTCTTTTTAATGACACCCTTTTCCGGCTGGTAAAGGCCGAACAGGACGCTCATCAAGGTGGATTTTCCCGCACCGTTTTCGCCCAGCAGCGCATGGATCTCGCCCCGCTTCAGCTGAAGGGTGATGTCGTCGTTCGCCACTATGCCGGGAAATTCTTTTCTGATATTGAGCATTTCAATTACGTATTCCGAATCCATAATCTACTTGCCCTCCTCCCTGCGTTTTCACCGAAAGAAAGCCGAAAGCCCCGATACATCCTATAGACGCACCCAGGCCCGGTATTTTCGTATGAAGTTATTGTAACATCGGAGCGGTCAAAATGCAATATCCATTCTTTCCCGTCCCGCATTTTTTCGGCATAAGCACTATAAAGAATGCCCCTGCGGTTGTTACCGCAGGGGCACGGGGTTATGCAAATTACTTGACGATATTGACAGTCACATTGTCGGTGCTGGCGGGTTCGGGAACGTCGGAGCCGTCGATTACGACCTTACCGGCCACGATGTCGGCGAGCATCTGCTCGTACTCTTCCACGGTCCAGCCGTTCAGAGACCAGGTAGCGGTGGGCAGACCCACGGCGTTGTCCTTCGCGCCCAGGGTAATGGTGGTTGCACCATCGCCAATGAAAGCGTTCCAGGTGTCGTCAGACTCTGCAGCCTTCAGAGCAGTCTCAGCAGCCTGGCCGATGCCCTTCATAGCGGAGGTGATGACGGTGTCAGACTCGAAGGACTGGTCAACGTCCACGCCGATGACCTTGGCATCCTCAGCAGAGGCAGCGGCAGCGACAGACTGGAACATGGAACCACCGCAGGCGAAGACGACTTCGGTGCCGTTCTGATACCAGCCGGCAGCCATGGTCTGCAGCTCGTTGGAGGCCTGGAAGGAAGAACCGTACAGCCAGGAGTAGTTGATCTCGCACTTCACGCCCTTGGCAGCGGCAGCGGCGTCAACGCCCTGCACGAAGCCCCAGCCGTAACGGTTGCAGGCGGCATTGGCACCGCCGCCGCCGCCGGTGAAGCCCAACTTGGTGTAGCCGTCCATAACAGCGGCATAACCAGCCAAATAGCCGCACTGCTCTTCCTGGAAGGCAATACCGGCAACATTATTCAGGCCCAGTGCCCAGCCGTCGATGAAGACAAAGCGGGTGTCGGTGAACTCCTCAGCAGCCTTCTGCAGAGCAGTGCCCTGCATAAAGCCTGCGCAGACAACGACCTTGGCACCGTTCTCGACAGCCAGCTTCATGGCATCGTAACGGTCGTCATCGGTAGCCTGATCGCCGTTGGCGGGCTGATAGTACTTGTAGCTCAGGCCGTTGTTGGCGGCATAGAGCTTCACGCCGTCGAAGGTGCCCTGGTTGAAGGACTTATCCTTCAACTGGCCGACGTCGGTGACGAACGCGATCTCATACTTGCCGTCTTCGGACGTCATGTTGTCGTCGATATCGTCAGGATTGGTGTAAGTGGTGGTCCCGCCCTGCTGATCGTCGGTGTTGTTGTCCTGGTTGTCGTCGGTCTTCTTATCACCGCAGGCAACGAGGGACAGAACCATGACGAGAGCGAGAAGCAGCGCAAAAAACTTCTTCATTCTTCTATCCTTCCTTATTTCTCCGGTACGCGGAGATCCGCTTCCCGGTTGATTTTGAAGTGCGGACGCACTTCGTCTGACAGTATAGCAAAAGCAAAGGGGAGAATCAAGTCCGATTCTCCCCAATTTTACTTTTTTGTGATAATTGATGGGATTCTTTACAAAAAGTCCACACTTTTTACACGTTATTTTCTCAGTCGAGCTTCAGGTCGCCGTCCTTGACCCAGCCGAGGCGGCGGCAGACCATATTGATGAGCGGAGCAAGGATGGCGGGCAGCACGATGGCGACGAGGATGAGACCCAGCCAGTCAAAGCCCGTTGGGCTCATGGCCGCTGCGCCCTTGGCGACAGCCTCCTCGCTCGGAGAGACCCAGCCCGTCCACACGCCGATGAGGCCGCACAGGCCGCAGGTGCCCATACCGGAGTTGATCGGCGCACCGTTCATCAACGGTGCGGCATTGGCTGACCGGATGAACGCTAAAAAGCTGCCGGGCGTAATTTTTACCGCGGCTTACTTTACGCCCAGTGCTTCCAAACATGCAGGCAGGCGCTGCGAGGGCGTACACATCCACCTGACCGACACCAAAGCGTATGACACCATCCGCACCGGCACCGCCCTGCTGTATGCCATCCGCGAGATGTACCCCAACGATTTTGCCCTGCGCCAGCCCGAAGACGAAAAAGCCCTGCTGCCCATCAACCGCCTAACCGGCAGCGATGTACTTGCCCACGATTGGCCGGACTTTGACGCGCTGATGGAACGCTGGGAGAACGAGGCAAAAGCGTTTGATGAAAGGGCAGCGTTT
>OIZX01001698.1_pt1 | contig 10897 bp, 8 predicted proteins | sample 1588621 | NCBI WGS metagenome assembly OIZX01 (sample SAMN03283276) | human gut metagenome | biome: human-associated habitat; material: feces | host: Homo sapiens | place: Peru | collected 2012
AGTCCAAAGCCCCGCCGTTTGTCTCAATTACGGCAACCTTCCCGTTTTTCTGCATCCATTCGTCAGCCCCGTCGCACATTCTGAAAATCGCATTTTTTTCTTTAGCAAGTTTTCTGAGTTTTGTGACACTATTAACCCTCGGATATCGGCTGACTCGAATGATTATCCCTGTTTCCGAGCAAGTTTTCCAAAACTCCTCGCTCTGAGAAAATAACAAAATCCCGTTCGTTTCAATAGCAATATTTGTTGTCGGAAAGTAACTTCTGACAATTCTCATAATCTTGCACAAATCGGGATGAAGAAGCGGTTCTCCGCCCATAAGGTCAATTCTCGCAACCTTTTCTCCCGCAATTTTTGCAAACTGTTTAATATCTTTTTCAAATGTATCAACGTCTAAAAAGCCTTGTTTTGCAAGCGGTGAAAAGTTCATGCAAGATTCGCAATTCAAATTGCACCCGTCCGAAATAAAAATATTCACGTCGGGAATCAAACGTTTTTCTTCAAAAATGACTTGCTCAACAGTTTTTTTCATAAAAAAAGTATAGTGAATTTTGGGGTAATCTACAATATTTTACAAATAAACGTTGTTTGTTTCAGTCAAAAATTTTATAAAACTATCCTTTGAAAGCCAAAGAGTATAAGACTTTTTCATTTTTTCCTCAGGCTCAATTCCGATAGAAAACATCTTATTTTTTTTGAAAAACTTCACAATATCTTTATCCAAGCCGATATACAACGGCTCGAACTCGGAATCTCCGAGAGTTTCCAGATTTTCTTTAAATTCTTTTATATCTTCATATTGAAGATTAGTATTTTTATAAATTGATTTCGGGCGGAATTTTTTGTCCTTTTTGTCAATAAGCACGGTAAAATTCACGAAATCTTTTTTCGCAAAATTTTCAAAAATTCTCTTATAAATAGGGCTGAACAAATCTGTACTGTAAGAACTGTTCAAAATCGAAATAACACCCTCATAGTCTACTACGATGTGCATTTTCTCTTTTTCTTTAATATTGTACTGAATATCACTCAAAGTCTTCATAGAACAACCCTCATAAATAAACACGATTGAATTTTCATTCAATCAAACATAACTAAACGCAAAAAGGTAAACCGAAAATTAGAATAAGTTTTCGTCGTACCTGATAGGACACAATTCCGGCGCAACAAAATCATGCTGTGTGAACAGCAAACGAAGTATGAATTCTTTTAAATATGTCATCATAAACATTTTTGTCGCCTCAAAGCAAAATTATAGCACATTTTTTTCAAGTTATCAATGCCTAAATAATTACTAAAAATCAAATGCCAATTTTACCTTGCCGAGTACATCTCCGACTTCATCCGTAACATCATCCGAAAACATCTTCGCAAGATATGTTTTTTCAAAATTCGGAAATTTGCCGAGATTGTTCAAAAGGTGGGTCAAGATGAAACCTCTCGCCTTGTTATCGGGGTCTACGACCTTGATGATATAGCAGGTTTTTTCTTCTAAATCTGCAACGCAACAGATATTTCCCGCCCCGATTTTTGCGGTGAGTTTTCCCTCTCCTGCGACAATTATCTCGGAATCCGTCCGTCCATGCCCGCCTGCGTGATATGGGCATTTCAAAACAGCATCTTTAATTCTCGAAAATTCGGGATTTGTAAAAATCGAAAGATATCCTTGTGCCAAATTATGCAAAGGTGCTGCAATTACGGGCAAAGTGCAACCGTCTTTGGTTTTCGGCGCGGAAGCCAAATCAATTCCGCTTGTTTTTGCAACGAAATTCAAAATATGCTTTTGCATAGGGTGTTCAAAATCATCATAATGCTTTGTATCATAGCCTTTTAACTTGCAATAAGCCAGCATTGATGCGTGTTTGCCCGAACAATTATTGTGAATTGCACGCGGTTTCTGATTATGTCTGATTAAAAAATCCTCACTATCACGATTTAACGGTTCTTGAGGAGGACACAAAAGGTCGTCTTCCGACAAGTCTGCCTTTTTCAAAATACTTTGCACAGCTTCAACATGAATATCTTCCCCTGCGTGGGATGATTGCCCGACCGCGATTTCTTCGGGGGTAAAATCATAAGCATCAAAAATCTCCGAAATAGCCGCAAGTTGCATCGGCTTCATACAAGAGCGCATAAAGAAAGGATAATTGTTATCCTCTCCGATTTTTTTCAAAATTTTGTTTTCAGAACACTTTATAATAATGCCGAAATGCTCTTCCTCAACCAAACCGCTGCGGTCGTTGAGGCTAAGAAGTTTATATTCGGGGAATTTCATTGCTACCTCTATTTTTTAACAATTGAAGCAATTTGGCTTAATTTATTTCTGAGTTCAAAGATTTCCTGACGTAATAAAACCAAATTTGCCGATTTATCCGCACCTTCTCCATTAACTCTGATTTGTTCGTGAGAAGTATCCGTCGTAGTGCTTTTACCAAGCATATTTGCGTTGAAAATAAATCTTTTTTTACATTCGTCTTTGATATAAATAATCGCGTTTGTTTCTTCCTTGGTAAGAAGTCCCATCATGACCAAAATGTCCGCAAACTGCATATTTTTGCCTTGAGCACGCATTTCTTTTTGTCTGCGCAAAGCCTCATCAATATCATCAACGGTAATTCTTCCTATTCTTCTGAAATAATCTCCCAATTTAATTCTTCCGCAAGCATAAAGCGCAGTTGCCAAAACTTTGGGAGAAGACGGTTTGGAGACATATTCTCTTTGAATGCTGTGGATATTTATCCTTGCCGTATCGGCAAGTGTCCAAAAATTCTTGATTGTAATTTCAGCAATAGAACAACCTTCGGCAACACCTTGCAAAAACCTGTAAACCATTTCGTCTTCGCTGTTACCTCTTTGTTCCAATTCTGCCTGACCAATCAATGTAATTAACGGTGTGTACAGTTGATATGATTCTTCAAGCGGAGTATGCAAATCGGATTCCGAAACCGATTGGGCTTCAAAATCTTCTCTGAGTTTGATGTACAAAACCTCTTTTACCCAAAAAGGAAAATCTAAAACTTTATCCACAAAAGATTCAAAAATTTTCTTTGTCATATTTCATCTCCGTTTTTAAGAATAATAAAATAATAACACATGATAAACAAATAGGTAAGCCAATAATACAAATTTAAAAAAAAGTTGTTTTTGTGTATAATAAAGGAAAGCATGGAAAGAGTCTTCATATATGCAGATTTACGAGGTTAAAAACGACATAGCCGAAATTTTATATGCACCTGACGAAAACAACCTGTTTTTGTCTGATTTTTTGTTTCTTGAAGACAACGATTCTACAATAGTTTCGCAAGTTACGGACATCTCTACAACAGAAAGACCCGACATAAATATTGCGACCGTAAAATTCTATCTTTCCGTCGACAAAGAAAACCGTCTGACACAATACGACGGACACACCCCGTCTAAAAATGCAGAAGTCGGTTACCTCGACACATACGAAATTACGGGACTTTTCAAGCCTAAAACAAAAGGCATTTTATGGGGTTCTTACATCAGAAATCCCGAACTTAAAATCTCGACGGATTTGAAATTTTTGTCCTCAAATTGCTGCGCAATCTGCGACAGAGCAGAACAAAGCACTATTTTTACAAAAAATTTGTTGCGTTCTTTGGACAAAGCAAACGTAAGAAGTTTACTCTTGGATTTTGAAGGCAAATACAAAACCGTAAAATCCACACAGAGCGTCACTTTTGGCGAAGATTACAGAATACCTTTAAACAGCAAGGCTTTAGACTACATTTTTGAAAACGACTTGAACGACTGTCCGATTGATGCAAAAGTCATTATTCAAAACATAATTTTGGAAATTCAAAAATACACGGATTCACTTCCCGAAGGCTTTTTGCCGTTTGAACATTTCTTAAAAATCATAATGGCAGAGTGTAAAAGTTCAAATAACGCAGGTCTTTTAATTTTCTGCAACAAACTTTTAAAATACAAACAAAAGAAAATCTTTGCGGACAAAGAAGCACAATTTAAGTCCGTAAATGATTGCCAAGGCTCTTTAAAGATAGATATTTCGGGCATTGATGCAAAATATCATAACCTCATTTTGAACTCGATTATCTCCACAATCGAGAAAAAAGTTTACGTGATTTCTGACGTTTCAGAGGACAATCTGAACTCCGAAACACTAAAACACATCTACGACAAGCAAAATGTAAGACTCATTCCGATTGTAAATTACGAAGACAAATACATAAACAAAATTAAATCATATTGCAGAAATATGGTGCTTTTTGCGCCGACGGTAAGAAAAAACTTCGACGACTCATATAATTCTTTCGTGAACAAACTCACTCCGAACGAATTTATCATCTGCGGTGAAAGTACGCTCTACATCCCGCTTATCATAACTTTAAAAACAATCGTTAAGGATGACGGCTCAACAAACGAACAACCGACAAGATTTGACGAAATTTCATCCGACGATTTGGACGATTTGGATTTCATAAATGCTCACGGTGACGAAATCACAGACGAAAACAACGAAATTGTTGAACCGCAAGATGACGTGATGACTTTGACGGAAACGGAAATTGAAGAAGATGAGGAAGAAATACCTGTCGTAGTTGAAGAAGAGGTTCAAGAAAAGGCAGAAGAAAAAGTTGAAGAAATTCATGAAGAAAAACCCAAAACACCTTTTGCCGAAATGCCGAAAGCACAACCGACAGAAAGAAATCCGTTGAGATTTGATATGGAAAAATTGCTCGGCAATTCAAAACCCGCGCCTCAAACTTTCCAACAACCGACACAAACTGTTGAAAAGCCTGCTCTTCAACCTGTTCAACCTATTCAACCGACTCAAACAACACAACCCGTTCAGTCCGAGCCGATTAATATCGTTGAAGAACCTCAGCCGTTGCCAGTTATGCAAGAGGTTAAATTAGAAGAAGCAATTATCGAGGAAGAACCGCAAATCGTTGATTTGCCTGACGAAGCCGAAGAAAACGAAATTGTTGAAAATCTTGAAGAAGAACAAATTTCCGAACCGATTTCAAAAATTGAAGAAACACAAGACATTGAAGACACTCCGATAATTGAAGAAGTTATTCAGGAAGAACCGGAAGTTCCGCAAATTCAAGAAGTCCAAGAAGTTCAGGAAGTTGAAGAACCTGAAGAAGATGTTCAACCGACCCAAGCGGCAAGCGCAACTCCGCCGACTCCGACTCCTGCAATAGAAGAACCACAACAGGTTAAACCGCAACAAGCCGTTGAACAAGCGGCACAGCCCGTTCAACAAAATCAGCCTGCTGTCAGAATACAGGAACAACAACCAAAGAAGCCTGTTCCTAATGCAGATGAACTTCCTATCTACGAGCCGAAAGTTCCCGAAAAAACCGTTGAAGTTTTTGAAGAAGGGGCGAGGGTAACGCACGCAAAATACGGTGTCGGCACGGTCGAAAAAATCATCAAATACGGCAAGAAAAATCTTTGCTCTATTCAGTTTGACGCATTCGGCAGAAGACTACTCGACCCGAACATAACGACACTTGAAAGAATATAGTGAAACTCACCCGATAAGGCAATTTAAAAGATTACCATTTTTTCATATATTTGAATTTACAAAAAAGGTATATTAAAATTTTATTGTTATATGAAACGGAGAAAATATGAAGAAAACACTTTCCGCATTAATAGTTACACTTTTAGCGTCATCGGCTGTTTTTGCAGCGCAACAAGCACCCGCTAAATACGAACTCGGAGAATACAATTTTGATTTTGCAACACCGTCTGCGCCCGTGCAAGTAGAAGTTGCACCCACAACTGCTATGCCGACACAAGAATTGCCGCAACTCAAACAACAGACAATTCCCGCAACGACACAGAAGGTAAACGTGCAGCCGACTCAGCAGTTAAAGCCTATCAGTACAAAGATGTACAGCCAAAAGGAAATTATTGAGCAAGTAAAACAGGAAGAAAAGGCATCTCAGGCTGCAGAAAAAATCAGACAAGATAAAGCGGTTGTGACGGACGAAATCAATAAACTTCAACGCTCAACAGCAGAAGATATGACAAAAATTGAGCAAAAGGGCAAGGAAGTCACCGAAGCAGCGGAACAAAAACTCGACACAACAAAAGTTAAGACCGAACAACTTTTGAACAAGCCCAAACAAGAGTTGACTAAGCCCGAAAAGCCGATTAAATTCGACAAAGACAAGCCGCCCGTTATGTTTAAGATAGTTCCTATCCAATACGACGGAACTTCAACAAAAACAATCGAAAGGCTCTAATTTATAACACCGTAAAGGTCATAATCATCAGCCTTTGTTACGGTTGCAACGACTATATCACCCGGAACGACGTTATCATCTTCGTTTCGGGTTTTTAAATATATCAAACCGTCGACTTCAGGCGCATCTTTGTAAGTTCTTGCGGTGATAACATTGTCATCCGTAACGTATTCGACAACGCATTCAACATTTTTGCCAATCATTTTTTTATTGAGTTCTTTAGAAATTTTCTTTTGGATTTTCATCAACTGATTTCTGCGTTTATGCTTAATTTTTGCAGGAACGCGATTGGGCAAATCGTAAGAATAAGTACCTTTTTCGGCAGAATATTCAAAAACGCCCATTCTGTCAAACTTCATTGTTTCGACAAAATCTTTAAGATGTTCAAAATCCTCTTCCGTTTCGGTCGGATAGCCGACGATAAAAGTCGTTCGCAAAGCGACATCCGGGATTGCTTTTCTGATTTTTGCAATCAATTTTTTGTAATCGAAAGACGGACGTCTCATCGCTTTCAAAATTTTCGGGCTGGAATGCTGCAACGGGATGTCAATATAATTGAAAATCTTGTCGTTATTTTTGATAACATCCAAAAGTTCATCCGTAATTCCCGACGGATATGTGTACATAATGCGCAAGCGACCGAGTTTTTCAATTTTTACAAGCTCGGACAAAAGTCTTGCAAGAGAAGGTTCTCCATACAAATCTTTACCGTAAGCGGTAGTATCTTGCGCAATCAAAATAATCTCCGTTACCCCTTTTTTAGAGAGCATTTCCGCTTCTTCAACGATTTTTTCAATCGGACGAGAAACAGCCTTACCGCGAAGTTTCGGGATAATACAATAACCGCATTCACAATCGCAACCCTCAGCGATTTTCAAATAAGATGATGCACCGACCGTAATTTGTTGTCTTTCGGCAAATTCGGGATAATTATACAAAGGCGCAGTATTTATTTCATAGACATCTTCATCTCCCGCAACCTTTTTCACGGTTTCAACGATTTTGTTAATATCGGAAGTTCCCAAAAACGCTTTGACCTCGGGGAGTGCTTTTTGCAAGTCTTTTTGATGCTTTTGAGGCAAACATCCCGTGACAATAACCTTTTTACCCTCATCAATCATTTTCACAATTGTCTGAACAGACTCTGTTTCAGCATCGTGGATAAACGAGCAGGTGTTTACGACAACGATGTCGGCATTTGTTTCATCAAGGGTAATTTTATGTCCCGCAGACGAGAGCATACCCGCCATAAGTTCGCTGTCTATAAGGTTTTTAGCACATCCGTGATTTAATATTGCAATTTTCATTTCAAATCTTTTCTCTTGTATAACTTAAAGTTGAAACCGCCGCTTTCAAATGTTTTAATCTTATCATAATTATTATATACAAAAGTACAGAAATTTTGCGCATAATCTTCGCAAATAAATCTTTTTCCGTAATCACCCGTGTTTCGGTTGTTCAAGATAAAATATTCGGGCTTTGTTTCTTCAAAGTGACTGATAACGTTTTCTTCTCCGAAAGCCTCAAAATACATTGGGGTTAAACTGTCGTAAAGATTGTCGGCAGGACGTTTTGTGACAAAATTGAAGAACTGACTTTCAGGAAGCACAACAACCCTGTCCTTCGGCTCGGTCGTTTTCTTCACATAATCCGCAGACTCTTGAAAAACCTTTGCAACGTGCTTATTCGTGGAAATTCCCGAAATCGGAAACGTTAATATATTGTTAAATCTCGGATTATCAACCGAAATATAATCCCGATTTTTAAGTCCGCTAACATTTGCAAAGCAAAGAGAGACCAAAATCCCGACAAAAATCAAAGTTGCGACATTTGTAAAATTACGGATTTTCTCGTTATTATCCGAATTTTCGGAAACAAAAAATATCAAAGAAAATAAAATAAACGGCAATGTATAAATTCCGTAATTTTCAATATTCACAACAAAAAACGTCTTTAACGAAAGCAAAAGCACCGCAGTCATAAAAACAAATAACGGCTTATTGGCAAAGATTTTTTTGAAAAATACAAGATAAATCATAAAATGCAAAATCGCAAATAACGCAAATCCGCTGATTCCAATGAAATACATACCGAAGCACGTAAAAATCAGAACCAAAAAATTCAAAAATTTATCTTTTTTGGAAAATTTTACCGCAAAAAACGCAATCGCCCCCAATATTAGAAGCATCGACGTTTTCAAAAGTCCGTAGCAAAACAATTTCCAAGAAAAATACGTTCCCGTAAAATTGGAATACAAAAACTTTAAAGACTCGGTATTCGCCATCGCTTTCAAGACATGAGAGGTGTTAACCAAATCGGAAATACTCATTCCCTGCAAGAACAATATCCCGTACGAAATTATCGGAATAATCAATAAAGAAAGGGCATTTACGATAATATTTTTAAAGTTATTTTTTCTAAACAAAAGATAAGCAATAACGAAAATAAAATAAGCCAAAAACTCATATTTGCAAGCAACTGCGCAACCTGCAAACAAACAGGCAAGCGAAGAGTGTAGCAATCTTTCGTTTTTTGAAAATTTAATCAAAAATAATACGGAAAGCAAAAAAGCCGAAAGTCCGTAAGTCATTGCAAACGCGTACGGAGCAATGAAATTAAAAATCGAAAAATTTATAAAAGATACCGCAATCAGCGTAAAAGCAAAGAACAAAATACCGAGGTTTTCGTAGCAAAATTTCTCTTTTGTTTTGTCAATTTTCAAAAATTCACCGATTATAAAAACGACGGTTGAGACGATTAGTCCAAAATTCAGCACTCCGAAAATCGTTAACGAGCGCAAATGCACTCCGAAAATCATATATGCCAATGCATTTATCTGATAGGACAAAGCGCCGTAAATATTGAAGATATCCTTATAAAGCACTTCTCCGCCGAGCATTCTGACGGGAATATAAAACTCGCGCCCGGAATCAATAATCGGATTTATTACATAAGCAGAGCCGAACCACGCAAATATAACAGCCAAAAGACCTATCATTGCGGCACTTATAAGAATGTCGTATTTTTCCATGAACTTCTTCATTTAATACCTCAATCCACTAGAACGGCAAGGAAAGTTGCGGAGTTTCGGGAACAGATTGTCCCGATTTTTTGCGGCCCGCAAGGTCTTTTTGGAATTCCTTTTGCATTTCCACCATAAGTTTTTGCGCATTTGTCACAACAACAGAGGGAAGCCCCGCCGTTTTTGCGACTTGAATACCGTAACTTTTGCTTGCAGAACCTTCGACAATTTTTCTCAAAAATTCGATTTCGCCCTCTTTTTCACTCACGGTAATTCTGTAATTTTTGATTTGTTCAAACTTTTTCGGCATAACGTTCAATTCGTGATAATGTGTCGCAAAGACCGTTCTTGCCTTGATTTTCGTCGCAATGTATTCTGCAACTGACCACGCGATTGCAACACCGTCGTATGTGCTTGTACCGCGTCCTATTTCGTCCAACAGAATAAAACTTTTTTCCGTTGCCGTGTTTAAAATATAAGCGGTTTCACTCATTTCGACCATAAATGTTGACTGACCGAGCGACAAATCGTCGGACGCGCCGACTCTTGTGAAAATTTTATCGACAATACCGATTTCGGCATAAGTTGCAGGAACAAAGCAGCCCATTTGCGCCATTATGACTATCAAAGCGTTTTGGCGCATGTACGTGGATTTTCCCGCCATATTTGGTCCTGTCAAAATCATAAACTGCGTGTCGGTCGAATTGTGAGTATTCGCGCGCAATTTCAAATCATTAGAAACATATTTGCCCATAGGCAAAATCTTTTCCAAAACAGGGTGTCTGCCGTCTTTTATGACAAGTTCTTCGGAATTATTGATAATCGGTCTGACATAAGCGTTTTCAGCCGCGACGGCAGCGAAAGACAAAATGACATCAATCGTCGCAAAATCGTGCGCAACAGACTTAATCTTGTCCGAAAATTCCCTTGCATATTCTCTCATATCAGAGAAAATCTTATATTCCGTCTCAACGGATTTGTACTTCGCCGCGGAAACTTCCGTTTCAAACTTCTTTAAATCCTCGGTAATAAAGCGTTCCGCGTTCGTCAAAGTTTGACGTCTGATATAATCTTCGGGAACGAGCGAAAGATTTGAATTCGTAACCTCGATAAAATACCCGAAAGTCTTGCTGTAACCTATTCTAAGGTTCTTTATGCCGGTTCTTTCTTTCTCAAAGTTTTCGGTTTCGAGAAGTTTTTTCTCTCCGCCGTCCAAAAGGCTTCTGTAATAATCGAGTTCGCCGTTTACACCCTCTTTGATAATACCGCCGTCTTTAACTCCGACAGGAGCATCCTCTCTTACCGTTTTGTCGATAATTTGCGCAAATTCGACCAATTCATCAACATTTTGAGAAATTTTCAAAAAGTCATTATCAACATCAGCCAAAACCTCGCTGATTTCAGGCAACAAAAGCAATGAATCTTTTATCGCAAGGAAATCTCTCGGATTTGCGCTCGAATTTGACATTTTGACGGACAATCTTTCGATATCGTAAACTTTTTCAAGCAATGATGAAAGTTTTCTCGAAACGGAAGAATTATGAAGAAGTTCTTCCACCGCATCAAGTCTTGCGTTGATTTTGTCCGCATCCTTCAAAGGCTGGGTAATCCATTTTTTCAAAAGTCT
>OIZX01001703.1_pt1 | contig 10880 bp, 8 predicted proteins | sample 1588621 | NCBI WGS metagenome assembly OIZX01 (sample SAMN03283276) | human gut metagenome | biome: human-associated habitat; material: feces | host: Homo sapiens | place: Peru | collected 2012
AACGGTATGATTACCACCAACGAAAATTATGATTTTGCGCAGATACAGCCCAGACTCAAGGCATACACTACCGGAAAGGTCGTGGAGCGCGTGACCTGCAAGGAAAAATATGTTGTGAAGCCGACGCTGAAGCTGGAGGAGAACGGGCCGCTCTCCGGGGCTGCTAGATTTGATAAGGACAGCTACGAGAAGGGTGTGCGTGAGCCGAGACCGACGCTTGTAAAGGAGCTCAACGGTGCGGGCCTGAGGGTTGCCCTGATGGATTTCGGTGCAAAGGCAAATATTGCTCATTCGCTTGCGGAGAGAGGCTGTGAGGTGACGGTTTTCCCGGCGCTGACTCCCGCGGAGGAGATCATTGCAATGCAGCCGGACGGCATTATGCTCAGCAACGGCCCCGGAGACCCGAAGGAATGTACTTCTATTATAGAAGAGATCAGGAAGCTCTATGCGACGGATATTCCGATCTTTGCCATCTGTCTCGGGCATCAGCTCATGGCGCTGGCAAACGGCTGTGACACCCATAAGATGAAATACGGACACAGAGGCGGAAACCATCCGGTCAAGGATCTGGCGACCGGCAGGGTATATATTTCCTCCCAGAACCACGGCTATGTTGTCGATACGGACAAGCTCGATCCCAAGGTTGCCGTTCCCGCATTTATCAATGTCAATGATGGCACGAACGAAGGACTCGCTTACACAGGCAAGAATATCTTTACCGTGCAGTACCACCCGGAGGCATGTCCCGGGCCGCAGGATTCCCGCTATCTGTTTGACAGATTTATCCGCATGATGAAAGGAGAGAATTACAATGCCTAAGAATCCCAATGTAAAGCGCGTTATGGTTATTGGTTCCGGCCCGATCGTTATCGGTCAGGCAGCAGAGTTCGACTATGCGGGAACTCAGGCGTGTAAATCTCTTCGGGAAGAGGGTATCGGGGTTGTTCTTTTAAACAGTAATCCCGCAACGATTATGACTGATGACGACGTTGCGGACAGAGTTTATCTTCAGCCTTTAAATATTGAAGCACTCGAATATATTATCGAAAGAGAACGTCCTGACGGGGTAATTGCTTCTATCGGCGGGCAAACGGGGCTTAATTTGGTCACGGAAGCCTACGAAAAAGGTGTGCTTGAAAAATACGGCGTAAGAGTTTTGGGAACTTCGATTGAGGCTATTCGTGCCGCTGAGGACAGAGAAAACTTCAAAAATCTTATGCTCAAAATCAACGAGCCTGTTGCAAAAAGCGCTATCGTTACTGATTTTGAAAGCGCAAAGGCTTTTGTCGAACAAATCGGATATCCGATTGTCATTCGACCTGCCTATACTTTAGCGGGTACGGGCGGCGGACTCGTGCATAATGAAGATGAGTTGAAATCCGTTATGTACCAAGGTTTGACGGCAAGTCCGATTGGTCAGGTGTTGGTGGAAGCCTCGGTTGAGGGTTGGAAAGAAATCGAATACGAGGTTATGCGCGATTCCAACGATACCGCGATTACTGTTTGTAATATGGAAAATATTGACCCCGTAGGTATTCACACGGGAGACAGTATTGTGGTTGCGCCTTCTCAAACACTTTCGGATAAAGACTATCAAAGGCTCAGAACGGCATCTTTGAAAATTATCAGAGCATTGAAAATTGAAGGCGGATGTAATGTTCAGTTTGCGCTAAATCCGCAAAACGGTGAATACGTGGTGATTGAGGTAAATCCGCGAGTAAGTCGTTCTTCTGCGCTTGCATCCAAGGCGGCGGGATATCCGATTGCAAAAGTTACCGCAAAAATAGCGGTAGGCTTGAATTTGCACGAGATTATGAATTACGTCACGGGAAAGACAAAAGCGTCTTTTGAGCCTGTGTTGGATTACGTTGTCGTAAAAATTCCGAAATGGCCCTTTGATAAATTCGATTATGCCGACAGACGTTTGGGAACTCAAATGAAAGCGACAGGCGAGGTTATGGCAATTGACCGAACTTTTGAAAGCGCGTTTTTAAAGGCGCTCGTTTGCCTTGAAGGAACTGTCGTCGGTTTTAGAAGCGAAAAATATGAAAAACTTTCGGATAAAAATTTGGTCGAAAAACTCAAAATCGCGGATGATGAGAGAATTTACGCGATTTCTTCGGCTTTGAGAAGAGGTTTTTCCGTCGATAAAATTTATGAACTTACCAAAATCGACAAGTGGTTTTTGTATAAGTTTAAAAACATTATAAAGACCGAAAATGAGTTGAAGAAAGAAGATTTCTCGGTGGAATTGCTCAAAAAGGCTGAGGCAATGGGCTTTACCGATGATGAAATCAGTTTGCTTTCGGGAAAGCCGAAGCAGATGATTGATACTTTGAGACGGGCGCACGGAATTTATCCCGTACACAAGATTGTCGATACCTGCGCGGCGGAATTTGAGGCGCAAACACCTTATTATTATTCGACTTATGAGGAAGATGACGAAAATATCATCTCGGACAAGGAAAAAGTTATCGTAATCGGTTCGGGTCCTATAAGAATCGGTCAGGGTATAGAGTTCGATTATTGCTCAGTTCACGCAATTCAAGGGATAAAAAATAACGGCTACGAGTCGATTATTATTAACAATAATCCCGAAACGGTCAGCACGGATTTTGATATTGCGGACAAACTTTATTTTGAACCGTTGTTTATTGAAGACGTCAATAACGTTCTGAGACAAGAACTTCCAAAGGGTGTTATTCTGCAATTCGGAGGTCAGACCGCTTTGAATTTGGCGCCGAAACTCGTAAAAAGCGGTGTCCCGATTTTGGGTACATCCGTTGAGTCAATCAATGTCGCAGAGGACAGAAAGCGTTTTGAGATGCTGCTTCGCGAATTGAACATAAAACAGCCGAAAAACACAGCGGTTACAAAGACGGAAGAAGCCTTGAAAGCCGCGTCGGAAATCGGTTATCCCGTGCTTTTGAGACCGTCTTACGTCACGGGCGGACGGGCGATGAAGGTGGTTTATAACGATTCGGAACTGATTGAATATATGAGAGAAGCCGTTCGGATTTCTCCGGAATACCCCGTTGCGGTTGACCAATATATCGAGGGTAAAGAATTTGAAATCGACATGGTTTGCGACAAATCGGACGTTTTAATCCCCGGAATTACCGAACATTTTGAAAGAGCGGGCATTCACTCGGGGGACAGTTTCTGTGTTTATCCTCCCCAAACCCTGTCTGAAACCGTTGTCAAAAAAGCAATTGCGTTTTCCAAAAAAATCGCAAAAGCATTACAGGTTATCGGCTTAATGAACATTCAATTTATCGCAAAGGGCGACGACGTCTATGTAATCGAGGTGAATCCGAGAGCGTCAAGAACCGTGCCAATGATGAGCAAGGTAACGAAAATTCCTATGGTCAAACTTGCGGTTAATCTGATGTTCTCAAAAAATCTTAAATCGCAAGGCTTCGGAGTCGGCTTGAACCCCGAAACCAAACTCGTTGCGGTAAAAGCGCCTGTTTTCTCGTTCCAAAAACTTCCGGACGTTGATATCGCGTTGAATGCGGAAATGAAGTCCACGGGTGAGGTTTTGGGCATTGATAATTGCTATGAAAAAGCGCTGATTAAAGCCTTTATGGCGGCAGGAATGCCGTTTGTCGAAAAAGGAAAAGTCATTGTTTCCGCAAGGTCAAAAGATTTGGCGGAAATAACCCCGATTGTCGATAAAATTCAATCTTTGGGCTTTGATATAGTTGCTCCCGAAAGCAACAAAAAGTTCTTTGAAAAAGCGGGCATAAACGTTGAGTTGATTGACAAAGCGAATATTTCCGAAATTGCCCGAAAGATAAAATCTGGTGAAATTAAAATGATTTTAAATCTGCCCGAAAAGGACGGAAACAAAAATGCCCCCGACTTCAAACTCAGGGCTTTGGCGGCAAGGTTAAAAACCCCGTGTTTTACGTCGCAAGACACTATTTCGGCATATTTGACCGCGTGGGAATATAAACGGAAGAACCCCGTTTTGGATTACAAAACGATTGACGAATATATGGACAATTAGTCGAAACGTCCGTAAATCGGAGTGTTGCAGTTGATGCACCTGCCGTTTGAAATGCCGAGATTTTGGACGTTGTAGCCGTTTCTCTTTATGAGTTTCATTTTGCAAGTCGGACAAATAGTTAAAGAACTTTCTTCGTCTATGATATTTCCCGTGTAAACGTACATTAATCCTGCATTTTTAGCCAAAGCGCGGGCTTTTAAGAGTGTGTTAAGGCTCGTGTTCGGTTTGTTAAGCATTTTATAATCGGGATGAAACGCGCTCAAGTGGACAGGAACGTGTTCGCCGAGATTTTCCGCAATTTGGTCAAATTGGCGCTTTAAGACATCCTCGTTGTCGTTTTCACCCTCAATTAAAAGGGTCGTGAGTTCGATTATGCAGTCTGTTTCGTTCGCGACGTAATTTATTGTGTCTAAAATCGGTTCAAGTTTCGCGAGACAATTTCTGTTGTAAAAATCTTCCGTAAAACCTTTTAGGTCGATATTTACCCCGTCAATCAGGGAGTAAAATTCTTCTCTCGGCTTCGGGTTCATGTAACCTGCCGTTACGGCAACGGTTTTGATTCCTTCTTGCCTGCACAAAATCGCCGTGTCTTTTGCGTATTCCAAAAATACCACGGGGTCGTTGTAGGTAAATGCAACGCTTTTGCAATGATATTTTTTCGCTGCTGCGACAATATCCTCGGGCATGAATTTTTTAGAGTGGGCAAAATCTTGTTCGTGTTTTGACATGTGATGATTTTGGCAGAATTTGCAGCCCATATTGCAGCCAAATGTTCCGAACGACAGGATTTGCGATGACGGATAAAAGTGGTAAAGCGGTTTTTTCTCGATTGGGTCAATTGCCGCGCCTGCCGTGTAACCGTATACGGTTGAGATTATTTTTCCGTCTTTGCATTGCCTGACTTTGCAAAACCCCGTTTGACCTTCCGAAAGGTTGCAATATCTCGGACAAATTTCACATTTTATTTTTTTGTTTAATTCAATATCTTGCATTTTTATATTATAATTCTTTTAGGAGTTATTTTAAAGAATTTTACGGAGAAAATAAATGAAAATTAAAAAACCGTCAGTTGCAGGACAATTCTATGATGCAAATGCAGAACAACTTGCTGCAAATATTGAATCTTACGTTGTGAATACTCAAAAAGAATGCAACTATGATTCAAGAGCAATTATTGTTCCTCACGCAGGACACAAATATTCGGGAGCACTTGCTGCAAAATGTTTCAGATTTTTGAAAAAGGATTTGGAAACATTGTTTGTTTTTGCACCTGCACACAGATATGCAGTTGAAACTTATGCACTTCCGACGGATGATGCTTGGGAATGCCCGCTTGGCGAAATTTATTTACATCAGGATTATGTAAAAGAAGTTCAGGAAATGGGCGGAGAGTTTTGCGATGAAGCGTTCATCAACGAACACTCTTTGGAAGTTCAACTTCCGTTTATCAAACAATTTATGCCCGAAGTTAATATCGTCCCTGTTTTAATCGGCGGCGCGGATTTTCATGCGGTAAGCAACATTATTTCAAAATATTGGGATAATGAAAACGTTGGTTTTGTAATTTCTTCCGATTTGAGCCATTTCAGAAACAAGGCTGAGGCTTCAAGAATTGACTCGGTTACGGCAGAAATGATTGAAAATAACGTTTGCGACAATATGCAGCCCGAACAAGCATGCGGCTATAAGGCAATTTGCGGTATCGCTGATTTTGCGGGACAAAAGAATTATTCTTTGATAAGAGTCGGCATGACTGATTCTTCGGCTGTATCGGGAGATGAAACAAGCGTTGTCGGATACGGCGCATGGTTCCTTGCCGAACAGGAAAAAACCGAATTTATTAAAGAAAAATACGGTAATATCCTCGTTCAATTGGCACAATTGAGCGTAAAATCTCAACTTGAAAATGTTAATTTCCGAGTTGAAAACTTCCCGAAAGCACTTGAAACAAAGGTTGCAACATTTGTAACTTTGTCGATTGACGGCAATTTAAGAGGCTGCATCGGTACGATTTTGGGTGTTGAACCTTTGATTGTGAATGTTTGCAAAAACGCAAGAAATGCCGCATTCCAAGACCCCAGATTTGCACCTGTTCAACCTAACGAATACGCAAAACTCGACTTTTCAGTTTCGCTTCTTTCACGTCCGCAAAGAATTTCCTTTAAAGACGAACAAGATTTGTTGGAACAATTGAGACCCGAAGTTGACGGTGTAATTATTAAAGACATCGGACGTCAATCGGTTTATTTGCCCGAAGTTTGGAAACAATTGCCCGACAAAACTCAGTTCTTGACATCATTGAAGCAAAAAGCAGGTTTGGCGCCTGATTGGTTCTCGGATACGTTTGAGGCATATCGCTTTACGACGGCATACATTCAACAAACGACAAAGATTGAATAATTTGACGATAAATTGATAAATAATAAAAGACGGTGGTTTTGAAGCCATCGTCTTTTTTTATGTGTTTTTTGAAATTAAAACGCTGCGGTTTTGACAGGTGTTTTGAATTTCGTGATATTTGCCTGAAAGAGCAAATCAATTGTGTCGACAGGACCCGAACGGTTTTTTGCGACCATTAATTCCGCTTTGCCTTTCAAATCGGGGTTTTCCTTGTCGTAATATTCTTCTCTGTGGATAAACATTACGATATCGGCATCTTGTTCGATTGCACCTGAATCTCTAAGGTCAGAGAGCATCGGGCGCTTGTCGTTACGTTTTTCCGACGCACGGGAAAGTTGAGAAAGGGCGATAATCGGAACGTTCAATTCTCTCGCAAGTGTTTTCAAACCTCTTGAAATTGCCGAAATTTCTTGGTTACGGTCATTCGGGTTGTTTCCTTGCATAAGTTGTAAGTAGTCGATGATGATTAAACCGAGATTTTTTTCGGTCATTGCGAGTCTTCGACACTTCGCTCTCATATCGGTTACGGAAAGTCCGCCCGTATCGTCGATGTAGATTTTTGAATTTTCGCTGAAGGTTGTCATAACGGTTGTGATTTTTTCCCAGTCCTGTGACTGTAAGTGACCTGACGACATTCTTCTTGCATCGACTTCTGCTTCAGAGGCGAGAAATCTTTTCATAAGTTCTTTCTTTGACATTTCAAGAGAGAAGATGGCGACGGCTTTGTCGCTTCTTAAACCGACGTTTTGGGCTATATTCAGCGCAAATGCCGTTTTCCCCATTGCAGGACGTGCCGCGAGGATGATTAATGCCCCGGGTTGAAGCCCTGATGTCATTTGGTCAAAATCGTAAAATCCCGTAGGTGTTCCCGAAAGTTCGTCCATGTGATTAAAACGGTATTCGATTTCTTCATAGGTTTCAAATACGAGGTTTGTAATCGGCTGAATTTCGGAAGTGTTTCTTTGTGATGCCACGCCGAAGATTAATTTTTCCGCGCAGTCCAAAACCAAATCGGGGGAGTCCGATTCGTATGACATATTTACGATTTCGGAACCTGCCGCAATTAAGTTTCTGCGGATTGCGGTGTCTTTAACGATTTGCGCGTAATATTGAACGTTAACTGTCGTTACCGAGTTCAATGCCAAATCCGTGATGTAATCTCTGCCGCCTGCTTCTTCAAGTTTTCCGAGTTGTTTAAGTTTTTCGGAAACCGTAACGATGTCGACAGGCTCTGTTTTTTCGCTCAAAGAACGAATTGCTGAGTATACATATCTGTTTGCCGGCTTGTAGAAGTCTTCGGGGATAATCATATCCGAGATTTTTGCATAAGCCTGCGGGCTTGTTAAAATTGCACCCAATAGAGCCTCTTCCGCGTCAATACTTTGCGGAACAAGGTTATTTTGTTGTTTTTTTACGATAGCGTTTGCCATTTGTTCACCAATCCTTAAAACATGCATGATGTTAGGATAAACATGTTTTTCATGATAATAAATTTTTGTAAAAATTCACTTGTTTTTTACAAAAAATCCCGAAGATTTGTTCACTTCGGGAATATTTTAAACTTCATATTTGTAATCTTACACTTCTACGAACAATTTTCTGCCGACAATGTTAGGCTTGTTGTTGTAATAACCTGCGAAATAACCGCCCGGGAACGGGTTGTTCTTTCCGTAAGTTTCGTTGCGTTTATTCATTTGTTCCAAATCTTGGCTTAAAAACGGATTTGCAAACGGGTTTGAATAAACCTGAGTTTTCTTTACAGGAGCGACATTGGCGGTATTGCTCGTCGCCATTACGCTCGAAAAAAAGTTTTGTAATCCTTCAATCATCTTCCGATTCTCCCTGTCTGCATATTTATTAATGCTTATTTTTGATTTGTCATTATTATAAATATATTTATTAAATTTTTTAACAATTTTGTTAAAAATACATATAAATAGGGGAAAAAGTTGTACTATATTTGTATGATTTTTGAGGTAATTTTATGAAATGCCCCGTATGTGAAAAAACTTTGATAGTAGTAGAAAGAGACAAAATCGAATTAGACTGGTGTCACGCTTGCGGCGGCTTTTGGTTCGACGCTGACGAATGGCGACTTTTGGGAGTGGAAGACGAACGCTTTAATCCGTTTGCTTATCCCTCGATAAGAGTTAAGGGCGAAAAAGCCAGAAAATGTCCGATTTGCGGAAAAGTTATGGAAAAAATCAAAATCGGCGATACGATTTTGGACAGATGTCCGTCTTTGCACGGGGTTTGGTTCGACAAGGGAGAATTGAGCAGTTTTGTAAACTATTCAAACTCTGATGAAAAATCTGTCGAAACCGTAAATTTCCTCGGCGAAGTTTTTAACATGAAAAAATAAAAATATTAAAATAGATAATAAGGAGAAAAAATGACACAATCTCAATTTCAATTAATTATGTATGTACTTGTTGTATTAGCTGCTTTGTTCTGGGTAGTTATGGTTTACAATGGACTTGTTGTACTTAAAAACAGGGTAAAAAATGCGTGGTCACAAATTGATGTTCAATTAAAACGTCGTTGTGACTTGATTCCGAACCTTATTGAAACGGTCAAAGGTTATGCGGCACACGAATCTGCGACACTTGAAAATGTTGTTAAGGCTCGCCAGCAAGCGATTAACGTCGGTGATAACGTTAAAAACCGTGCTGAGGCTGAAAATGCTTTGTCAGGCACATTGAAATCTTTGTTTGCGGTAGCGGAAAATTATCCTGATTTGAAGGCTAATCAAAACTTTATGCAACTTCAGGAAGAATTGACATCTACCGAAAACAAAATCAGCTTTGCTCGTCAATTTTATAATGATGCAGTTATGGAATACAATAATAAAAAAGAAATGTTCCCATCTAGCATAATTGCCGGAATTTTCAACTTTGAACACAGAGATTTCTTTGAAATCGCAGAGGCAGAAAAAGCAGTTCCGAAAGTAAGTTTCTAGGTAAAATTTTATGTGGCAGCAAATCGAGGACAATAAACACAAAAGTATAATGTTGATATTCATAATGCTCGCAGTCTTGCTGGTTTTGGGCGCGGCAGTCGGCGTTTGCTTTTTGTGTTTTGTGAATCCGCCAATGGCAGACAGTTTTGAAACTCTTTCACCGCAAGAATTGTCGGCGATATATGAGTCAATGGGTTTCGGAATGTTTTTCGCATTTGTTGCTTGGGCGATAATGCTTATTGTTGCTTTTTGCGAGGGCAAAAATGCCGTTTTGAGCCTTAATCACGCTAATAAAATCCCCGATGGCGCCAATAAGGTTTTGGAAAATATCGTTGAGGAAATGACTATCGCGTCGGGTTTGCCGAAAAAGCCCGAACTTTATATTATTGACTCTCCGATGCCTAACGCTTTTGCAACGGGCATGAACCCCGAAAACAGCGCGATTGCCGTGACAACTGGGTTGCTTACAACGCTCGACCGAGATGAGTTGCAAGGTGTAGTCGCTCACGAAATGGCGCATATTGTTAACCGCGACACAATGTATATGCTGTTTGCGGCAATAATGCTCGGCACGGTTGTTTGGCTTGCCGATTTTGTGGCGAGAGTGCTGTTCCGATCTTCCGCGGGAAGTTCGCGTTCTTCGTCGAAAAGCAGCAGTAGTGGCGGTGGCGGAGCGGCAATACTTATTATAATGATTGTTGCGCTTGTAATAATGGTTATTGCGCCGATTGTTGCAAGAATTTTGTATTTTTCAATTTCAAAAAAACGCGAATACCTTGCAGATGCTTGCGCGGCACAGTTTACGCGTTATCCGCAGGGGCTTGCAACCGCATTGGCAAAGATTTCAGGCTCGCCGCTTATGGATAAAGAAGCCGATAAGATTTCTTCGGCAATGTATATCGTAAATCCTTTGAGCAGCTTGGATGAAAGGTATGATAAACCCGCAAAGGGCAGACGTTTTGTGCGAGACGGATTGTTCTCGACTCACCCTGCGACGGTAAACAGAATTTCTGTGTTGGAAGCAATGGCTGGCGCGGATTTCAATGCTTATAACGAGGCATTCAAAAAAGTTTCGGGTCGCAGAAAACCTGTCTTGGCAAAAGAAGAATTGAAAGGGACAAAACCGCTTAAAATTAAGAAAACCGCAGACGTCTTGGCGGGAGCGGTCGCAGGCGCCGTGATTGCATCAGGCGGAGTTGAACAAAAGGCAAAATCACCTAAGGAAGAAAAACGCGAACGCAGCCGTGAAGCAATGGATACGGTTTGGAAAGCGAATAACTTTATTTTCAAAGAATGTTCTTGCGGAACGACGTTGAAATTCCCGCAAGAGTACAAAGGACAGGAAATTGCCTGCCCGCATTGTAAGGCTTTGATAAAGGTCGAAGAATAACCTTTCGTCATTCTGCTGAAAAATCATCGGTATAATGACAAATTTTTACGTCATTCTGAGGTCTTGAAAAGACCGAAGAATCTGTTTCGACAATATTTAACACTCCTTTGCGAATAATA
>OIZX01001706.1_pt1 | contig 10861 bp, 9 predicted proteins | sample 1588621 | NCBI WGS metagenome assembly OIZX01 (sample SAMN03283276) | human gut metagenome | biome: human-associated habitat; material: feces | host: Homo sapiens | place: Peru | collected 2012
ATAATATCAGGAAATACCAGAAACTGAAGAAGAGAATCAAGGAAACAGAAGAAAAACAGATGAAACAGGTTGAGGAGATGCTCAGATTATTTATCTGCTGATAAAAATTTTTTTAAGATATGGGCAGGTTCTTTTTAAGTGCGTCTGAAATACAAAAAAGTTATTCACCATGCGGTAGTGAATAACTTTTTTAGGCTTGGATATACGAAAAAGAGCTGTAACGCTCAAGGTAGTAGTAAATACTATCTATTCGTTACAGCCCCTTAAGGTGTTTACTTTAATTTTGTAATATCAACTAATGAAGTTGGACCCTGATGTCTCTTTTCTAGACAGTTGATTAATGCCTGTGCTGTATCTAATGATGTATAGATAGGGATACCTGCTTCAACTGCAAATCTTCTGATTAAGAAACCGTCCTTTAAGTTATCGTTTCTTGTAGGAATATCGATAACTAAGTCAACAGTATCAGTTAACATTAAGTCAAAGATTGTGTTAGACTTTTCTGCAATTCTGTTAACTCTATGAACTGGTACATCATGTTCCTTTAAGAAGTTATAAGTACCTTCTGTTGAATAAAGGTCATATCCAAACATATAGAACTGCTTAGCGATTGGTAAGAATTCTTCTTTAGAACTGTCCTTGATTGTACAGATGATATTCTTTCTCTTTGGTAAGTTGATACCTGTTCCAATGAATGCCTTATAGATTGCTTCATCAAATGTCTTTGCGATACCTAATACTTCACCTGTAGATTTCATTTCTGGGCCAAGTGAAATTTCAGCACCCTTGATCTTTTCAAATGAGAAGACTGGCATCTTAACTGCAACAGTTTCTTTTTCTGGCTGCAAGCCATATTCATAACCCTGATCCTTGATTGAATGACCCATAATAACCTTAGTTGCAACATCTACTACTGGAATATCTGTTACCTTTGAGATATATGGAATTGTACGAGAAGATCTTGGGTTTACTTCGATTACATAAACTTCATCTTCATATACGATGAACTGGATGTTGATTAATCCAATAACGTGTAATGCTTTTGCTAAACGCTGAGTGTAGTCACAGATAACTTGCTTGATTTCAGGCTTGATCTTCTGTGGTGGATATACTGAGATACTGTCACCAGAGTGAACACCAGCTCTTTCAACGTGTTCCATAACACCAGGAATAAGTACGCCGTTTTCATCACATACAGCATCTACTTCTACTTCCTTACCTGATAAGTACTTATCGATAAGAATTGGATGTTCCTGGAACTGACGGTTGATGATCTTCATGAACTTCTTGATATCACCATCATTTAAGGCGATTTCCATACCTGCACCACCTAATACATATGATGGACGTACAAGTACTGGGTAACCTAATTTATTTGCAACTTCTAATGCTTCATCTACAGTAAATACTGTTGCCCCTCTAGGACGATCGATTTCACATTTTTCTAACACTTCATCAAAACGTTCTCTATCTTCTGCAGCATCTACGCTATCAGCTGAAGTACCAAGGATTTGAACACCCATATCCATTAAGTCCTGAGTTAACTTGATTGCTGTCTGACCACCAAACTGAACGATTGCGCCATCTGGTTTTTCAAGTTCAACAATGCTCTGAACATCTTCCTGAGTAAGTGGTTCAAAGTATAATCTATCAGCGATATCGAAGTCAGTAGAAACTGTTTCTGGGTTGTTGTTGACGATGATTGTTTCATAGCCAGCAGCTCTTAATGCCCATACACAATGTACTGAACAGTAGTCGAATTCGATACCCTGTCCGATACGAATTGGTCCTGAACCTAATACCATAACCTTCTTACGAGTGTTATCTGGTTTAATTTCATGTTCTCCACCATATACTGAATAGAAATATGGAGTTTCAGCATCAAATTCTGCAGCACAAGTATCAACTGTCTTGAATGCAGCAGTGATATTGTTTTCTAAACGATAATCATGAATTTCATTCTTATCTTTACCAGTTAAGTCTGCAATAACTCTATCTGGGAATTCAACTCTCTTAGCAGCCTTTAATAATTCTGGAGTTAATTCTTCTGTCTTTAATTTATTTTCGATTTCTACAAGATGTTTGATCTTATCAATAAACCATGAATCAATCTTAGTGATATTATGGATTTCTTCTTCAGTAATGCCCTGTCTTAATGCTTCAGCTACTGCGAAGATTCTCTGGTCATCTACATCTTTTAATTTAGTTCTTAAGTATTCTGTGTCTTTACCTTCCATTTCAGGAATTGATAAATAGAATACATTCTGTTCAAGTGAACGTAATGCTTTCATTAAAGCACCTTCGAAGTTATTACAGATTGCCATAACTTCACCAGTTGCCTTCATCTGTGTACCAAGTTTTCTTGATGCGCCATAGAACTTATCGAACGGCCATTTAGGAATCTTACATACGATATAGTCTAATGTTGGTTCATAAGAAGCATATGTCTTACCTGTTACAGCGTTCACGATTTCATCAAGTGAATAACCTAATGCAATCTTAGCAGCTAACTTCGCAATAGGGTAACCAGTTGCTTTAGAAGCTAAAGCTGAAGAACGGCTGACACGTGGGTTAACTTCGATAACACAATATTCAAAAGAATTTGGGTTTAATGCGAACTGTACGTTACATCCACCCTTAATATTTAATGCAGTGATGATGTTTAAAGCAGAGCTTCTTAACATCTGATATTCTTTATCACCTAAAGTCTGAGAAGGAGCTACTACGATAGAGTCACCAGTATGAACACCTACTGGGTCAACGTTTTCCATATTACATACTGTAATACAGTTACCATTGCCATCTCTCATTACTTCGTATTCAATTTCCTTCCAACCGGCAATACATCTTTCAATTAAGCACTGAGATACACGTGATAATCTTAAACCATTAGTACAGATATCATGTAATTCTTCAGGAGTTTCAGCAATACCTCCACCAGTACCACCAAGTGTATATGCTGGTCTTACTACTACTGGGTAACCAATCTTTTCAGCAAATTCTAATGCATCATCTACATGGTTAACAACTGTTGAAGCAGCGACTGGTTCCTGGATTCTTTCCATTAATTCCTTGAATTCAAGACGGTCTTCTGCAAGTTTGATTGTAGTTGTATTAGTACCGATAGTACGTACGTTATGTGCTTCTAAGAAACCTTCATCATCAAGTGCCATAGCAATATTTAAGGCATTCTGACCACCAAGTGTTGGTAAGATTGAATCTGGTTTTTCTTTTAAGATTAAGTTCTTAACAACAGGAACTGTTAAAGGTTCAATATAAACATGATCTGCAATATCCTTATCAGTCATAATTGTTGCAGGGTTAGAGTTAATAAGAACGACTTCAATTCCTTCTTCTTTTAATGCACGACAAGCCTGAGTACCTGCATAGTCGAATTCAGCTGCCTGTCCAATAATAATTGGTCCTGATCCAATAACAAGAACCTTTTTTATATCTTTATTCTTAGGCATTCTACTTTCCCTCCATCATCTTAATAAACTCATCAAATAAATATTCAGTATCTCTAGGTCCAGCATTTGCTTCTGGGTGGAACTGAACAGTTTTGATATTCTTATTTAAATATTCAACACCTTCAATAGTGCCATCATTTACGTTTCTAAACCAAGCCTTAGCCACTGCAGGATCAATTGAATCATCCTTGATAACATAGTTATGGTTCTGTGTAGAGATATAAACACGGTTAGTGTCTAAATCCTTAACTGGATGGTTTGCACCATGATGTCCATATTTTAATTTTTCTGTCTTGAAGCCATGAGCAAGAGCCATTAACTGATGTCCAAGACAAATTGCGAAAATTGGCATACCGCTTTCTGATAATTTCTTCACTTCAGCAATAATATCAGTTACTTCAGCTGGGTCACCAGGACCGTTACTTAACATAATACCATCAAAGTTACCTTCTAATACTTCAGAAGCAGGTGTAGTAGCTGGGAATACTGTTACTTCACAGTTTCTCTTTGCTAATTCATTCGCAATATTACGTTTAGCACCAAAGTCATATAAAGCAACTTTCATTCTGCCTGTACCAACAGTATATTTTTCTTTACATGTACATGCCTTTACAACACCCTGTACCTTGAATGCTTTAATCTTGTCGATGACTTCGCTTACTTCATACTTATGAGTAGTGATCATACCGTTCATACAACCATCATTACGAAGTAACTTAGTAAGTGCACGTGTATCAATTCCCTGGATACCTGGGATATGATTACGTACTAAATAATCATTTAAATCTTCATTCTTTCTAAAGTTAGATCCTAAACGTGATAATTCGTTTACTACAAATCCTTCAACATATGGGTGTTCAGATTCCTGATCTTCTAAACATACACCATAGTTACCAATAAGTGGGTAAGTCATTACAACACTCTGACCTGCATAAGATGGGTCTGTCAACACTTCTACATAACCAGTCATTGAAGTATTGAAGACAAATTCGCTTATGACTTCTTTTTCATATCCAAAGCTTTCCCCTTCAAACACATGTCCGTCTTCTAAAATTAAATAAGCTTTCATAGTCAACCTCCTCAATTATGAAAAAGACATATCACCAATAGATGATATGTCCTTAAAATAAGAAATCTAAAAAATGAAAATAAGAACCCTTAGGAAACACGTTTGCAAAAACTGAAGTTGTCATAATTGTGTTTGCGTTCATATTCTCACTCCTTCTGTTGTAGTATAAACGATATTAAGATTGTAAGCAAGCAAAAAATGAATACTCAAAAATTTTTTTATTTTACTATTTAGAAGTTGTTAAATAGTGATAGATTGCACCAATAATATTGGCATCATTCGCAAAGGCACATTTCTTTACAACAGGCTTAATACGTGCTGGTTCAACTTTGTCTATGATGATATCTAAACGCTTATTGATTTCATCAATCATATCTTCTCTTACAGAGATACCCCCACCAATAATAATCACTTCTGGATCATAAGAATATTGAATATTATAGATACCTACTGCAAGCGCATAATAGAAACGATTGACATACTTCTTGAATACTTCATTTTCGTTGGCATGATCAAAGATATAACGTCCATCATATGTTTCACCTAGTTCTTTTTCTACACCTTTTACGATGGCAACTGTAGAATCAAGAGACCAAAAGTTAAACTCAAGTGAATCTGCATCAAAGTTATTAATCATATAACCAAATTCACCACCATGAAGATGCTGTCCCTTATGAATCTTCTTATCTTTAATCACAGCACCACCAATACCTGTACCACATACAACAAAGCAGCAATCCTGATTATCTTTAGCGGCACCTAGCCATACTTCAGCAAGTGCTGCACAGTTGGCATCATTTTCTAGTTCTACACGTGTCTGTAATCTTTCTTCTAGATCCTTCTTTATATTAGGACCATGAATATAGTCAATCGCAGACGCACCATAAATGACACCTTCATCACTTGCAACAGCCCCAGGCATACTTAACGCAATACCATCAACATCTCTTTCTTTATAAATAGTTTCAATAGCCTGATACATGTCTTCTAAAGTATCAGGTGTTTTAAAAGACCCCTTATCAAATAAATGACCCTTTTCATCGCATGTTGCGTATTTGACAGAAGTCCCTCCTACATCAATTCCTAATAACATATCAATTACCTCCTATCTATAGGATATCACAAAAGAAATGCACAATAGTAAAATAGATGAAAAAAAGGAATAACGTTACGTTATTCCCTAGTTAACACGATGAATTTCTAAACCATTCTGTTTAAATGTTTCAACAATTGTATCGATATGCGCTTCACCATTTGTTTCACAAGTAACTCTTAATTCTACTTCTGAGAATCTTGCGAAGTTCTTGAACTGGTTATGATCAACCGCTACAACATTCGCATTACATTCATTTAATAGATGTGCAACTTTTTCTAACTGTCCAGGAATATCTGGAAGCTGTACTGAGAATGAGAAGATTCTACCTCTTTCAATAAGTCCCTTATTAATCATAGAAGAAATAGAAAGTACATCGATGTTACCACCTGATACAAGTGAAACAACCTTCTTATTCTTTTCATTGAGTTTCTTTAATGCAGCAAGTGAAAGAATACCTGAGTTTTCAGCAACAAGCTTATGTTTTTCTACAAGTACTAAGAATGCATCCATCAACTCATAATCACTTACTGTGATGATACCATCTACATATTGTTTAATATATTCAAAAGGCTTTTCACCAATTGTCTTAACTGCTGTACCATCCGCAATAGTCACTGCTTCATTTAATGAAACGATACGATCTTCATTAATGGCAGCAAGGGCACTGGCAGCTCCTTCTGGTTCTACACCGATAATCTTAACTGTTGGTTTAATAAGTTTAGCGGCACAGGCAATACCTGAAATCAATCCTCCACCACCAACTGGTACAAGAATAATATCTGCATCTGGTAGTTCTTCGAGAATTTCTAAGGCAATTGTTCCCTGACCCTCAATGACATCTTCATCATCAAATGGATGTACAAATGTATAGCCATGTTCCTTCTGTAATTCTACTGCCTTATTATATGCATCATCATAGACTTCACCATGAAGTACAACATCAGCACCTAATGCCTTAGTGGCATCTACTTTAATAAGCGGTGTATGAGCAGGCATAACGATTGTAGCCTTAACACCTAACTGCTGGGCGGCATAAGCCACACCCTGGGCATGGTTTCCTGCACTTGAGGCAATAAGTCCTCTAGACTTAGATTCATCATCCATCTTCATGATCTTATTATAAGCACCTCTAATTTTAAATGCGCCAGTTCTCTGTAAGTTTTCTGGTTTGATATAAACCATATTTCTACACTCTTTAGAGAACGCTGGACTATAGATCAAAGGTGTTGGAATGATCACTTCGTCTACTCTCTTTTTTGCTTCTTCAAAATCTTTTAGCTCTAACATTTTTTATTTTTCCTCCATATATTTATATTTTTAACGTTATCGCGTTATTTTGGTTCTAAATAAGACAAATTTTAGGCAAAATAATAAGAGTGGTAATACACTCTTATTTGAACTGATTTGATTTGTATGTGTAATGGTAACCAATAGCTTCCATCTTATCTACGATTTCCTGCATAGGAATATGATAGTCGTAGCATAAGTCTGCAAGATCTTCGTATTGGTCTCTGAGTTTCATATTTAACCAGCTAAGTAACATCACTGGATCTTTAGGCATTTGATTCATCTCTTAGTTCCTCCTCTAGTTTCTTCAACATATAAGCAATACCATCTTCATCATTTGATAAAGTGACAACATCAGCTCTTTCTTTGACTTCATCTACTGCATTGGCCATAGCGACACCACAGCCTGCATATTCAATGAGTGATAAGTCATTGAATCCATCACCAAAGGCAATCACTTCTTCTTTTGTAAGATGAAGCATCTTTACTAGCTTATCTAAAGAAGCTGCTTTATCAATATTTGGTGCCATAACTTCAATAAAGAATGGTGCAGAACGGTAAATACTTAAGCCTGGGAAGGCACTCTTATAGTCTTCTAATACAGAAGCCACATGTTCAGGATCACCTGTACATAATACTTTATTAATAGGATCTCTTAAAATTGATTTAAAAGATTCAGCCTTTTTAATTTCGATATCGTTAATATGTCCTTCAATATTCACATACTGATCATCTACATCTTCAGTATAAACAGCATCATCATAATATGTCATAATCGCAAGATTATGTTTCTTTGCTTCATCATATGCTTTTTTAGCCTGTTCAATAGTCAAACGCTGTTCAAACATAGTCTGTCTTGTTTTCGCATCCATGACCTTAGCACCATTGAATGATAATAAGTAACCTTCATACTTTTCTAATTCAAGTGCAGCTGCTTCATGTCTTAAACCAGGTGTTGGTCTACCTGATGCGAGTACAATTGTTGCACCTAACTGCTGTGCTTTAATAAGTGTCTTACGTGTTTCATCAGTAATTTTATTTTCTGAATTCTTTAATGTACCATCTAAATCTAATGCAATTAACTTATATTTCATTTGATATAATCCCCTCTATTGTTTTTAAAAATCTCTTTCTTGTATCTTGTGTACGTTTCTTTGGCCCTTTGACAAGTTGATGCTTACGCATCTTTCCATTGATATAGCGTGTCATTAAAAGTGAGTCTATATTGTTGGAATCAATAATAAACCCTGAAGGATGAACAACAATCGCACCTTTTGTAAGAAGCATACCTGCTTCACCATAATCCTGTGTAATCACAAGATCACCCTTCTTCACATCTTTTAAAATAGCATAATCCACACTATCATTTCCCTGATCACACATAATAACTGATTCATAATCAAAGAAATGATTCATATCACAATACACTATCATCTTTATATCATATTTATCACACAAAAAAGCGATTTTTTCAATATCTGGTGTTGCATCTCCATCAATTAGTATTCTCATATCACTTTTAAGAGATACATAATATACATAGTGAGGTATCCACCAACTAATCCACCTACATGTCCTGTCTTAGAAATACGAGAATTCATAAGAGTAAAGGCAAGGTTAATCGCAATACAAGGTAAATAGCCTCTTAATAAATCAAAGAAAGCCCCACCTTTAAATAAACCTAGTCCAATAATAGCTCCTAAAAAGCCATAGAATAAACCACTTGCACCAATTGTAATAGAGTTATCCACACTAGAATCTCTAAAAGAATAGTAATAAGTAGCGAGTGAACTCATCACAATAGAAACTAAGACAAGTATTAAATAACGTACTGGTCCTAGTATTGTTTCAAACAAACGTCCTAAATAGAAAATACAGTACATATTCATAAATAAATGAAGAAATTCCGTATGAATAAAGGCAGATGTAATAAATCGCCAATATTCTCCTCTATTTTTCACATAAGGTGTATATAAAGCACCTAAATGCATTGCTTCTGAAGTTTTATTATCCTTAGAAAAATAATTAATATAAACAAAAACTGCTATACATATAGCCATAAAGATATATGTGATCATTCAATAACCTCCACTACTCTTGTAACCTTAGCCATATTCTTAGAACTATCAGTAACTGTATATGTTAGAGTATAACGTCCTACAGTATTAGTCTGTACTTTACCTGTGACAACAACCTTATTTGTTAAGTCACCATCTTCATTATCATAGGCTGTAACACCTTCTCTTGCATTAAAGTTATCACCTAAATGAATAACTTTATCCTCTGCCCCTTTAATCACAGGAACAACTAAATCATTAGCAACAATGACTTTAATACGCATTGGAAAAGATGTATTACCTTGTTCATCTCTTACTACAACACGTTCAATATATGTACCTACTTTTTCATATGACTTTTCTTTAACTAGTTCTTCACTATTTTCTTTCTTTAAGAAATAGATTTGTGTTAAAGACGCATCATTGACTTCAGCTACTGTATTTTTTGCATAGAGTGGCTGATTAGGATTCACATAATAAACAAGCTTTTTAAGTTTTACTGTTGGTTTTTTTGTATCTACAATCTTAATCTTAAAGCCATAATCACGTCCTGCATATTCAATACTTGCATTATAGTTACCTACTTTATTCAAGTTAACACGCTTCAAGTTTAAAGTAAGTGATTTTTTTATTCTATCTGGACAGATGACATAATCCTCTATATTCTGTGATACTTCCTGTCCTAATTCATAAGTAAATACTGTCTGTTTCAATTCAAAAGTTGCCATAGTGGTAATCTTATAAATAGAAAACAATTCAAGGAAAATAAATAATAGTAAAATGACAGTAATCAATTTGTTCCTCCATTTCACTAGTATCACCTCTTTCGCTCCTTCATTATACTATAAAAGATATCTGAGTGACAAAAAAGATGATGTAAAAACATCACCTTGTTTAGAAAATACATAACTATTACACATTTTCAAGTAAGCAGACTGCCTGAGAAACGATTCCTTCTCCTCTTCCTACAAAGCCAAGCTTTTCACCACGTGTTGCTTTCACATTAATCTGTGTCACATCACAATGAAGTGCTTCCGCAATATTATGTCTCATTGTAGGTATATGAGGTGCCATCTTTGGCTGTTCTGTCATGATAATCGCATCCACATTACCAATCTTATAACCTTTTTCATTCATCAACTTATATGTTTCTTCTAACAAGATCATTGAAGAAATACCTTTGTAGCGATCATCTGTATCAGGGAAATGTTTCCCGATATCTCCTTCACCTAATGCCCCAATGATTGATTCAATAATCGCATGTAGAAGAACATCGGCATCACTATGTCCCTTCAACCCTTTTTCATAAGGGATTTCTACACCACCTAGAATAAGCTTTCTTCCTTCTACCAACTGATGAATATCTATTGACTGTCCTATACGCATAACCATACCTCCATGCCTTTTATTGTAACATAAAAGGCATGAGGTTACCCTCATGCCAATGTATTAATTGTATTTCTTTTTATGTGCTGCATTGATAAGTCCCTGGAATAGAGGATGTGCTCTATTTGGTCTAGAATTGAATTCTGGATGGAACTGACATGCAACGAAATATGGATGGTTAGGCACTTCAACGATTTCTACTAAATCTCTCTTTGGATTACGTCCAGAGATAACAAGTCCTGCATCTTCAAGGGCTTGAACATCTTCCGAGTTTAAATGTTTTTGCAGTCCGTCAGCTGATTATCGTTTACGGCAGATATGCCGTCCCGCAAATTGATTCCGCCCGAAAGCTCGGGTATGCTTATAGACCGCATCGGCTGCTTGCTTATGCTCGGATATTTCATTTCAACCACCGTTTCGTATTTTTATAGTTAAAAAACCGCTCTGCACTTAACTGCAAAAACGGTTTTTAGGTATAAGAAAAGCGCCCCCGAAG
>OIZX01001710.1_pt1 | contig 10842 bp, 8 predicted proteins | sample 1588621 | NCBI WGS metagenome assembly OIZX01 (sample SAMN03283276) | human gut metagenome | biome: human-associated habitat; material: feces | host: Homo sapiens | place: Peru | collected 2012
CGCTGACGATGGGCACACCGGCGCGGCCTGCCCAGATCTCCAGCTGCTCGCTGGCTGCGGCGCGGAAGGTGTCGCCTGCTGCCAGAACAACCTTATACTTGAACAGCGTGAAGTAGTTTGCCAGCTTGCCGATGGTCGTGGTTTTGCCTACACCATTAACGCCGACAACGAGAATAACCGTCGGCTTAGCACCAATACGTGTACGCTGACCACTGTCCTTGAGCAGCTCGGACATATACTTCTTGAGGAAGGGAATAACATCCTCGGTACTCTTGATTTCCTTCGTCTTGGCAGCCTTGCGCACTGCGTCAATGAGCTTTTCCGTTGTTTTTACGCCTACGTCCGCAGACAGCAAAATCATCTCCAGCTCATCTAAGAAATCGTCATCAATCGCTGTGGAAAGGCCGACAAGCTCCTGAATGCGATCAGTAAAATTGCGTCTGGTCTTCGACAGACCTTCTTTTAAACGCTCAAAAAATCCCATTATTCATTCTCCTTTGCATTTATCTTTACGGATAGTAGTTTAGAAACACCCGATTCTTCCATTGTCACGCCGTACATAATATCGGCGCTTTCCATCGTGCCCTTGCGGTGGGTGATGATGATGAACTGCGTGTCCGCCGCATAATCGCGGAGGAAGTCCGCAAAGCGTTGGATGTTTGCATCATCAAGCGCTGCATCAATTTCGTCAAGCACGCAGAACGGTGACGGCTGATAGCTCAGCAGGGCAAACAGCAGAGCTATAACCGTCAGGGCACGCTCACCGCCGCTCATCAGATACAGGCTTTGCAGCTTCTTGCCGGGCGGCTGTACCTCGATATCAATGCCTGAATCAAGAAGATTCTCCGGCTCCGTCAGCCGCAGCACCGCCGTACCGCCGCCGAACAGCTTCACATAGCATTGATGGAAGTATTCGTTTATCTGTGCGAAGGCCTCCTTAAAGCGCTTCGTCATGCCGGAATTTATCTCGCCAATGACAGCCTCCAGATTCTCCTTCGCTGTACACAAATCATCGTACTGCTTACGCAGGAACTCGCTGCGCTCCTTCACCGCTTCATATTCTTCTATAGCAGCAGCGTTAATCGGACCAAGAGCAGCGATTTTCAAGGTAATGCTGCTTTCCATCCCCTGCAGCTCCTTCAAAGCGTACTCCTGCCATTTCGCAAGGTCCAGCTCGCGTGCCTCCTGCTCGTCCATCCGGAACTCATCTGTCAGCTGCTGCTCCAGATGCTCACAGCCGCTGCTGTGTCTTGCCAGCGCCAGCTCTGCCTCACGCAGACGGTTTTCACCCGCGCCGCTTTTGCGCCGTAAATTGCTCAGCTCCTGCTCTACGCCAGCCTGCTTATCGAGCAGCTCACCACGCTGTCCGGCAAACTCATCCTTGCCGCCAAGCGTTTCCGCGAGCTTCGTCAGCGCAGCGCTGTTCTCCTGCGCCAGCGCCTCCTTCTGACGCTCACAGTCAGCTATAAGCTGCGTCAGGCGCTCCTGCTCCTTCTGGTTCGCATCTATCTCACCGCGCAGGCGCAGCGTGTCATTATCCAGATTATGCATATTGCCGCTAATCAGCTCAGCCTTAGCGCTTGCAGTCTCTAAAGCTATTTTAGCATCCTGAAGCTGATTGTCAAGTGCTGTAATTGCACTGCCGTATTTGGCAATTTCCTTCTGCAGCTTTTCCAGCAGCGCCTTCGCTTCAGTGTCCTGTCCTTCGCGGGCAGCAACACTCTCTCGCAGCTCCTTGAGCTTGTCGCGGTTATCCATATAGGCCTGCGTAACCTCGCTGCGGTCGTCTAAAAGCAGCGACAGATGCTCATTTTCACGCTTCTGCTCCTGCTCGCTCTGCTCTAAGTGCAGCTTGACCTCACTGCTGCGCAGCTGCTCCTGCTGCAGGCTCAGGTTCGTCTGCTTCAAATCAGCCGACTGCTTCTTTAAAGCCTCCTCCTGCTCCTCAAGCTGCTCCTGCAGACCAAGCATCTGCTTGCGCAGGGCCTTGACCTTAGCCTCAGCCTGCGTAATCTCCACGCCGCGGCTTAAAAAGCCCTCCTTATGGCGTCTGCTGCCGCCGCTCATGCTGCCGCCGGCGTTGACAATATCGCCGTCCAGTGTTACCACACGCACGCGGTAGCGTCCGGCCTTCGCTGCCTCCAACGCTGCATCGAGAGTCTCTGCCACCAGCACGTTGCCAATCAGCGAGCTGACAACATTCTCCAGCTTTTTGTCAAAGCTGATTAAATCCGTCGCATAGCCAAGCACACCGGGACATTTAGCCAGCAGCCTTTCCTCCGGCTTCAGCGAACGCTTCTGCACCGTATCGAGCGGCAGGAAGGTTGCTCGGCCGCCGCGTGTACGCTTCAGATAACTGATAGCCTCCTTAGCGGTCTGCGCATCCTGCGTTACGATGTTCTGCGCACCGTCTCCCAGCGCCGTCTCTATCGCTGCCACAAGCCTGTCCTCTACGCTCAGCAGCTCTGCTACCACGCCAACGAGGTTCTTGCTCCACGGCTCCTTCGCCTGCAAAATCGCTCTGCTGCCGGGGCCGAAGCCTTCATAATTCTGCTGCAGCCTTTTCAGCGTCTGCTCCCGCGTTTCTGCTTCGGTGAGCTGGCGCTGGCAGTCCTGCTGCTGTGCAGTAATATTCTGCACAGCCTGCTGCAACTTCTCGCCACTGGCACGCAGCTCCGCTGCCTTCGTCTGCAAAAGCTGCACCTCGTGCTCACGCTGAGACTGCTGCTCTAAAAGGCTGCTATATTGCTCAGACAGCTGCGCCAGCGCCTGCTCTGCCTCATCTATGCTCTTTTTCAAGGCCTCACGGCGGCGCATACGCTGCTCCTGCTCCTGCTCTAAGGAACGCAGCTCGTTACGAAGCGACAGCAGCTCCTGCATATCATTGAAGAACTGCGACTGAGCCGCACTGCTTTTCGCTGTCGCCTCATCCTGCAGCTTAACCTGCTCGCCGCGCTCCCATTCCAGACGCTCAATCTGTATCTTCGCCGTGCTGCGCTTAGCATCCGCCTCGTCATAATCAGCAGCCAGCTCCTGCATACGCTGCTCCTGCTCCTGCGTCTGCTTTTCCAGTTTGGCATTGCTTTCCGTAAGGCGCTCGCCTGCCTTCTTGCTTTGCGCTATACGCTCGTCGAGCACATTCTGCTTACCGCGCAGCTTTTCAATAGCGGTCTCCTGATTTTTTATTTCGTCCTGCAGCTTGCTGTAGCTTTCGGCCAGCTTATCCAGCTCACGCTGAATTGCAGCGGCCTCAGCCTGCTTGCTGCTCAGTCCGGCTGCTGCTGCTGCAAAAGCCTGCTGTGCCTGCTCCTTCGCTGCCATAAGGCGGTTCGTCGTTGCCTCCATCTCGTCCAGACGACGCAAAAGAGCCGACAGACGGCACTCGCGCAGCTCTGCACTTAAAGCATTAAACTGGCGTGTTTTCTCCGCCGCCACAGCCAAAGGCTCAACCTGCGCATCCACCTCGCTGCGGATATCGCTGATACGCGTAAGGTTCGCTCCCGTATCATCAAGACGCTTCACTGCATCCTTCTTACGCAGGCGGTATTTGGCAATGCCGGCCGCCTCCTCGAACAGACTGCGCCTATCCTCCGGTCTGCTGTTTAAAATCTCGTCAATCTTGTTCTGACCGATAATCGACATCGAGCCCTTGCCCAAGCCTGTGTCGGCCATCAGGTCAATGATATCCTTTAAGCGGCAGCTTTTTTTATTAATCGCATATTCACTGTCACCACTGCGGAACAGACGGCGTGTGAGACTGACATTATCAAAATCTAGCGGCAGGGTATGGTCGCTGTTATCAAACTCTACAGTAACCTCGGCCACGCCCAAGGCTCTGCGCTTGCCGCTGCCTGAGAAGATAACATCCTCCATCTTGCTGCCACGCAGATATTTTGCGCTCTGCTCTCCCAATACCCAACGAATGGCATCAGAAATATTACTCTTGCCTGAACCGTTCGGTCCGACAACAGCAGTTATCCCTTTATCAAAGTTTAATTCAATTTTATCGGCAAAAGATTTGAAGCCATAGGTTGAAAAGGACTTAAGACGCACTAACAATCACCTGTTTTCTTATTTCTGTTTTTATCTTTTTATTGTAACATAGAACAATAAGTAAAGCAAACCTAACGTAAATATTGAAGAAGAATCTGCCACTCCTGTGCCAGATTTTCCAGCCGCTTGCGTGCATTCGCCGGGCTGGTCGAGGAAAAATAATACACGTCAATTTCTCGCGGCAGGCTCTTGGCAAAGTAGCGCTTAAACGCCGCAGCAGCCTTGCCGCCATTGCAGAAAACAGCCTTAATCTGCGGCTGTGCAGCAAGCAGCTCGCAGACAGCGTTAGGCTGTTCGTTTTTGATATCGCTGTCCAGACTGCCCTCACGCTCGCAGTAGCCCAGCGTATCCCACAGCGCAATGTGATGACGCAGAAGGAGAGCGCATTTATCCGCATAGGTGAGCGGCATTTCTTCATTTAGCAAAAGCGCCAGCAGCCGCCAAAAGCGATTCTGCGGATGCGCATAATATTCCTGCATATCCAGCGACCTTCTGCCGGGCATCGAGCCGAGAATCAGCACCCTGCACTCATCGTCAACCAGCGGCGCAAAGGAAACACATTCACTCATAGGCTTATCTCCTCTCCTTCACTCGGTACTATTTTTATCTCTACGTCTGGCAAAAGCTGCTGCCAATACTGCAGATTGCAATTCTTCTGCCCGCGCAGCTTTGATTCCAGCCTTGCAGGACAATGCAGCGTCAGCGTTTGTGTAATCTTCGCCTGCTCCAGCAGTCTCGGCGTCAGCTCGTCACGCAGCACTCTGCTCTTGACCAGCTCGCCCATCGCCGGATGAAACGGCCCGGCCAGAATATTTCCCTCGGCGCACAGCTCCTCGTCAGCCTGCAGGCCGATGCGAATAACCTTGATGCCTGCCTGCGTCAGCTCTTTATACAGCCACGCTGCCTGTGTCACCGCCTCGTCCAAGCTCAGCGGTACGAACAAGCCCTGCGCATACGTCTGCACCAGCGGAGTGTCCCTGATAACAAGCAGCGGATAAATCCGCGCAATGTCCGGGTGCAGGGCGATGGCCTGACGGGCTGTTTCCTTGACGCTCGCAAAGCTCTGCTGCGGCATGCCCACCATGAGCTGCAGGCCGGTCTTGAAGCCGTGCTGCTTCAAAAGCGCCATCGCTGTCGTCACCGCCGCCGCCGTATGCCCACGCTCCGCTGCCTGCAAAACCTTGTCGTCCAGCGACTGCACGCCCAGCTCGACCAGCTCGACATGGTGCTCCTTCAAAAGCTGCAATCGCTCAGCATCTATATAATCCGGACGCGTCGACAGGCGCACGCTGCCGATGAACCCTTCGGCCAGCAGCTCGTCCGTCAGCTGCAAAAGCTCACGCTGCAGCTCAAGCGGCAGGCCGGTAAAGCTGCCGCCGTAAAAGGCTGCCTCGTGCGCCAGCGAGTGGCGCAGCCACGAGCGCCAGCGTGCAATCTGCTCTCTCGCGCTCGCCAGCGCTGCACTGTGCTGACCGCTGATTTTCTTTTGATTACAGAACACGCACTGGTGCGGACAGCCTGCGTGCGGAATAAAAATCGGTAAAATAGACATAATGAACCTTCTTTGACGAATATTTGAGAAATCGTACACGTGTATTATTTTTCTTAATGAGATATTATACTATTGACTTTATCCCCCATAGGGGGTATTATAGTGTTGCGAACTTTTTGATAGGAGCGTGACTCAATAATGAAATTATCTCACATGCGCTTTATAAAAACAAGCTTACCCTTCACCTTTTCCACTATGGCAGCTTCGCTTATGGGCGCAGTTGATACTGCCGTCGTCGGCCACTTAGGCAATTATACGTATATCAACGCCGTTTCTCTCGGTGCTGTTATCTTCAGCACTGTTTATTGGCTCTTCGGCTTTTTAAAGATTTCCACTAGCGGCTTTGCTGCTCAGGCAATGGGACACCACGACCCCAAGCTGCTCGCAGGCGCTTTTTTGCGTGGTGTGCTGGCAGCCTTCGGCATCGGCCTCTTGCTTGTCATTTTACAGGAGCCAATCTGGCGTACTGCGCTTTGGCTCTTCAACCCTGACGCAGCGACCACGCCTATGCTGGAACGCTATTACCGTCTGCTGATTTGGATTATGCCGCTGACGCTTGTTTTCCAGACTGCACAAGGCTGGTTCGCCGGAACGCTGCATGTGCGCATCGCCGTCTTCACTGCTCTTGCCAGCAACATCATCAACCTCGTGCTCGACGTACTCTTCGTTGTTGTTCTGAACCTTGAAGTAACAGGCGTAGCTGCCGCAACCTGCATTGCCAACATCACCGGCTTTGCCGCTATCCTCTACTTTTATTGGCAGCATAAGCCGCTGCCGCTCACAACCGTACCGCTCAAGGAAATCTTTTCCGGCCCGACCTGCCGCCAGATGGTACAATGCGGTTCGCATCTTACAGTACGTATGTTTTGCATGATTATCATGGTCAACAGCTTTATGCACCAAAGCTCAGCCTTCGGCGGTGAGCTTTTGGCTGCGAACTCCATTCTGTTCCAGATTCAGTTTATCATGGGTGATATCCTCACCGGCCTTTCGCAGGCAGGTGCAATCTACTCCGGCATAGCCTTCGGCGAGCACAACAAGCCCATGCTCAATGATACGCTGCGTATTAGTTTTATCTGGGCCATAGGCTTTGGTCTGGCGCAATCCGTTTTTTATTACGCCTGCCGCCACAGCATTCTCAGCTGCTTTACAGATTTGCCCAACGTCATCGCCACTGCGCAGGAATATGATTTGTTTATCGCCTTCTTCCCGCTTATCAGTGCGCTGGGAATCGTCTACTATGGCGTTTTCAACGGTGCACTTTATACCAAGCCCATTTGCATTTCCATGCTTATTACCGTAGGCTGCTATCTTACAGCGTATTTTACGCTCATTCCGCTCTACGGCAATATCGGTCTGTGGCTTGCATTCCTCGTCTTCTATATCGCCCGCAGCGGCTTTCTGCTGCTCTTCGTGCCCAAGCTGCAGCAACGCTTTGTGTAAACTGCTGCTTGCCGCACGCACAACCTCATATCAATGCAAATACTGGTCGATGGCCGCTTCAAAGTCTGCAAGACTTTTGCTGCCATCGCCTTTTTCTATGGCGTGCAAAATACAATGCTCCAGATGGTCTTTTAAAATCACCTTCGCCGTATTATCCAACGCCTTGCGCACAGCGGCAATCTGAATCAAAACCTCAGAGCAGTCGCGGTCCGCATCCACCATTTCCTTAATCGAGCGCACATGGCCCTCAATACGTGCAAGGCGGTTGACAACCTTCTTTTTATTCGGATGCGTATGCGCGTGCTCATGCGCTTCATGCAGGCTAGCAGCGGCCTGCTTTTTTGCTGGCTTCTTGTCGCCGCTTAGCAAATCGTTTTCTGCAATATATGCTAAAAGTGATGTTTCCTGCTTTTCCATAGCCTACTCCTTGATATATTCATATATTAATGAAAGGAGCCGCTTCTTTTATAAACAGCTCCTTCCTCAAAAATTATTTTATTCTTCCTTAGCCTGCGGCGTCAGGATGCTTTCAATCACCAGCGCCACGCCATCATCATTATTAGATGCCGTAACAATCTTGGCGTGCTCCTTCACGCTATCCTTCGCGTTCGCCACAGCGACACCGATACCGGCATTTTTAATCATACTGATATCGTTGTTCGAATCGCCGATGCACATGATTTCCTCAGGCTTAACGCCGTAGCTGGCAGCAACGCTTTTCACTGCCTCCCACTTGTTAACGCCCGGCTCCATCAGCTCCAAGAAGTTATCCTTCGAGCTGGTAACATCAAGCTTGCCCTTGAACTGCGTAGAAAACTGCTCCCAGACGCTGCCGAACTCTTCAGCGCTCGTCATCACGAGAATCTTATACGGCGCTTCGTCCGTATGGTACAGGTCTTCACCGATAGCAGTCGTCTGAATGCCGCTGATTTTGGTATACATCTTGGAGAAAGCATTTTCTTCCTTAATTAAAATGCTGTCACCAACATAAAGCTGCACATAATAGCCCTTTTCCTTGCAGTAAGCGAGCACCTCATTAGCCGTTGCGAGCTTCATTTTATGCTCATAAAAAATCTCACCGCTGGCGCTGCCCTTAACCAGCGCACCGTTATAGGTAACGAGCGGCACATCCAGTCCCAGCTTTTGCGCATAGGGACGCGCAGAAACATACATTCTGCCTGTCGCAATCAAAAAAATCTTGCCTGCCGCCAAAGCGCTCTTAATCGCCTTCGCATTGCGCTCCGAAATGGTGACATTACTATTCAATAAGGTATCATCCATATCGCTGGCAATCAGCTTAATATCCATCATTTGTTTACTCCCTCATTCATATAAGCCTTAAAATAAGCTTTTTCTAAAAACATCACTGCCGCCGGATAGACGAGCAGCAGAAAAACGCCGTGCACAGCCGTAAAATTCAGCTCATAGCCCGGCAGCATACGGCAGACAGTAATCGCGCCCTCCATAGAAAACGCCGCCATAACCAGCCATGCCTTCAGCGCGTCACTGCGCAAAGCCAGCGCCTCACGCCATGCTGCTGCTTTAAACTCCTTGCTCACGATAACGTGCATCAGCTTCAAGCCAAGAAACATAAAGAAGCCTTCAATAAAGCTGCCTGCAACCAGACCGCCCAGAGTTACGACCTGCAGCATGTTCGTAACATATTCAATAATAAAAAACAGCACACTAGCTGTCAGCCACAAGGTGGCAAAATCGTACATTTTTTCCTTCAAAATAATCACCATGCAATATTATAACATAAGAAAAGCGCGAAAGATACTTATAAATGAGATTTTTATATTCCACAATAGCACATTATATGATAAAATAAAGCTTATGATTAACTGCAGGTATTTTTGCCTGCTGAAAAAGGAGTATCGACTTATGAACAAAAACCAAGGACGTGCCATCGCCCTGCTGCCTATCGGTGTGTTTCTTCTAATCTTCATCGGTTCAGGCATTATCACTGGCGACTTCTATAGTATGCCAGCCATCGTCGGCTTTCTGATAGCCCTCATCGTGGCCTTCATGCAAAACAAAAAGCTCAGCTTCGTGCAAAAGCTGCATATGGCTTCGAAGGGCGCAGGTGACGAAAACATTCTGACCATGTGCCTGATTTTCCTCGCAGCAGGCGCCTTCTCCGGTGCTGTCCGCGCCTCCGGCGGCGTCGAAAGCACTGTCAACCTTGGCCTGTCAATCCTGCCGGGCGGCATGGCTGTCGCCGGCCTTTTCGTCATCGGCTGCTTCATTTCCATATCTATGGGTACCTCCGTCGGCACCATAACCGCACTCGCGCCTATCGCTGCCGGTATCAGCGAAAAAACCGGCTTCCCGATGGCTATCTGCGCTGCTGCCGTTGTCTGCGGCGCCATGTTTGGTGATAACCTGTCCATCATCTCGGATACTACTATCGCTGCTGTCAAAACGCAGGGCTGCGATATGCGTGACAAATTCCGCGAAAACTTTAAGATTATCCTGCCGGCTGCTATTATTACGCTGGGACTCTTCCTCTTCCTCGGACAGACTGACGAGTTCCACATCGAAGGCAGCCTTGACTACAACCTGCTTAAGGTCGTTCCGTATCTCGTCGTGCTTTTCGGTGCAGTCAGCGGCGTCAACGTTTTCGTTATCCTGATTATCGGCACTGCGCTGAGCATGCTCGTTGGTCTCGCAACCGGCACCTTCACGGCAGCGAAAATGTTCACCCATGTTGGCACAGGCATCTACTCCATGTATGACATCACGGTTATTTCTATCGTCGTGGCCTGCATCATTACTCTCGTCAAGGAATACGGCGGTATCGAATTTGTCCTGAACTTCATCAAGAGCCGCATCAGTGACGCGAAAGGCGGCGAGCTGGGTATCGCGTCGCTCGCATTGCTCGTCGACCTCTGCACCGCAAACAACACCGTTGCCATCGTTATGGCCGGTCCGATTGCTAAGGATATCAGCGAGGAGTTTGGCGTTACGCCGCGCCGCAGTGCCTCTCTTCTTGATATGTTCAGCTCTATGGGACAGGGACTCATCCCCTATGGCGCTCAGCTTCTGGCTGCTGCCAGCCTCACAGGACTCACTCCCTTCGACATTATCCCCTATTGCTTCTATCCGCTGCTGATGGGCCTCAGTGGTCTGGTCTTCATCTTTATCAAGAAACGTCCAGCCGCTTAAGCCGTCCGCAAAAATACCGTACTTACCGTACAACCCCTTGCTGTATAAGGCTTACGGGCTGTACCGTATTTTGTTTTGGTACGGCATTAGCGTACTGAAGCTGAATTATAAGCTGTAAGCAAAACTATACTCTAATAGCAAAACCGTACACGCGCAAAGTGCAAAACCCTGCGTTTGTACGGTTTTTGTGCTGCTTGCAGACTTATACCCTCTCAAGCAAATCCTCAATATTGCAATATAGCTGCTTAGCTATTCTGGCAAGCGTTTCTGCCTGCGCTCGATTGATATTCTTTTGCCGCTGCTCATACTGCTGAATGGTACGCAACGGAACAGCCGCCAGCTCCGCCAGCTCTTTTTGCGTCAGCTCGGCCTTCACACGGAGCAGCTTAAGATTAGTATCCTTTTTTGCCTCTTTATAAAGCTCCGTCATCTTCTCTGCAAAGTGACGGATATCCATTTCGTGATAAGGATTATACAAGCATTGCACAGTTTTAATAGGAACATAGCGGTTAATGTCTGCAAAGCTTAAGGCCGTCTGCCACTGGTAGTATGCCAGCGCCCAGCCTGTCCAATATTCTTCGCTTCTGCCGACAGGATAGTTTGGCTTAATGCGCTCCTGCGCCAAT
>OIZX01001711.1_pt1 | contig 10839 bp, 8 predicted proteins | sample 1588621 | NCBI WGS metagenome assembly OIZX01 (sample SAMN03283276) | human gut metagenome | biome: human-associated habitat; material: feces | host: Homo sapiens | place: Peru | collected 2012
ATATAGAAACACACAAAAAAAAGGTGCGTCACAGACTTATGACACACCCTCTTTTCATATCATAAAATTCTACATCTCCACCTGATTTACAATCTCACCATCAAACATATTGATGATTCTATCGGCATAATTGGCATCATGCAACGAGTGGGTTACCATTACGATGGTGGTGCCCTCCTTGTGCAGCTCAGAAAGCAGTTCCATCACCTCCTTGCCATTCTTGGAATCCAGATTTCCAGTAGGCTCATCGGCAAGTATCAGCTTAGGATGCGGCAGAATGGCACGGGCGATAGCGGTGCGCTGCTGCTGACCACCCGAAAGCTGCGACGGGAAATGCTTGGCACGATGGGATATCGCCACGCGCTCCATCACATCCTCGGCACGCTTACGGCGCTCCTTGCCCGAAACTCCCATATACAGAAGCGGCAACTCGATATTCTCTACCACATTCAACTCATCAATCAGGTTGAAACTCTGGAACACAAAACCTATCATACCTCTTCTTATCAAGGTACGCTCGCTCTCCTTCAGCGTGCTTACATCCTTGCCGTCGAGCAGATAGCTGCCGCTTGTAGGATTATTCAGCAAACCTATTATATTAAGTAATGTGGATTTGCCACATCCCGAAGGTCCCATGATGGCAACAAATTCGCCTTCCTTCACCTCCAGACTGATATTACGCAAAGCCCAGGTCTCCACTTCCTCTGTCTGAAATACTTTCTTGATATTATCTAATTGAATCATAATCTTTATCGTTTCTTTAAATTCATATTATACTTTTATACTTTCAAATGACGCATTTTATTCCTTAGCCAGAATCTCCGAAGGATCCACCTTCATAATCTTTCGTACCTGACAGGCAATGATGGCAGCAATGAAGCCAACCACTATCACTACACTCAGGATGATAGGGAAGATAGGATTGATTTCTACCATATTGAACATCTGACTCAGAACGATATGGAACAGCAACATGGCTACCACCGCAAATACCATGGCGATGAGCGTAATCACCAGATAGGTTCTTCCGAAGAGTTTGACTATATCCTTTGTTAGGGCACCGTTCACCTTGCGGATAGCCACCTCCTTCTTGCGGGTCTGCGTATCCAGCATCACCGTACTGAAGATGCTTATCAGGCAGATAGCCAGACTCACGATAGCCAGGATCCACGCAATATTTTGCAGTATTTCCATTGCTAACATTTCCATCGCCATATAGTCACGCAGATTGGATGACATCGGTTTTACCACAGCAGGCTCCAATTTCTGTATCATTCTATCTACGGCAACCTGCATCTCCTTATATTCACCCGGCTTTGCCACAAGAATATAATGTGTGGCACCATAAACCTCTTTAGGGTCAATGACTATGAATGAGTATATATCAGTTTTCATACTCCCCTCATAAGGAATCGACTGGAACGTTCCGGCTATCTGATACGAATCCATCTCATCTACGGTCAATATATCATTAGGAGCAACATGATATTGTCGCATATGCTTATACAACTCCTCATTCACCAGGATACATTTCTTCCGGTTTGCCTTCGGCTTCCAATTCACCTTGATCTTGAAGAAATCGAGATAGGAGGTATCTGATGTCATCTGAATTTTATAATTCGTCACATTACTATAGCTAACAAAAAGATCATCTTTCCAAACAGCCTTGCTGAACTCCTCGTTCTCTGCCAGTTCGTTAACTTTCCAAAATCCACAGCTATAAGGAATCCATCGTTCTACCTGCGGCAAATGGATGAGCTTGTCTCTGAGGCGCTGGACATTTTCTGCCGCATTTGTCTGCAGAAACAGACTCTGCTTATATGCACGCTCGTCATCAGGTATATGATTGAAATCTGCCATCTTGCCCACCCAGCACAGGAGGCAGAAAGTAACACCCAGGAAGAACATACTGATCATCACCTGCACCCCCAGCATCGTATTGCGGAACCAATGGTTATGGCTTCTTCTCATTCCTGATTCGAGTGCTTGCGTATGCTTACAAATTCGACTCAGCACAATCCAGATGATGGCGAGACACAACATCATAACCACCAGTCCAATCACCAGACTATAGAGATACAGATGACTGATGGTTCCTAACTCGGAGGTGATTTCTGCAAACTGAGGCCTTGCCAGATAATCACAAATCCAGGACCCCATCAATACTGCCACCAAATAAGCCACCAGCACAATCACCACCACCTCGGTAGCAAACATGGAGAAGAGTTGGAGGCGTGTGGCACCATTGGTAATTCGGAGCGAGATTTCACGTTTGCGCATCCAGAACAGCTGCGTCTGCATCCTCAGGAAACCGATGATGGCAGCCAGAAGAATCAATGAACCTATCAGATAAGTGATGGAACGGGCAATAGCAACGGTTGAATACTCTTCGCTCAACCGATCTTTCAGCTTTTCGGTTTTTACCTTCAGCCCCAATGGTTTCAACCTGCCGTTCACCTCTGCTTTCAACTGTTGTGGCGTACATCCCTCTTTCAGCACCACATACAAATTCTCTGCATAAAATTGCTCGGGATCCATATCTTCCAACTCCCATGGCGAGTAAAAGAGAGCAGAACTTTTTTGCTCAGTCAATGATAAGTCTTGATAGACATCCACCAATCTCAACTGATAATTTCCATAGTCTTTACTCAAACGAATACTTGCACCCACAGGATTCTTGTCACCAAAGATTTGCTTTGCCTGCTTTTCGTTGATAATGGCATCATGAGGCCCCAGCACCTTTATCTTTTCGCCCGTAATGGCAGAACGGATACCTACAAAGTTGGGATAATGACGGTCAAGGGGAACGGCATGCAACTGCATCTTTCGCTTTGTCTTGCCGTTTAGGGTAAACTCAGCCCAGCCGCCTGTAAGCATACCATTAGGAGCATAAGGTCCCTGCTCTATGCAACGAGGTCCTCCATTCGCCTTCACCGCCCTTACGATATCACCATTGATACGAATTGAATGATCCGATTGACGTTTTTGGATGGAATCAAACCGGAGGTTATAAACCCTGTCATAATAAGGTTCATGGTTAATGGAAGCCATGCGGAAATTCTGCAGAAACGAATGCACCGTGGCAAGCGTCACCATACCGATGGCAAGCGACAGGATGCTGCCCAGCGTCTGCACCTTGTACTTGAGAATGTTGCGCAGGGCAACCTTCAGGTTGTGTAATAACATGTTCATATTTTTAAGTCTTTATATAATTTATTTACGTGAAAGATTGAATTTTATTATCTCAGATAAAAATCTATCTCAAATCTATCTCTTTTTCGCTGGCGATTTGGGTATATCCGCTTACGATAACCTTGTCGCCCGGCTTCAAGCCGGAAGTGATTTCGAATTGCTGCGGATTCTGTCTGCCTACATTGATATTCACCCGCTGCGCCTTCTTGCCATCTTCAGATACCCGGAATATCCAATATCCGTTGGTCGTCTGGAAGAAATCGCCATTCGGAATCACCAAGGCTTGCTCCGGCTTGCCCAATTCCAACAGCACCCGATAACTCTTGCCCAATCGGATATTGGCGGGAGTCTTGCCAGTGAAAGTTAATTCGCAGACAAAGTGATGGTCCTTCACCTCAGGAATCACCCGCGATACACGAAGCGGAAACTGATGACCATCATACTCGATATGGGCAGGAAGTCCGGCGATAACGCGGTCGATGTAATACTCAGCCAGCGAAACCTGCAGTTTAAACTGGCTCATCACCTTGATCTGTCCGATGCTCGCCCCGGACGAAACCTGCTGACCTTGGGTTACCCCCAAATAACTCAGTTGTCCGCTTACGGGAGCCCGAACCACCAACTGCTGGGTGCGGCCCTTCATTCTCAATAATTTCTTGTTGGCTTCCATCCGGTTGGCAGCAATCATCTCGCGCTTCAATCGGGTAGATACGGAATCATGCTTCAGGTTTTGCATCTGCAAGAGCACCTTCTGCCGCTGATATTCGTAATCTTCCTCAGCCACTTCCAGTTCCGCCTTACTCTTAATGCCCATACGATATTCCTCTCGGCTCTGCTTGAGCGATTTCTTCAAGCTCGCCATCTGATGCTGGACATCCAAGGCTTGCTGGCGAAGGTTGATGGTCTTCTGCGTCATCTCTATCTCCTGTTCCTGACAGTTGCGAAGCTTGCTGCTCCATGCATCCTGCTCATCATCAATAGAATGATAGAGTTCCGGATTCTGAAGCACTAGGATGGTATCGCCCTGCTGCAGCATGGCTCCTTCTTCTGCCACCACCCGTTCCACGAATCCGTTCTCCATCGCATTCACCTGGATGGTCTTGAAGGGATGCACCAATCCTTCTACATCCACATACTCCCAAAAAGGAGCCTTCTTTACTTCGGCTATCACCACGCTATCCATATCCACCCTTCGGGTGCCCGAAGTAACGATCAGGAAAAGGGCATAGACCAGGATGGCGATGCCTGCTGCACCCGACAGGATAGGATATCGGTAGCGGATATACCAGGGTTTCGGTTGTTTCTTTATATCCATATTGTTCTGTTTTTATTCATTTCTTTATTCTATAGGAAGTTCTTCCTTCAATTCTTTATTGTGTTCGAAATCAAAACCCGTCATGCTTCGGAGCGTATAGTAAAGACTCCAATAGGTCTGCATGGTCGAGATGTAATTGCGCCGGGCAGCATCTTTCTCGCTGATGGCTGCATTCAGGTCGAGTATCGAGTTGCGGCCCATGATGTAGAGCCGGCGCGCCACCACATGTCGCTTCTCGGCACGCTGGTCGGTGAGCGATGCCACATGCACCTTTCGGGCTTGCATGTTAAACTGCAATACCAGTTTTTCTACGTTCTGGTAGAAATCCCTCATGCCTTGCTCCACCTGCGTCTGGGTAAGTGCCAGCTGCGATTTGGCTTCTCTTACCCTACCCTTTCCCCGTCCCCAATCCAATATCGGAAGGGCGATGGTGATTCTTGCCGATTGCTGACTCATCGGACTGCGATAGGCGGCACCGATATCTGCTCCCGTCTGCGAGAGTCCAAACTGCATATAGAGATCCGCCTTCAATCCTGCATTGGCACGAGCCTGCGCCAACCGGCTTTCGCTCTCCTTCTGGATGCGACGGTAATAATCGGGATCCGGACTATTCAACAAAGCCCAATCTATCGCCCGCTGCAGAGGAACCTCAAAGGCAGGCACCTCTTCCGGCATCACCAGACTGATGTCCTGCGATTGTTCCAACCCCAGAAACGAGCGGATGGTCTGCATCTTCTCTCGCAGTGCCACCTGAGCATCCATCACATTGGTCTCCTCGTTCAAACGGTTGATTTCCAGCTGTAGCATCTCGTTTTCCGAAATCGTTCCATTCTCATATCGCCCCTTTGCCATCTGATAAAGCGTATCAGCAGAAGCAAAGTTCTGTTTTGCCATCTCCCATTCTGCCTGCGCCGAAGCCAGACCGAAAAAATGTTCACAGGCTTTTGCCGAAACAATCTCCAACGTTTCGGCATATCGCTTTTTGGATTCCCGGAACCGGATAGGTTCTATCCGGCGATCCCATTTCAGCGAGTTATAGCCAAAAAGACTCTGCTCATAACCCACGATAAAGGGTTGACTACTATAGGCTGTTATCTTGTTGTGCAACTCATCCAAGCGGTTGAGCGAACTCTTCACAAAAAGGCTACCACCCGTCAGGGAGATATTCTGGTTGATTTTCAGAGTAAGGTCGGCACTCAACTGATCTTGCTTCAGAAAGAGAGCCGTACCATCCGACTGGGTTATCTTGTTCACCTCCTTATTAATATAAGGTGAAGATGAGAGGGAAAGCGAAGGCAGATAGTTGGCCTGATGATACCGATAAGCCCAGTAAGCAGACAGAAAGGTATTGCGGGCACTCTGCACCGATGGCGACTGCCGCTGCGCCATCGCAATGGTAGCCTTCAGGTCGAGCTGCAGCGTGTCGGCTTGGACATTCATGGCTGCAAGCGCCCATGCTATGAATATATAATTCTTGATCTTCATGATGATTACTTTTGCAAAAACTAACACAAAAGCTATGCCACAAAGATAAATATATGATTATCAGGAATATAAGTAATTCCGGATATAAAAAAACGTGCGAAACCGCACGAAACGTGTGCGATTTCGCACGGTGCGCACATCCTCAATATGATAGGCATCCGTCTCTATCAGGCAGGAAGCACCACGCTAAAGGTGGTTTTATCGCCTGGCTTCGAAGAAGCGGTGATGGTTCCACCATGCAGGGTAACTATCTGCTTGCAGATACTCAACCCGATGCCCGAACCGCTCGTCTTGGTAGTAAAGAACGGCACAAAAATGCGCTCCATTACCTCCGGAAGGATTCCCTTACCATTATCAGTAATGGAAATGATGAAATCGCGCTTGTTGCTCGAAAGATGAGTGGTAAGACGGACATAAGGAATCTGATTTTGAGCAGATTCAACCTCATCGGAAAGACCTGCCGCCTCCTCCTTCATCCGAATCTCCACGGCTTCCTGCGCATTCTTCAGCAGATTAATCAGTACCTGTTCTATCTGCGAACGATCCATCTGCAACCTCTGGTCTTCGTTTTCTATCTCATAATGGAATATCGAATCCGGATAAAGATGCTGCAAATCTGCCACCAGATCACCAATCCTTACATCCTCAAACTGAGGTTTCGATATGCGTTGCAACTTTCGATAGTTCTCCACAAACTGCAGCAAGCCATTGCTCCTTCGATTGATGGCTTGCAATGCCATCAGCAGATCATCATGCTCCAGCGTATCCTGCTCCACCCCTTCACATAGTGTATCAGCCAAAGAGATGATAGGAGTCAGCGAGTTCATGATTTCGTGGGTCAATACCCTCACCAGCTGCTGCTGCGCATCCGTCTCATTCTTCTGAATCACCGGTTGCACATTCTGCAAGGTATAAAGGCGATAGGCAAAGCCCTTATTAAAGAAGTTGACCACGCTCAATACAAAGTCAGCCTTCCCCGCATGCTGATTTCCGGCATCCAAAGCCTTCTTTCCAGCTGCTACCTCGTTGGTCTTGGTCTCCAATTGTACCAGTTTCTGCAATCCCGGCTTCAGCTGCATCATCATTTCCGGCAGCGTCTCATCCAGCACCTGCAAGTCGTGCAAGTGATGAATCGAAAAACCGCAGAGTCCATCCACGGCAGCCCGATTCATCCAATGCACCTTTCCCTGTTCATCCGCCACAATGAGAAAGGCATTGATGGTATCGAGCATCGTTCCGAAATACTGGTATTTCGCTTCCTGCAGCAAAGTGGTTTCCCGAAATTCATTCACCACTTCGTTAATCTGCTCTGCAAGATTCCGCTCTTCTCCCCTCAGATGATCCAACGAATACTGAAGCGAGAAGTCACGGGTGCGGATAGCCTCAATCAGTTGGCGCATCCGCTCATTGCTCTTATGATTGAATAAGTTATTGACGATTGACATAGTTTCAAAAATTTCCGTTTTTTCTATCAAAAAAACTGCTTAAATCCCCACACGCCCTGTAAGGGCAGAAGCTCCTAGCCCAGGGCAACACCCTGGGTCTTAACAAGATATATCCCTACGCCCTGAAAGGGCAAAAGCTTTAAACCCCGAGCTTATCGATTTTCCTGTAAAGGGCGAAACGGGTAATACCCAGCAACTCTGCGGCCTGTGTAAGATTTCCATTGCTCAAGGAGATGGCACGCTTGATGGCTTCACGCTCCAAGGTCTGAAGATTGAGCGAATCAACCTTTATGGAACCTGAAGAAGCCCCCAATACCACTACAGAATCCTCCAATCTGATATCCTCGGCAGCCAGTTCCGTCTTATCCCCCAACACAATCGCCCTCTCGATGCAATGCTGCAATTCTCTTACATTCCCCGGCCAGGTATGTTTCAACAGCTTCTGTTTGGCAGATGCACCCAGCACCACATCGCCTACACTATATTTTCCCGAATAAATCTTCAGAAAATATTCTGCCAGCAGAACGATATCCTCTCCACGCTCACGCAGCGGTGGAAGATGCAACTCAATGGTATTCAGTCGATAGAAGAGATCCTGTCGGAATGTTCCCTCGCCCACCTTCTCACGCAAATTAGCATTCGTAGCCGCCAGAATCCTCACATCCACATGGCTCACCTTATTGGAACCAATGCGCTGAGTCTCCCGCTTCTCAATCACCGTCAGAAGTTTCTGCTGCATCGGCAGGTTCAGATTTCCGATCTCATCCAGAAAGAGCGTTCCGCCATCCGCCGTCTCAATTCGTCCTTCCTTCGCATTCCTGGCATCCGTAAACGCCCCCTTCTCGTATCCGAAAAGTTCGCTCTCGAAAAGATTCTCAGGGATACACCCCAGGTCGATATTTACAAACGGCTTCCTTGCCCTGTCTGAAAGCAGATGCAAGGCATGCGCCACCACATCCTTTCCCGTACCATTCTCTCCAGTAATCAATACATTGGCATCCGTAGCCGCCACACGCATCATCTGCGCTTTCAGTTCCTTCATGGTAGGGCATTCGCCAATCATTCTCGCAAACACATCTTCAGAAGAAGCAATAGACTTGGACTCAGAACATTGATTCATATTCAGATTCTGATACATATTCTGCTCCGATTCCTTTTCCTGCGAATCCGAAGAATCCAGCTTCCTTTCCCTGCTCAATTCCACGGCACTCTTCACCGTATCGAGCAGTTTATTCCTATCCCATGGTTTCGGAATAAAGTCGATGGCTCCCGCCTTGATGGCCCTCACCGCCTTCTCCGTATCCACGTAAGCCGTGATAAACAGCACCACGCTCTTGGGGTTATGCGCCAGAATCTTCTCCAGCCATTCATACCCCTCTTCGCCACTGATGGCATCCCGATGAAAGTTCATATCGAGCATGATGACATCAGGCATGAACGAATCCATCATTCCGATGATTCGCTCAGGCGTAGTGATCACTCTGATACCCTCCACGTATGGTTTCAAAAGCATATTGAGCGACAAGAGAACATCCTCATTGTCATCCACTATCAGTATCTTTCCTTTTTTCTCTATTGCCATCCTTATTGATTTTTTATATTAAGTCTTTCTCCCTGCAAGATATTTCTTAATCGTCTATTTTAGACCTATCCTCATATCTATTCAAGAATTATGATGCAAATATAAGCAAAATAAAAGAATATGCCAAAAATATAATGAGATTATTCAATAAAAAGTATGAATGTAAAGCCCAAATGATGAGTAGTATCGTTTGAGTGATGTGATTAGTTTAAGAAGAACATGAGTAAATAAAAAAGGGTGTATCAGAAATCATAAAGTTTTTCTGATACACCTTTTTTTATTCACTTGTATTTATACTTCTTAAATTGATATTGCTGATTTGCTCGAGTGAAAGACCAGTATATTTCATGACAAGCTCTTTCGACATACCATCAGCAAGCATACGCTGTGCAGCATTTATATTTGCCTCATTAGAGCCTTCAGCTCTTCCTTCAGCTCTTCCTTCAGCTCTTCCTTCAGCTCTTCCTTCAGCCATACCTTTTGCCATGCCTTTTGCCATGCCTTCAGCTCTGGCTTCTGATTCTGCGGCTGCCATACATGCCAAATTATCACGAGCAATCCAAAGACTGTTCTCGTAGGCTTCCCATTCTTTCTTCGAGAGTCTATGACTGTCGGCATATTCCTCAAGCTTCTCGAAAATCTTCTTTTGTGCCGTCCAAGGCATTCTTGTTAATGCTTCCATATGAGTCAATACATAAATCCATTTATCAAAATCACTCTCACATTCCTCTGGCTCTTTTTTGAAAAGAGGCAGGGCCAAGTAGATGAAGCGAAGCTTGTTGGAAGCTTGCTCCTTGCTCTCCTTATCTGCCAATATGATGTCCGTTCTGAACTTGTTTACTTCGCCTGCCTTTGGCATATAGTTCATGAAACAAACTGTGTATATCGGCAAAAACTTATAGGCATCCTGATTCTCTGCTTTGCCCTTATCTACCTGTTCCAGAATACTTCTACAGGCATAGCATATGGAGCGATCCAGAAAATTGGGTTGCCACTTGTTCTGCATTTCCAGGATGAATCGCTCGCCTGTGTCGGTTTCGCAGAAAACATCGTAGATAATGCCTCGTTGATCTTTAGTCTGGGGCAATTGCTCCTTGTCTTTGAATACTACATCCTTGACGTGGAGCTCGCCCTCCAACAGATCGTTGAGAAAGCTTATCAGCAAATCCTTGCTGAATTCTTGACCGAAAAGACGCTTGAAGCCCCAATCGGTAAAGGGGTTGATGTACTTTGCCATCTTGTTAGATTTTAATTGTTCTTAAATCTGATGACAAAGATACGTTGTTTTTTTGTAAACTCCAAATATTTAATCGATTTTAGCATAAATATCTGAATAATAAGTAATATGCAGTGGTAAACTTGGGAACCATCCGTAACCATCATAGCTACATTTTGCATATCACTAAATATGTTCCTCCTGCCTCTTTTTTAGCAGCATGTATTTCTGATGCAAGGCAAATTTCTTTTGCGGTTGCTGCTCTTTCTTCGTCTTGTCTGCCACAAAGGTTGGCGAGGTGAAGATAAAGCGTACTTCCTCCACCTTCTCCAGTTCCGACTTCATGGCTTCGAAGGCGTAGATGGAGAAAGAGGCGGCGGCGATGGATATGCGACTTTGGGTGGACAACCTCGACTTCAGGTCGTCCACCAATCGTTCGCTGGTATTGTTTATCTGTTTCGGCTGTTCCATGTCCTATTGCTTAACATTCAACACTTAACATTTAACATTAAGAATTACTTCACCCATTTCATCAAGTCGTCGTAGTTAGTTACCTTATGATAGTAGATGCCCGAACCTGAGAGTTGTTCGAAGAGCCTGTCGG
>OIZX01001715.1_pt1 | contig 10823 bp, 9 predicted proteins | sample 1588621 | NCBI WGS metagenome assembly OIZX01 (sample SAMN03283276) | human gut metagenome | biome: human-associated habitat; material: feces | host: Homo sapiens | place: Peru | collected 2012
GACATAGCTCGATCAGTACCACGGAGATTTATACTCATGTGTCGAATACCAAACAGAAAGATATTCTTGTAAATAAACATCCACGTAATTTGATGGAGGTTATTGGGGTGGATGGAAAATACTAAGTATGGCATTTATTCATTTATTTTCATTCTATTACATATTGCCATTATAATTACATTTTATCATTAAAGGATAATACACAATTACCCTGTAGCGCTGAAAACATAATAAGTATTTACTTATTATTTGCAGTTTGATGAAAGGATGATTCTATGGAAAAACTTTACGATTTATTTAACAATAAAGCCTCATTATATGCGGCTAATCGTCCAAGTTATTCACCCAATGTATTAAAATATTTACAAAAGGATTTAGGATTCTCCTCAACAGCACTTGGTGCAGATATTGGATGCGGCACTGGACAATTAACAAAAATCCTTGCTGAATATTTTAATTTGGTATATGCAGTAGAACCCAATAATTCTATGATGAAAGAATGTCAAAAGTATCTATATGATTACAAAAACATTCTTTACAAATGCCACAGTGCAGAAAATATAGAAATTGATGATAATAAGTTGGATTATATAACAGCGGCTCAAGCGTTCCATTTGTTTTATAATGCAGAAACTTTGCGAGAATTTAAAAGAATTTTAAAACCAGATGGGTATCTTATCATTGTTTATAATATGAAAAATCATTCATCTGATTTATTTCTGAAAAATGAAGAGGTACTTTTAAAATACTGCCCATTATATAAACGCAATTTCCATGCAACGGAATTTAAATGTGATTCTTTTCAGGAATGTTTTACAAAAGACTCTTATCAATACCGTTATTTTCCAAATGTTTCTTAACCTGCTTTGCAGAAGTAGCGTCAAGAATTGACGGAAGAACACGAGGAGCAAGCTCAACAACTTCAACGCTCTTGCAAATTTTAACAAGACCCTCAGCAGCTTTCATACCGATAAGACCGGCACCGATAACAACGGCTTTTGTGTTTTCGTTTGCAAGCTTTTTAAGTTCTTTTGCGCAAGCAAGGTCGAGAAATGTAATTGCATTTTCCTTGCCGTCAACATTTTCCATAGGAGGTACAAACGGCTTTGAACCTGTTGCAAGGCAAAGCTTATCATACGGATATAACTTTCTGCCGACTTTAACTGTCTTATTTTTTCTATCTATTGAAGTAACTTTTGCATTAGTCACAATATCAATTTTATTTGCTTTATAATATGAAGCTTTTCTAAGCGCCATATCGGCTTCCTTAACTTTACCTTTAAGGAAATAGCTGATTGAAGGGCGGGAATACGGAAGATACGCTTCTTCGGTAAGCATAGTAATTGTGCCCTTAGCGTCTGCTTTTCTTATAGCTTCAGCAGTTGAAAGACCTGCGGCGCAAGCACCGATAATAACATAATTCATTACTTATTACCTCCCACCTCAAGCCAAACAAGAGCCTTGTTAGGACAGTTTTTAACACAAGCAGGTTCTTCGCCCCTGCAAAGGTCACACTTGTAAGCGATGTTACCCTGCTTAATGCAACCGATAGGACAAACTGCAAGGCAAGTCATACAACCTATACATTTATCTTCATTAACAGATACGATACCTGTTTTTTTATCTTTAGTCATAGCGCCTGTAATACAAGCCTTGACGCAGGCTGGGTCATCACAATGACGGCAGTTAACCGCAACCGAAGCCACCTTGTCGCCAAATACTGACACACGGCTTACCGGCTCAGGCTTTTCAGACTTATAAGCTTTAACTATATTTTTTGATTTTGAATGAGCGGTTTTGCAATAAACCTCGCAAAGGCGACAGTTAATGCAAAGCTCTTCTCTTGCGAAAACTTTTTTCATATCAGTGCCTCCTTATTCACCTGCGTGTTTAATGCCGAGTATTTCAAGTTCTTTGTCGCTTAAACCGATGCCACGAAGCATAAGTCTGTTACCACGAAGGGAGTCGATAGAGTTGATACCCATACCGCCCATAATCTCTTTAATTTCGTGATTCCAAGCATTTATAAGATTGATAACTCGTTTGTGTGCAATTTCAGGGTTTAAACGACGGGTAAGGTCAGGGCGCTGAGTAGCGATACCCCAGTTGCACTTACCTGTGTTACAAGTTTGACACATATGGCAGCCCATTGCGATAAGCGCAGCGGAGGCAACATAGCAAGCGTCTGCACCAAGAGCAATAGCCTTAACAATATCGGACGAACAACGAAATGAACCTGCAGCAACAAGAGAAACGGTTGAACGAATACCCTCGTCACGAAGCCTTTGGTCAGCTGCTGCAAGTGCAAGTTCAATAGGAATACCTACATTATCTCTTATTCTTGTAGGTGCGGCACCCGTACCGCCTCTAAAACCGTCAATTACAACAATATCCGCACCTGCTCTTGCAACACCGGAAGCAATTGCGGCAACATTATGTACTGCGGCAATTTTAACGGAAACAGGCTTTTTATTATGAGTTGCCTGCTTAAGCGACCAAATAAGCTGGCGCAAATCCTCAATAGAATAAATATCGTGGTGAGGAGCAGGAGAAATAGCATCTGATCCCTCAGGAATCATACGTGCATTTGACACCTCTACATTAACTTTTTCACCGGGGAGGTGACCGCCGATACCCGGCTTAGCACCTTGACCGATTTTGATTTCAATAAATTTAGAATTATTAAGATAATCCTTATGAACGCCAAAACGACCTGAAGCGACCTGAACAACTGCATAATCGCCAAAAGAGCGCAAATCAGGATGAAGTCCGCCTTCGCCTGTATTAAAAAGCGTTCCAAGCTCAACAGCCGCCATTGCAAGCGATTTTTGAGCATTAAGAGAGATTGAGCCAAAACTCATAGCAGAAAACATTATAGGTGTTTCAAGCATAACCTGAGGCGGCATTTTAGTAATTGATTTACCCTTTCTTTCAACCTCAAGCTTATTAGGCTTGCGACCTAAAATAGTACGAATTTCCATAGGCTCACGAAGCGGGTCGATGGACGGGTTGGTTACTTGTGATGCATTAAGCAAGATTTTATCCCAATAAATAGGATATGGTTTAGGATTACCCATTGCCGAAAGAAGAACAGAGCCTGTATCTGCCTGACGGCAAATTTCTTGCTGATAGGTAGGAGTCCAGTTTGCATTATCACGATAATCGCAAACATATTTTTCTATGCGAAGCGCACCTGTAGGACAAAGGTCAACACACCTGTGACACGCAACGCAATTTTTTGAATTAACCAATACGGTTTTGCCGTCCTCATCAAAATAGTGACATTCGTTTGAGCACTGACGAACACAACAGCCGCAGTTAATACATAATTCTTTATCACGAATGACAGTAAATTTACGTGGAATATAATTAATCATCAGTCCTCAACCTCCTCATCATCAATTTCGAGCGGAATAAATACAGGCTCGGCGCCTGAAACAGACCATACCTTTTCAGGGTCAGGGCAAATAATTCTGATAGCCGATTCCTCAGAAGCAAAATATGCCCTATTGCCCTTTGTTGCCGCAGTAAGCGAACGAAGCTTAAGCCTATCATTAATAGCAAGAAGCCCTTTATTAGAACCGAGAATTACGGAAAAAGGACCGTTTACGAGAGCGCCGTTATAAATTGAACGAAGATTTGTGAAATATTCCTTTCTGTCATCGTCCATTTTATCTATCTCCTCCCATTCGGGCGCTGTAAGAACATCAGCGGCAACCTCGATAGGAAGATTATGGTGGCGCAAAAGGTGGTCAAAAAGATAAGTGATAACTTCGGTATCTGTCTGCATTGTGCAAATATAGCCAAACTGCTCGATATATCTGCGGTTAGTGTCATAAGAAGAAATTTCGCCGTTATGAACAATTGACCAGTCAAGAATATTAAAAGGATGAGCACCACCCCACCAGCCGGGGGTGTTGGTTGGAAATCTGCCGTGAGCGGTCCAAATATACGCCTCATATTGGTCAAGCATATAAAACTCGCCAACATCCTCAGGATATCCTACCGCTTTAAAACAGCCCATATTTTTACCACTTGAAAAAATATATGCGCCGTCAATAGCGTTGTTAACCTTGGTTACGCACTGAGCAACATATTCAAGTTCATCCTGACGTGCATCCTTCATACGAACACGGTTAGCCTTGCCGAAATATCTCCAAATATCAGGTCCTTTTTCAATACTCGGTACCTGACGGGTAGGTATTCTTTCGGCAACATCAATATTGAAATGCCTAAAAAGAAAATCCTCACATTGTTTTTTTGCTTCGTTAGAATCATAGAAAACGTGAATTGCGTATTCGTCTTTGTGTTCAGGGTAAATGCCGTAAGCCGCAAAGCCGCCGCCGAGGCCGTTAGACCTGTCATGCATAAGAGCGATAGATTTAATAATTTCCGAACCGTTGATAAGATTGCCTTTTCTGTCGATTATTGCAGCAATGGCACAGCCTGACGGAATCCTGATTTCTCCCTCTTTCAACATAATATCCTCTCCTTAAGTTAAATAGAAATGATAATAAAAATTTATGAACATTATGTTCATTAAATATCACCGTTTAATTAATTTTACAATAAATAATGTACTGTAGTCAATTATACAAATTACAAAATTAAAGCAATTTTTCGCTTTATTTATGTATAATATCACAGTATTTGTTAACATTGTTGTATACTTATGCGTATTCTAATGAATACCATATTATATTTATGCAGCAGAAAAAGCAGGACTGCAATTGCAATCCTGCTTTTCCTTAGGTAGAAAATAACAAATACAAATATTTGTGAGAGATTAAATTAAAGAAGTATTAAACATCATCTTCGCCCTGCAAAGCGTCATATCCACGCTCGCCTGTACGAACCTTTACGGCATCCTCAACATCATATATAAAGATTTTACCGTCACCGATATTACCTGTATAAAGAACGTCTCTTGCAGTTTCAACAACCTTTTCAACAGGCACTGCCGAAACGACCATTTCAAGCTTCATTTTTGGATTGAGATTCATTTCTTCAATTTCAATACCACGATATTTTCTGATATGGCCCTTTTGAATACCGCAACCCATTACATTTGTTACGGTCATTCCGTTGACGCCTATCGAATTCATAGCAGTTTTGACATCTTCAAACTTGGCAGGATTAAATATCATAACTACCTTTGAAAGCTCAGGCGATTTTTTAGTTGTATAAGTTTCAACCTCAACTGCTTTTTCAACAGGTGCAAGAGGCGAAGCCGGAACACTTGCCTTAGGGGCAGAAGCTTTAATTGATGACGATGTAGCAAATGCCATAGCCGGCATAAAGTCTGCATAAGCTGACGGAAGATTATGTTCTGTAGCGTCAAGACCCTTGATTTCTTCATCCTCAGATACACGAAGTCCGTTAGTTTTCTTAATAATAAGGAATACGATTGTCATTGTAACAATTGTCCAAGCTGCAACACAAGCAAGACCTAAAAGTTGCTTGCCGAGAAGTGAGAAACCGCCGCCGTAGAAAAGGCCTTTAAACGAATCGTTGCCCGGAACAGAAGTTGTTGCGAAAAGACCTACTGCAATTGTGCCCCACATACCGTTTACACAGTGAACTGCTACGGCACCTACAGGGTCGTCGACCTTAAGCTTAATATCAATAAATTCAACAGCAACAACTACGAGGATACCGGCAACTGCACCGATAAGGCAAGAACCGAGAGCATCGACAACATCACATCCTGCTGTTACTGCAACAAGACCTGCAAGTGAAGCATTAAGCGACATTGAAACGTCAGGCTTACCGTTTTTAATCCAAGTGAAAATCATAGTTACACAAGTTGCAATAGCAGGTGCACATGTTGTTGTTAAAAAGATAGAAGCAAGCTGAGGTCCGCTCTTTGCTGCTGCACCGTTGAAACCATACCATCCAAACCAAAGGATAAATACACCGAGTGCGCCGAGAGTAAGTGAGTGACCGGGAATTGCCTTTGCTACCTTTTTACCTGTTTTTTTATCCTCAACATATTTACCAATACGAGGACCGACCATAATTGCGCCGATAAATGCAGTTATACCGCCAACCGTATGAATAGCGCAAGAGCCGGCAAAATCATGGAAGCCAAGATTAGCAAGCCAACCGTTTGGATTCCAAATCCAACCTGCCTCGATTGGATAAACAACAGCAGAAATTACTGCCGAATAAATACAATAGCTTGAAAACTTTGTACGCTCTGCCATTGAACCGGAAACAATAGTTGCCGCTGTAGCACAGAACACAAGGTTAAACACAAAGTTTGACCAATCAAAGTTTTGATAATTTTTGAAAACGCCCAAGGTTGGCATACCGCAAAAGCCACCTAAGACCTCTTCACCCATCATAAGACCAAAACCGAGCAATATAAACATCGGAGTACCGATGCAAAAATCCATAAGATTTTTCATTATAATATTGCCCGCATTTTTTGCACGTGTAAATCCCGTTTCAACCATAGCAAAACCGCATTGCATAAAGAAAACGAGAGCCGCACCAATCAAAAACCAGATGCCGAACATTTCGCTGTCGACCTTTTCAAGAATAGATGTTATATCCATTTATTCTTCCTCCTCAAATTATATAGTTTGTAATGACAAAAAGAAATAAAAAAACGGGGTGCGGCAAATGCAATTGCATTGTCGCACCCCATTGTGCTGAAAAAATAAGCCAAACCGACACCGAAATGATATCGGCTTGGCTAAATGGCATAAATGCCATAAGAGAGGGTTAAGTAAGAATTAATAATTAACCATATATCTGTCGATTTCCCACTGTGAAACCTTTGTTCTGTATTCGTCCCATTCAGCTTTCTTGCCTTCTGTGTACGCATTGAATACGTGTTCGCCTACTGTTTGTTTAACAAATGGGTCAGCCTCTGAAGCCTTAACAGCCTCTTCAAGTGAGCCTGGAAGACAATCAATACCTTTTTCTTCAAGTTCTTCATTTGAAAGGTCAAATACATTATAATCTACTGCCGGAGCAGGAGTAATTTTGTTTTTAATTCCGTCAAGACCGGCTGCAAGGCAAAGTGCCATTTCAAGATATGGATTGCAGGTTGGGTCAGGACAACGAAGTTCAACACGAGTACCCATACCTCTTGCGGCAGGAATACGAACAAGACAAGAACGGTTAGATGCTGACCAAACGATATAAGTAGGAGCTTCATAGCCCGGTACAAGTCTCTTATATGAATTTACAGTCGGGTTTGAATAAGCGGCAATACCTTTAACGTGCTTAAGAAGTCCGCCGATAAAGTAATGAGCAACATCGCTGAGACCGTCTTCGCTTTCAGAATCATAGAAAGCATTAACTGTTTTGCCCTCAGCATTTTTAGTCATAAGCGACATATTAGTATGCATACCTGAACCGTTAATACCGTAAATCGGCTTTGGCATAAATGTTGCATGAAGGCCATGCTTTGTAGCATAAGTTTTAACAACGTGCTTAAATGTCATTACACGGTCAGCACTTGTCATAACCTCATCAAACTTGAAATCGATTTCGTGCTGTCCCTCAGCAACCTCATGGTGAGATGCTTCAATTGTATATCCCATTTCCTCAAGAGCAAGGCAAATATCACGACGGCAGTTTTCGCCATGGTCGATTGGGTTAAGGTCAAAGTAACCACCCTCATCACCTGTTGTAGTTGTCGGATTACCGTCTTCATCAAGCTTAAAGAGGAAAAACTCACATTCAGGACCTACGTTAAAGCTGTAACCCATTTCAGCAGCCTCATTCATAACCTTCTGAAGAACGTTTCTTGGGTCGCCAAGGAACGGAGTCTTATTATCTGCACAATAAACAGAGCAAATAAGACGAGCTGTCTGAGCGTTCTGGTGCTTTCTCCAAGGGAAAATTGTCCATGTATCATAATCAGGATGAAGATACATATCACTTTCGTTGATTCTTACGAAGCCGTCAATTGACGAGCCATCAAACATACACTCATTATCAAGTGCTTTTTCAAGCTGTGAGCTTGTGATAGCAACGTTTTTCATAATGCCGAAAACGTCTGTAAACTGAAGTCTGATAAATTCTACGCCGTTTTCCTGTGCGCTTTTAAGGATTTCTTCCTTTGTGTACTTACTCATAGTAAATACTCCTCTCTTAAGAATTTGTTTTAATAAAATAAAGCAAAAAAACAGGCGCTCCGAATTCACTCGGAACGCCTTTGTTCTTACTACAATCTCATTATAGTCAGCAAATTTACGTTTGTCAACGATTTTATACAATTTTGTCAATTTACTACATGAGCAATAATTCACGCTAAAAGTTTTTATACAAAATGACAAAAAATAGACTATTTCGATAAATCGAGGTATTTTTCATCCACAACCTTTTTAACAAGCTTATTATAATATTCGGGTGTGCCGCCCTTTTGAGAATGCGAGGAGGCAAGCTCTTCATTATAATCACTCAGCTTATAGACATCAAATGTAAATTTGCCGCTGTCGGTTCTGCTGTAATGAGTTACAATAGGTACAAATTTGCCCTCAATTGTAATTTCGCCGTTTTTCTTTTCAATATCAACACTTGCCATACCGCCGCAAAGTTGGTCAATTTCAATTTGATGAGAAATGAAATTACCGAGAGAATAATAGACAAGCATTTTATGCCCCTTGTCATTAGTAACCTCTTTAACCGGCTGAATAACGTGAGGGTGACAACCGATAACAAGGTCAACTCCGAGAGAACTGAAAAGCTCGGTATATTCCTTTTGATAATCAGATATACCAAAGCTGTTTTCCGTCCCCCAATGAGGGAACACTATTACAACGTCGGCGTTTTCCCTTGCCTCTTTTATATCCTTAGTAACCTTGTCCTTATTCATCAAATTAACAAGCCACGGCTTATCGCTTGGCAAGTCAATGCCGTTTGTGCCATAGGTATAATTAAGAAGCGCAAATGTTATATTGTTTTTTACATAATATTTAACAGTGTTATAACTTTGCTCGTCCTCGTTAATGCCAAGATAAACAATATCCTTTTGCTTTTTGAAATAATCAATTTCATTCATAACGCCCTGAGAGCCTTTATCCATAATATGATTATTTGCGCAATTGAAAATATCAAAACCTGCCTTAATAGCAGCGTCGCCGATTTCTTGCGGAGAATTAAAAACAGGATAACCCGTATATTCAAATTCAGAGCCGCCCAAAACTGTTTCCTGGTCAATTACAGACATATCATATTTTTGAATAACGGGAGCAATATTTTTATAAAGGCAAGTATAGTCGTAGCTTCCGTCCTCCTGCTTACCTGCATCAATCAAGGTGTTGTGAATAAGATTATCACCAACTGCACAAAGAGTAACCTTGCCGTCGGTATTAGCGCTTGTAGGCTCAGTCGTTTCATCATTAACGACTGAAATTGAGGTTTCGGCAGTAGGCTTTTTTATATCCTCGGTTTTAGTTAAATGACCGCTTACTGCAAGAAAGATTAACACGAATACTGCCACTGCAATAGGAATAAATATTAAAGGAGTGAATTTTTTGTTTTTAGACATAACGTCACCTCATATATTAATTAACTGAAATATTATAACATATATAAGCATTTAACACAACTAAATTTTAAGGCGGACAGATATGGCGAATATTTTTACATACACCTTTTTTATTATCGGACTTTTTTTAATAATCAAGGGCGGAGATATTTTTGTAGACAGTGCAACACAAGCGGCAAAAATGCTTAAAATACCTAATTTTATAATCGGCGCAACAATCGTTTCAATTGCTACAACTCTGCCTGAAATAATAGTAAGCGTTCAGGCAACCGTAACCAAAAACGTCGATATGGCAGTCGGCAATGCAATAGGCTCGGTCACGGCAAACACTGCACTGATATTAGGACTTTTCATAACCTTTATGCCCTTTGAAATAAAAAGGCGTGACATTTTCTTTAAAGGTATTTCAATGATTTTAGCAATTATATCTTTAATAATAGGTTGCGTTATCACAAAAAAGCAAACATTACAATTTAAAGGCGAAAGCAAAGAATATTATTTTTTATCCGCATTAGGTGTTACGCTTTTAATATCAGTATTTGCAGTATTTATTTTTGAAAACATAAAAAGCATAAAAAAAGAAGTAAAAAACGATGAAAACGATAAAAAGTTTACAGTAAAAGAAAAAGTGCTTTGTACTGTTTTGTTTATTTTCGGCGCAATAGGAATAGTTATAGGCGCAAGACTTCTTGTATCGCAAGGAACTCAAATAGCAAAAAACTTACACATTTCGCAAAGGGTGATAAGCGTAATTGCAGTTGCAATAGGCACTTCCCTGCCGGAACTTGTAACGGCGCTGTCGGCGCTCAAAAAGAAATCCGGAACACTTTCGGCAGGCAACATACTCGGTGCAAATATTATTGATTTAACATTAATCCTTCCGCTTTGCTCATTAATTTCAATAGCAAGAGGGAGCGGTGAACTTGCAGTTTCTGCCTCAAGCGTAAATATGGATATGAAAATATGCCTTATAGTTATTTGCATTGCGGTTTTGCCGACAATAATAACGCAAAAATTCCAAAGATGGCAAGGAATACTGCTCCTTTTAACCTATGGTGGGTATATTTATTTCGTATTCAAATAAAAAAGCAATTATAAATTTCTACACGCCGGGAGACTTCGAGAAAGTGAGATAAATTCCGTCTTTTGCGAGTAGGAGCTGTACGTGTGTACTGCCCACTCGCAAAAGACGGAAAGCGCCAAAAGTGGCTTGAACATAACGTTCAAGCCACTTTTCATAAATGTATTTTTGATTTTATTTCGGCAAGAGCAAGCCCTTGCCCTACGTCGTCACTTTATGATAATTTAAGCACGG
>OIZX01001717.1_pt1 | contig 10821 bp, 8 predicted proteins | sample 1588621 | NCBI WGS metagenome assembly OIZX01 (sample SAMN03283276) | human gut metagenome | biome: human-associated habitat; material: feces | host: Homo sapiens | place: Peru | collected 2012
TTATGAGATAAAAACTTATCTCATTCTCAATCACTTATAAAAAATACGTACTTTCGTGACAGAAACAATGGTGGTTGAGATGCGTAACTATGGCACTTAGGAGGCAAAAACGCGGCACCGGAAGTCTTTCCGAGCGCCGCGCATTACTGAAAATTTGTTTTTTTAGTGTGTAGTTTTCCGCTTCGGCGAATCGCCGTCACGGGCAGTTGTTTTTTGTTTGTTTTATTTTGTCTTTGTCTCACGTCGGTCTCCCGACATCAGAATTGTTTACAGATTGGTTATTTGTGCATTGACATTTTTTCCTTGCTAACCGATTTCATTGTCCCTACGACAATGTCCTTTTAAAAGCTCTCATCGTCTTTTTCAGCCCTGGGGCTGGGTTTACGACAATGGCTTCATTTTTTCTGTCTACAAAGATATTAAAAAAAAGCAAGACAAGGCTAAGCCTGCTCGGCTTTCTAACTTTTATTTCAACGTACAAGCCTTTATCTTCAACAAAACCCGCTATGAGGTTGTTTTTAAGACAACGGCTCTTAAGCTCCCTCCCTTTGGCTTTTTCAAGACTGTGGGGTCATAAACCTCCTTGCGCTTTTTACGACAAACAGAGGCAATTAGAAATTTCCCCACCTTGCGTTTTTTTAAAGACAATAGAGACAATAGAGACAATTTTTTTGATTTGGCGTTGTCATTAACTCTCAATCAAAGAATTGTCCCTATTGTCTCTATTGTCTTTTAAAAAAAAAAACGCTTTTAATGTTGTCTTAAAAAAAACCGATTGTCTTACAAAACAACCGCCTTGATTTGTCGTTGTTATTAAATCTCAATCAAAGAATTGTCCCTATTGTCTCTATTGTCTTTAAAAACAACCGATTTTAATGTTGTCTTAAAAAACCAATTGTCTTAAAAAAACCGATTGTCTTATAAAACAACCTCTCTCTCTATTGTCTTTCCTTAAGCATGGTGCGGCAATGTTCAAGAATGGCCGTCAGCTCCTCCACGGTCTCGGCACGCAGCATGGCTATGCGCGTCTGTCGGAAGTCGGGGATGCCCTTGAAGATGGGCGAGGCGGCGAGATGGCGGCGTGTGTGCAAGATGCCACGATACTCGTCGATGCGCTCCACGTTTATGCGTAACTGCTCCTCCAGAATGTCGATCTTATGGTCGAGGTCGAGGGTGGGGTCTGCAGGCAAGCCGTCGAGATAGTCGCGCATCTCCTTGAAGATCCATGGTCGTCCGAAGGTGGCGCGTCCCACCATCACGGCATCCACACCGTAGCGTTCGAACGCCTCCTTGGCCTGTTCAGGCGTCGTTATGTCGCCGTTGCCGATGATGGGTATGTGTATGCGTGGGTTACGTTTCACCTCGCCAATGAGTGACCAGTCGGCCTGACCCGTGTACATCTGTGCCCGTGTGCGACCGTGAATGGTGAGCGCCTGTATGCCGCAGTCTTGCAACTGCTCCGCCAGCGTTGTGATGACAAGGTTGTCGGCGCTCCATCCCAGTCGTGTCTTCACCGTGACGGGCGTTTTCACAGCCTTCACCACCTTCTCCGTGATCTCGAGCATGAGCGGTATGTTTTGTAACATTCCTGCTCCGGCACCCTTGCCCGCCACCTTCTTCACGGGGCATCCGAAGTTGATGTCGATGACATCGGGTCCTGCCTGTTCCACAATCTTTGCAGCCTCAACCATGGCGTCGACATCGCGCCCGTAGATCTGTATTCCTACCGGACGCTCCTCGTCGCTGATGGTGAGCTTGCTGACAGTAGATTTTATTGAGCGCACAAGCGCCTCAGCGCTTACGAACTCGGTGTACACCATAGATGCTCCGTAACGCTTGCACAGCAGTCGGAAGCCAATGTCGGTCACATCCTCCATTGGTGCGAGGAAGATGGGATGGGGTCCAAATTCTATATTTACTATTTTCATTCGTTGCTTGTTTTCTTTTGTCGTTAAAACTTGCGAAAGAACCACATTTTTTAAGAACGACTTTCTTTATTCAGAGAGCTTTATGTCTTATTAAGAGGCTTGGGAGAGCCTTTTTATCTCCAACCAGCCTTAGGTATTCACTCCCCTCCATAAGGGGAGGGGTGAGCCGCCGAAGGCGGCGAGGGGGAGGGGCTTCTATTTTATCAAATGATAGGTTCCTCCGGCATAGAGACGCACCATGCCTTTCATCTCAAGCGAGAAGAGCAGGGCACTGATTTGCGGAATGGTCAGCGCTGTGCGCAAAGCAATGACGTTGGCTTGCAGGTCGTTCTCTTTAGCGAGCTGGTCAACGATGCGTTGTTCCTCGGGCGACAGCGTCGGGAAGAGTTGTCGCTCTATGCCCTGTTGCTTAGCCTGTGAGAGCATGCTGTCCTCAAGCCATCCCATCGATTCAACGAGGTCCTTTGCCGACGTTATGAGCGTTGCCTTGCCCGAGCGAATGAGGTTGTTGCAGCCCTCACTGTAGCGTGCTCCCACCGGTCCGGGGAAGGCAAAGACATCGCGTTTATAGTCGAAAGCCATGCGCGTGGTTATCAGTCCGCCGCCGTGGGCAGCGCTCTCCACGAGCACGGTGGCGTCAGCCATGCCCGCCACGATGCGGTTACGTCGCACGAAGTTGAGCTTGTCGGCTTTCGTCGACGAAGGAAACTCCGACAGCAGTCCGCCCTGCCCCACCATCCTTCGTGCCGTAGGCTTGTGAGCCGGAGGGTAGAGCGTGTCGAGCCCGTGAGCCAGCACGCCAACGGTGCTGTAGCCGTTGTTCAGCGCCGCGTTGTGCGCACAGATGTCGACACCGTAGGCCAGACCGCTGACCACCAGCGTCTGTGGGCATAACGTCTTCAGGTCGCCCACAAACCTGTTTATGAGGTCATGGCCGTAGGCTGTGCTGTGGCGTGTCCCCACAATGCTGATCACCCGTCGTGCGTTCAGGTCGGCGTTGCCCTTGTAGAAGAGCAGCAGCGGTGCGTCGTCACACTCGCGCAGCCGTGATGGGTAGCGCTCATCGTTTATGGCGAGCGGCTCAATGCCGTTGTCCGTCATGAAGCCATACTCGTCGGTGGCCATACCGATGAGGTTCTCCATGCTCTCCACCGCCCTTACCAGACGTTCCGGGGCGTTGGGCATAATAGACCTTATGTCGTGACAGTGGTCTGCCACGGCTGTTGCCGACCCTGCCAGGTTGTAAAGCTCTCGCATGTCGGTAAGCCCGAAGTTGCTGGCGCGTGTCAGGGCTATGAGAGATATCGTCTCTTTGCTGTTGGGTTGGGTTGTCATTGTTTTCTTTCTTGATGGGGTAAGAGCGGGGCTTGTAAGGCTTAAGGGCATACAGACCTTATGGGGCATGTCGGTCTTATGGGGCATATAGATCTTATGAGGCATATAGGTCTTATAAGCCTATGTCTTATGCGCCTATATCTTATGCGCCTTATATGGTAGGTCTTATTGTCCTTATATCTCCCAAGCCCTTCAATCTTTTAAGAACTTCTCGAAGGCCCGGTCATAATCTTCGCTGTTGCCCAAGCGTCCGTTGATGAGGACCACGAGCTCGGCGGTGCATTTGAAGCACAACACGTTATCGCTTTTGCGGTAGATGTCTTGGTTGAAGACATAACGCAGGCCCTCCTTGCGCAGCCCCAGGCGCGACACGAACCGGTCGGCGCAGCGCAGAGGCACCTTATACTGAAGGTTCATGCGTGCCACGACGGCATCGACCCCTTTCTCGTGCAGTTGTGCGAAACTCACACCCAGCGACAGCAGAAACAGGTGTCGTGTGTGCTCGGTGTAATGAAGATAGTTGGCGTTGTTGACAATGCCCTGGATGTCGCACTCATAGTCGCGCACCTCCATCTCCGTCTCAAATATATATTTTTCTTTCATTTTTTTTCTGAATTTAAAGCACAGCCCCACCCCCGCGCCGCTTCGCGGCTCACCCCTCCCCTTAGGGAGGGGAGTGAATGGCTAAGGCTATAAGATTTTTGAATTTTGATTTTTGGATTTTGAATTGTTGCGCCGATGGCGCAATGTTGATTTTTAGAATTTTGATTTTCCCTCTTTAGAAGGGCTATTGAATTCTTCACTCTTCGTTCTTCACTCTTACCTTATAAAGGCGTCAGCCTTTTTTACCTTTAAATATTCGTACCCGAACCGGCAGCGGAGACATTCCTTTTTGTCGCAATATTCGCGTTTGAGCTGAATGAGCGCTTGCGAGTCGCCGGCGTTGTCGACCGACAGGCCACACTGTTGCCACATGCGCACGATGGTGTTGTCCTCAGCCTTGAGCTGTTCGAGGAAGGCGAAGGCGCGGTCGCAGAGCTTCTCCGAAGCGGTGTGCCGCCCATAGGCGTAGAGCATGGGCACCACGGTGTTGATGACAAGCACGTCCTTCGATGCCTTCGACAGCTGCTTGTCGTTCGTCTTGCTCTCCTGCCCGAAGGTGTAATGAGTGTGCCAGTAGGGTGTGGTCTCGGTAGACAGCATGCGCCGCACGTCGTCAAGCGATTGGCAGTTGGCCATCAGGCTCAGGGAGCACTGCCGCGAGCAGTAGAGGTTGACGAGCTGGGCTATGCGTATGTAAGGAAAGTTCTGCGGTCTGAGCCTCAGAAAGCGCCACATGCGGCCGTCTATGGGCGTGAGGTTAAACTTATGGGCGAGATATGTGTACTCGCGTGAGAGGCTTTGAAAATGGGCATCTGCCGCTGTCTCGAGCTGTCTGTGTTCCGTCACGGCCGCCACGTTAAGCAGTCCGGCCTGTCCGAAGAACAGCGCTTCGATCTGGAACGGGTCGTCGCGGTGGTGGGCAGCGGCATCGAGCGGCAGGTTCATCGCCCATGTCTCGAAGGCGTCGCCGTTGACCCCGAAGCCGAAGTTGCGTGCCAGCGTTGTGAAGAACGCCTGTTCCCATGACCCGCCCGCCGCCTTTGCCCGTGCCTCTATGGCCTCTGTCTTCTGTTGCAGCCGTTCGGTTTGCAGATAGCTCATCCACGAATGTTGAAGGAGGCGCGACAGGTTGGGTATGATGCGATAGCACGGCGGATAAGCGTCGGTGTGGAGCAGCTCTTCATAGTTGTCCTTCACCTTTTGCGGCACCGGCAGCACCAGCTGTGGAGGCTTTTGGCCGTCTTCGGTTATGGCCTGGCAGTTGTCTTCCTCCTCGACCACATGCAGCACCACGTTGTTGTATGCCGTGTCGCGGTCGTGGTGGTGAGCGAACCACTCTGATGCCTTTGTGTGAAGCTCCACGTTCCCCACCCACAGCGTGCCGTTTATGCGCACTTTGGCGTTGAAGAAGTCGGGCCCTGCGTTGCTGTTGTGCAGGCCGGGGTCTATGACCTCAACATCTTGTCCGATGGTGGTGGTGAGGGCTGACAGGGGGAAGAGCTTGTGCTTCCAGACATAATGAAGGAGTTGTTCCATGACGGGGCTTGTTTGGTGGAAGGTGTTTATTTTTGCAAAGCTACAAAAAAAGTCCCGAACTCGTGGGAGAACGGGACCTTTTTCTTTCTTTATTTTTGTCAATCCTTGCTTCACAAGGTTGCTTTGTCTTTCAATGCCTTCGTTTTTACTTCTTCAGCACCTTCTTCACGTTGCCGTTGTTCATCTTGACGATGTTGAGGCCCTTTGTCATGTTGCTGACGCGCTGTCCTGCTGCGTTGTAGATGGCAGCTGGAGCTGCGTTGGTGGTGTTCTCGACGTTGTCGATGCCAGAAGCTACGTTCTTGATGTTAAGAGTGTAGACGTGAGTCTCGCTGTAGTCGGCAGCTGTAACGCTGACGGTAGCCTTGTAGCCCTCGGCTGTCTTCTCAACCTTCTTGTCAACGAGAGCCTGGCGGCCTGTTGCTGCAACCTTGATGTCGTCGGCTGAGATCTCACCGTTGCATGTCAGGTTATACTCGTATGCGTCCTTGTTGAACGAAGCGACCTCCTGACCCTGTACAGAGATGCTGCTGAGCTGTGAGTAGTAGACGAGCGACATGTCGTCGATGCACAGCACGTCAAGATTCTTGGGGTCTGTGCTGCCCACGCCAGCCTGTGCATTGGTAGAGAAGGTCACGAGGATGGCCTTTGTAGCGGCTTTGTTGGCGGCATATTTCTCATAGTCGAACGGCACGGTGAGCTCCTGCCATGCGAAGCCATTGCTCTCAATCTTGTTGTTAGTGGCCTTGGCTACAACATTTTTAAAACTGTTTTTACCCTCAGGATCCTGATAGTAGGTACCGTCGGTAATTACTGCGTTTACGGTAGCGTAGACATAAGCCTTGTTTGTCTTTGAAAGGGTACCTTGCTTAAACTTCACCCACACCTTCAAGGCATCAGGCTGACCGTTGAGACGTGCCTCAAACAGGTCACCGGCAGCATCGACATCAGTGTTGCTGAGGTCCATGAACGAGCAGTTGTCTGAGCTTGCAGCAGTGGGACTTCCTGCCTTCAGGCGTCCAGTGGTGATAGTTCCGTTTGCTGGAATTTTAAGAATTCCTAAATCAACTACCGACGAAACCACCTTCAGCGACTTTTTGCCTGTTGAACCAGGGCGCACGTTGGCAGCATCGTCCTCCACGTCGTTGATGAAGGTCTTGGGAGTGCCGCTGACCGCGCTTGCGAGATCGCCTGTGCTGCTCATGAACGAGTGCCAGAAGTCGGGTTCTTCGCTTGTTGCATCTTCATATTTTGCTTCGTGGAAAATTTCAAAATCAGAGTTGCCGATCTGGTATCCGTTCTCACCGAAATTTACCGTGATGTCACCAAGAGAGTTGTTGATGGCAATGTTGGCATAGAGCTTTCCGTCCTTTATGCGTCCATACACCTTTACAGGCACCTCTTGGAGCATGGGACCGAGCCAAACCTTGACACCCTCCAGGTCGCCAGGTTCTATTGTTATCTCCTGTTCTGTGGCGAGGGTCACGGTGCCGTCGCTATATGTTGTGCCTGGCACGTTTGTGACGTGTATGTTGCCTACAGCTGCATCGGCGCTGAGCACAAAGTTTTTCAGGTTGAGTGAGTAGGTGCCTTTTGCGGCATCTTCAACGTCTACGCTGATTGTCGTGGCACCTTTGAAGATGGTCTGCCCATCAAGTGTCACGCGCATGTTGTCATTGTAGTCGGTAGCCGAAACGGTGAGCGCAAGAGCTGCCATGACGATGGTTGTAAATAATTTTCTCATGTTCTTAAAAATATTGTTGTTTGGGATTTTTTCTTTGATGATAAGTTTTGACCTGAGCAAGAGCTCGTCCGCTCGATCTTGCCGTTTGCCTAAGCAAGAACCCGTCAATTAAACTTGTATGTTATTCCGATGCTTCCGAAGATGGGGTACATGGTCTGTTCGATGGTTTTGAAATCTCTCTTGAAAGCACCGATCAAGCCCCATGACAGGTCGGCATAAGCGCCGTAGCGTCGTGAGAACTGCCAGTCGGCACCCACGTCAACACCAAAGTGGACGCGTCGCAGGTCGTCAGAGAAGTCGTATGTGCCTCGTGATGCCTCGTCTGTGCCGAGGTCCACGCGTGTGCCTGTGGGGTTGCCCACGCGCAGGTGTCCGTCGTAGGCATAGCCCGAGAAGTTGCTCGACAGCAGATATGACAGGAACGGCCCTGCCTTCAGTCGCACCTTGCCCGTGGTGTATGTGGCCTGTAGCGGCAGCGTCACCATCCACATGTCCACATCGGTAACCACGTTACCTGTGAACATGCCGTCGAGCGTCTCGCCGCCTTGTCTTATCTCCATGTGATAGTTTTTCACCTTTGCATCGGTCTTCATACCCTTGCTCTCCACATGGAAGCCGGCGATCAGACCCCATCGTCCGTTGAGCGGCTTGTAGGCATCGAGGGCAATGGTGCCGTTGGCCTTGGGTGTGAACTTCTCTAGCGACCGTATTGAGGCAGGCATGCCTACGGGTGCTGTGCCACCGAGGTTGTAGCCCAGTCGGGCGTAGTAGGTGAGGTTGTCGAATATGTTGCCGCCCAATGCCGCTGTGGGCAGTAAGGCGAGTGCCGCGAGTGCGGCGACGATATGTCTTTTCATAATCATTTGTCTTGGAATGGGTTACTATTCGGTCTTGGCACACGCCACTCTGACGTGGCACACCTTCAGCGTGCTACCTATGGCACCTTCAAACTTGGCGCCGTCGGCACTTGACGAGAACACCACTGCGAGCGAGTAGCCGCGTGCGGCGAGCACCTGTTCGTCAATCTCTTCAGTGTATTCAAACGGCACCTCAAACTTGGTCCACTCGTCGGTGGTCTCTACCTTCGGGAGCACCGCCTTGCCCACAATCTGCGAGCTGGTGAGCACATTGTCGCCATAGAGCACCACGTCGCGACCCTCGGCGTCTTTGTTGCGATAGACCACAGCGTAGATGCTGCCTTCGTCGACACGTCCTGCCACGGGCTTGCCCTTCACGTTTTGGAACTTCGCGCCCGGCTTGTAGGTGTAATATCCGCAGAACGACAGCGGCTTCACGTCGGTGGGACGGCCAAACTTGGTTGCCTCCATGGTCTTGGAGGGGTTGAGAGCTGTCTGCGGGTCAAACTTGCCGATAAACAGGTTACCTGCCGCGATGCGCATGTTCTTGATGGCACCCAACGAGCCTGTGTCGCTGGTGGTGAGCTTCACGGCAGTAGTGCCACACACTCCCTCGCCCGGCAGCGGCACAGAGGGATACTGCTCTGGACCGTAGCTGCCACGGCAGATGGCGAAGCCACCGTTGCCTGTAGACCAGAAGTTGAGGGTCTTGGTGCCGTCGAACGCCGTCTCTGTCCACTCATAATACTGCTGTGTGGCCTCGTTCAAGGTGTAGTCTTTGAAGTCGTAGCGCAGCGAGTCGGTGAACGTGCGTGTCACGATGTTGAACTTCACGTTATATTTTCTCGACCACTTGCCGTCTTGCGATGTCACGGTATAGACCACTGGTCCGTGTGAGAAGTCTTGCACCGAGCCGCTGGCGGGCTGCACGGTGGCACCTTCGGTTATCACGAAGCGTGGGGCGAGCGCTGTGAGGTCGGTCTCTTTGCGCACGTCGAAGTTTATTTCGTTTTCTGTATAGAGCACCTTTTGCAGCGTGTCGTTCTTGCTGAAAAACATTGCTTCGGGGTTGTCTACATGGATGTATGCCTGCTCAATGTCACACTCAGCGTTGAGCGGCTCGTCCTTGAAACACGATGTGAGCGTTGTAGATAGGCACATCATGGCAAGGGCCAAAAATTTTCCTTTCATCAAAACCAATTAATTTTCTTTTAGTTAAAAAACAATTCTTCTTTGGCGCAACAAAAACATGTGCGCCCTGTTGCAGGGAGACATCCGTCTGCCACTTTTTCTCTGATTAATTCTGATTAACCGCATGCAAAGTTAACGCAAAAACATCTCACAACCAAAAGTTTTGGGCAAAAAGATTGTTTACACCTTATATAAAGAACCTCTCTTGTCTGATTATGGCCAATAATTTTCACAAATGGAACAAAACAGCATGAAAATGAGCACTATGGGGCGCACAGGGGAGCGCACAGGGCAAAACAAAGGGGCCGATTAAGCAAAATTAATAGAGAATGGTCTGTGACACAACGTTTTTTTATTAACTTTGCAAGGTCGATACCCCAACGACACAAGAAAAGAAAACAAAAACAAAGAAAAGAAACAACAAAACTTTTTACACAAGATGAATATAGCACTTATTGGCTACGGCAAGATGGGCCACATGATCGAACAGATCGCCCGCGAGCGTGGCCACAACATCGTGAGCATCATTGATGTAGACAACCAGGCCGACTTCGAGTCGGAGGCCTTCGCTTCGGCCGACGTGGCGATAGAGTTTACCTCACCCACAGCTGCCTATGGCAACTATCTCAAGGCGTTCAAGGCTGGCGTTAAGGTGGTGAGCGGCTCTACAGGATGGATGAAGGAGCATGAGGCCGACGTGCGCCGCATGTGCTCAGAGGAGGGCAAGACGCTGTTCTGGGCATCAAACTTCAGCATCGGCGTGGCCATCTTCTCGGCCGTCAACCGCTACCTGGCCAAACTGATGAACCAGTTTCCACAGTATGACGTGGCCATGACCGAGACCCACCACGTCCATAAGCTCGACGCACCGTCGGGCACCGCCATCACCCTGGCAGAGGAGATCTGTCAAAATCTGGACCGCAAGACGGAATGGAAGAAGGGCACCACCACCTGGGACGACGGGCGCATCGAAGGAAAGTCGGTCCACAGAGACGACCAGCTGCTCATCGACAGCGTCCGCCACGACGAGGTGCCGGGCATCCATAGTGTCCACTATGACAGCGAGGCTGACGAGATCACCATCACCCACTCTGCCCACTCGCGCAAGGGCTTTGCCCTCGGAGCGGTGCTGGCTGCGGAATATACGCTCACCCACAACGGACTGCTCACGACGAGCGACCTCTTCCAATTCTAACCTCCAGGTCGCTCCTGATTCATACGAAAAACTAACAATCTCATGATAGACAAAGAAAAACAAAAACTCGACCCGAAGAAGCAATGGGCGAAGTTTATCATCGTAGGAGGCCTCTACCTGCTCTTCCTCCTTTGGGTACAAAGCTGGTTGGGACTGGTCGTCCTGCCGTTCATTTTCGACAACTACATTACCAAGAAGATACGCTGGACGTGGTGGAAGGACTCCGAGGGCCCCGTGCGTATGGTAATGTCGTGGGTTGACGCACTGATCTTTGCCCTCGTGGCTGTCTATTTCATCAACCTCTTCCTGTTCCAAAACTACGTCATTCCCTCCTCTTCCTTAGAGAAGAGCCTCCTCACGGGCGACTACCTCGCCGTCTCCAAGGTGAGCTACGGACCGCGCATCCCGCAGACACCGCTCACCATGCCGCTT
>OIZX01001720.1_pt1 | contig 10804 bp, 13 predicted proteins | sample 1588621 | NCBI WGS metagenome assembly OIZX01 (sample SAMN03283276) | human gut metagenome | biome: human-associated habitat; material: feces | host: Homo sapiens | place: Peru | collected 2012
GTGGCGACGATGCAGGCGGTCTTTCTCACATAGGGCTTGAGCGCAAGCAGAGGCTCGCCGCCCGCGGCCCGCTCGGCCTTTTGGAGCTTTTCCTCGGCGATGATGAGCGGGATGACGCGCATCCCCGCGAGCTTGTCGCCCGCGCGCACCGCCGTGCCGCCCTTGCGCGTGGCGATCATCACCTCGTCCTGGCTATTCACGGCGACAAGGCGCGCGGAATCGACCAGAAACACGCCGTCACAGGCGGCCTTGAGCTCGATCTTACCCTCTTTCACGTCGCTGCGGATCATATTCTCCTGCCCGCAGAGGGCCAGAAGCCGCTCCGCCGCGTCGTTTTCGTGCACCATGCCGGACGTCATTTCCCAGACATAGAGGTGCTCCTTACCCATGCTGAGCAGCACGGGGATGTCCTCTTCCGTCACGACGTGGCCCTTGCGGAAGCGCGCGTCCTTATACTGGTCCTTGATGATCTGCGTCATGTCGTGGCAGAGCACATGGCCCACCGCGTCCTCGGTTTTGATAAGTCTCATTTCTTCAGCACCTCGATCTCGTCTCCGGCCTGAATGCGGCCCTCTTTGATCACAATGGCAAAGATGCCTTCGGTCGGCATCACGCATTTGCCCGTCGTGCGCTTGATCTCGCAGTCGTTGTGGCACTGCTTGCCGATCTGCGTGACCTCAAGCTCCGTCTCGCCCACGCGCAGGCGCGTGCCGACGGGGAGCGTCTTGAGCTCGATGCCTCTGGTGTTGATGTTTTCGGCAAAGATACCCGCATCCAGCTCAAGCTGGCAGATAGCGCGCATCGTGTCCACGCTCTCGTCGGCCAGCAGGCTGATCTGGCGATGCCAGTCACCCGCGTGGGCGTCGCCCACAATGCCGTGGCGGTATTTTACGTCGATATAGGGCACCTCGTGCTTGCGCACGCCCTTTTTTTCGCTGATGTTCACAGCGGTCACCTGTGCCATTTCTTCATTCCTCCGCTTCATAAACGCCGCTCTTGCCACCCTCTTTATAGAGAAGGTGGATACCGTCGATGCGCATATCGCGCTGCGCGGCCTTGCACATGTCGTACACCGTGAGCGCGGCGACGCTGACAGCTGTCAGCGCTTCCATTTCAACGCCCGTTTCGCCGTGGCAGCGGACCTCGCTGCGGATGTGCAGGGCGGTTTCTTCGATTTCAAATGAGATGTCCACCTTCGTGAGCAGCAGCGGGTGGCACATCGGGATCAGTTCACTGTTTTTCTTCGCGGCCATGATGCCCGCGACCTGCGCGACCGCCAACACATCCCCCTTGCCGATGGAGCCCTCTTTGATCTTGTCCATCGTCGCTTTTGCCATGCGGACCGTCGCGGCGGCGCGCGCCACGCGATAGGTCTGCACCTTTTCGCTCACGTCCACCATGCGGGCGCGGCCCTGTTCGTTAAAATGCGTCAGTTCCATCCTCAGCCTCCGATCGCAAACATGCCGCGGTGCGTCTCCGTAACGCCAGTCTCGTCCATGTGGTGGCGCTCCGGCTTCATCAGGATGCCGCGGCGGATGGCCTGCTCCAATTCCTCACCGGACAAGCCCCGCAGCGTGATCTCTGCGTCCGAATGCAGGCACGGCTTTAATTTCCCGTCCGCCGTGATGCGGATGCGGCTGCACTCTGCGCAGAACGCATGACTCATCGGCGCGATGAGGCCGACGGTCCCCTTTGCATCCGGCAGACGGTAGCACGCGGCCACGCCGTCGTGCGAAACGGCCTCCAACTCCGGACAGCGATCCAAAACCGCCTGCGAGGGAAGAAACGTGCCAAAATCCTTTCCGCAGCCCATCGGCATGCGCTCAATGAAGCGCACCTGCCACGGATGCTCGCGCGTCAAAGCGACAAAATCGGCGATCTCGTCGTCGTTGACGCCGCCGAGCAGCACACAGTTGAGCTTGATCTTCGCAAAGCCCGCGCGCTCCGCCGCCTCGATACCGTCCAAGGTATCCTGCAGCGTGCCAAGGCGCGTGATGGCGCAAAAGCGCTCCTCGTTCAGCGTGTCGAGGCTGATGTTGAGGTGCGTGACGCCCGCGTCGCGCAGCGGCCGGGCAAACTCCTTGAGCAGGCTGCCATTCGTCGTGACGCAGAGCTCTTCAACGCCGGGAATTTCTGATAACATGTGGCAGAAGTCCACCGCACCGCGGCGCACGAGCGGCTCGCCACCGGTGACGCGGATTTTTTTGACGCCGCACCTGACCGCCGCAGCGGCCATGTCGCGCAGCCCTTCCAAAGAACAGATGTCCTCGTGCGCGCACTTTTCAATGCCGCCGTCCGGCATGCAGTAGCGGCAGCGGTAATTGCAGCGGTCCGTGATGCTGATGCGCAGGTATGTAATTGATCTTGCAAAGCCGTCCAGCATCTGAAACGCCTCTTTCTTCCATGGTACAGCATGATATTTTAGCAAATATCACGCTCTTACGCAACACAGTTGTCCGATAATGTCGAAATGCATTTTTATATTATCGTAATCTTGACTTTTTCCGCAGTATTTTTTAGAATACAAGCAACGATTTTTGACCGGGAGGGCCGATTTATGACTGACGGCAACACCATCCGCTCCGTGGCGAAGGCGATGGAGCTTTTGCAGCTCCTCAGCGACGCGGGCGAGGCGATGACGCTCACGGCCATCAGCGAGCACGCAGGGCTGCCCAAGAGCACAGTGTTCGGCCTTTTGACCACCATGCGCGACTATGACGTCATCACACAGCACGCAGACGGCAAATACGCCCTCGGCCTGCGCCTTTTTGAATACGGCTGCCGCGCCAGCGCGTTCTGGAACATCTCGTCCGTCGCGCGGCCTTACCTCGAGCATCTGGCAGAAGCGACCGGCGCCTCCGCCATGCTCTCCACCTATGAAAACGGGCACATCGTCGCCCTCGACCAGGCCGAGGGGCGCGACAGCCTTCGCATCGTCTCCGCGCCTGGGGCGCGGCTGCCGCTGCACTGCACCTCGCAGGGCAAGATCGTCCTTGCCTGCATGAGTGAGAGCGAGGCGGCGACTCTCCTTGCCCGTGTGCCGCTCACGCCCTACACCCCGCACACAGAAACGGACGCGGGTGCTTTGCTCGCATCGCTCCCCGCCTGCCGCGAAGCGGGCTTCGCCGTGGAAAACGGTGAGTATAAGATCGGTCTTCGCTCCATCTCCGCGCCGGTGTTCACCGGCGGCGGCGCGCTCAAGTACGTCGTCAGCGTACTGGGGATGTTCCGCTCCGTGCACTCGGACGAGTTCGCGCACGCCGAGCGCGCGGTCGTCGCCGCGGGGCAGATGCTTTCCGCCGCACTGGGCTATCCGGGAAAGTGAGACTTTTTTCCGCGCGGAAAAATCTACGCTTGACTCTACCATTGTTATAGAGTTTATGATGACTCCATGCTATACTGATAAGGAGTCCTTTCCGATGCAAAACGATCTCACCACCGGCAGCGTCTTTCGCAACGTTTTGTCCTTTTCGCTGCCGTATCTGCTCTCTTACTTTTTGCAGACGCTCTACGGCATGGCCGACCTCTTCATCATCGGCCAGTTTGAGGGCGTCGCCAGCACGACCGCCGTCTCCATCGGCTCGCAGGTGATGCACATGCTCACAGTCATGCTCGTCGGCCTTGCGATGGGCGCGACGGTCAGCATCGCGCAGGCCGCCGGCGGCGACAAAAAGCGCACCGCCTCTGCCATCGGCAACACGGTCACGCTCTTCATGCTGCTGGCTCTTGCGCTGACGGCACTGCTGCTCGCGCTGCGCGGGGGTATCGTCTCCATCATATCTACACCGGAGGAGGCCGTGCAGGGCACGCTCGCCTATCTCACGGTCTGCTTTATCGGTATTCCGTTCATCACGGCGTACAACATCATCGCCTCGATCTTTCGCGGCCTTGGCGACAGCAAGAGTCCCATGTGCTTCATCGCTGTGGCCTGCGTCTTCAACATCGCGCTCGACTACTACTTCATGGGCACGCTGCACCTCGGCCCCGCGGGCGCGGCGCTCGGCATCACGCCGAGTCGCCCGCGCAGTACCGCCGCTTGATGCAGTTCATCCGCGAGGAAGGCTACACCGCCGCCGGATTTTCGCGCGAGATTACAGTCATCGACTACGGCTTCACGACCGACACGGAAAAGTTCGTCACTGAAATCATGATCCCCCTGCAAAAGGTATAAAAAAAGTTCCCGTGTTCATACGTGGGAACTTTTTTATACCTTTTACTCAATGCCCGCCGCCGGCGATCATCTTGAGGGCGTGGTCAAGCGCGCCGAGCACGGCGTTCAGGTTTTCGCGCGCAGCCTTTTCCGAGCCGGGGAGGTTCAGGATGAGGCTGTTTCTTCTCGTGCCGGCCGCGGCGCGGGAAAGCATCGCGCGCGGCGTGATCTGCAAGCTGTAATAGATCATCGCCTGCGGGATCGCGGGAATTTCGCGCTCGAGCACGGCGCGCGTCGCCTCGGGCGTCACGTCACGGGGAGATAAGCCCGTGCCGCCGCTCGTGATGACAAGGTCGCAGTGCTTTTCATCCACGCAGGAGATGAGCTCTTCGCTGATCTTCTCCTGTTCGTCCGGCACGATAGACGTGTACACGACCTCGTAGCCAGCCTCCTTCAGCATCGCGGCCACAGCGGGGCCGCTCTTGTCCTCGTACACGCCCGCGGACGCGCGGTCGCTCACGGTGATGACTGCCGCCTGATAGCTCATAGCATTGCCGCCTTTCTCAAAAGTCGATCGTGCCCTCGCGCACGCGCAGATCATAGGGCTCGTAGACCACCTTGCGGTACGCGTCCACGTCGAGCTTCACACCCGTCCAGTCGGAATGGATCTCGCCGGTCTGCTTGATGAGGATATCATAGAGGATATCGTAGGTCACGCCGTCGTCACCCGTCTCCACGATGGTGGAATAGGGCAGCGTCTTATGGTAGGTCATGTGCAGGCCCTTGTAGTCGAAGTGGTAGCCGTTGCGCATGCGGCAGCCGTCGAGGCCCTTGTAGGTGAAGCGCTTTTTAAGGTCTGCCAAAATCTTGTCGCCCTCCTCCCGATAGAGGTTCTCGGGCGTCGTCTCGGTGTAGTCGTAGCGGAACTGCACGGGGATGTTGTATTTGCGCCAGCGCTCTGCGTAGTCCACAAGCTCGTCGGCGGGATAGTCCATGTACAGCACGCAGTTCACACGCTTGGGCGTTGCGATACGGGCGACGACTTCGTCGGGCGACTCCTCGACATACTTCGTCAGGTGGCGCGAGATGTTGATGCAGGTGATCTTGTCGCGATTGCGCTCGGTGAAAGCGATCATCTCCTCCGCGCTGCATCCAGGCTGCACGGGGAAAGTCGTGTTGATATAGACCTTGTGGGTCGTGGGGATGGCGTCGAGCATGCGCTGGAGCGCTTTTAAGTTGGCAAACGGCTCGCCGCCGGTGAAAACAAAGTCGCAGCGCGGCGTGATCTCGTCCATCACGGCGATGCTCTTGAGGATCGCCTCCACGCTGAAGCCCTCAGCATGGGCGTATTCCTGCTTGTTCACGCAAAACGGGCAGTGGTTCCGGCAATCGTAGGGTACAAAGATCGTTACCGTCGCGCCGCCCTCGCGCGTCTTGTAGGGATGAGTCATTGGTTCTTGTCCGTCCTCTGTTAAAATTCTATAATGAAAATAGTTTACTCTGAAATATGCAGGATTGCAAGCGATCTTCTGACAGTTTTCTCATTTTGTCGGACATTGCTTTTCCTCGCGCAGAAGAGCGCGCACATAGTCGAACGCCGCGTCCTCGCCCTGCTCCTTGAGTACGAGCAGCATCTTGCCGATGAGCTCGCCGGTCTCGGGATGGATGAGGATATGGCCGCGCGACTTTTCGTAGTAGTCGTAGGCCGAGGCGTCGGTATATTTGTCGCCCTGATAGACCTTGCAGGCGGCAATGCGGTCGCAGAACATTTCGGCTACATATTTGAGCGGCATTTTGCACCCGCCCATGTAGACCTTACCGTCGTCGGCAATACAGTAGTCGATCCAGTATTCAAAGTGGTGGCGGTTGCGCCCCTTGTGGTGGAGCCAGGCAAGGCTCACGCCGTTTTCGCGCCGCTCGGCGTCGTTCGGGCTGCGGTAGCCCTGATAATACTTGACGCCGCGCCAGAATTCCGAGGGGCTGTATTTGCTCAGGTCATGCGTTAACCCCTGATAGTACAGGCCGAGGCGAAAACAGTATTGCCGCACCAGATGGCGATGATGCGTGATGGTTTTAAAGTGCTCGATGGCGCGCATACGGACACCTCCCTGCGTATTCCGGCAGGCCGCCCGCCGCGGTTCGCCGCTTTCCCGCGCGCGTATGTTTCCGTTTGAAGTAATACATGCACAGTTATTGAAATTTTATATCAAATCAACAGAAAATGCAATAAGGTATTTTTGCAAATAAATTGCGCAAAATGAGCACCAAGGGCGGCAAGTCCCCTGCCCTTTTGTCTCCTCCGCGCGGGAATGGAAAATATTCCCGCGCGGAGCGAGCGTGCCGGAAGGCTTTGCAGAATATCTTCTGTCATTTCGTCCATCACAGCAAAAAGGGCACGGCCTGTTGGCCGCGCCCTTTGTCTGCGCTTTGCGAAAGAGCCTTTTTTACAGGTTCTTCTCGTAGCTCTCGATCATCTTCTTGACCATCTGGCCGCCGACAGAGCCGGCCTCGCGGGAGGTCAGATCGCCGTTGTAGCCCTGCTTGAGGTTGACGCCGACCTCGCTGGCGGCTTCCATCTTGAACTTGTTCATAGCGGCCTTGGCCTCGGGGATGTTGAGCTTGTTGCTGTTCTTACTGGACATAATGATTTTCTCCTTTTCCTACAATTGTTTTTGGTTTCACCTGTTTGAAAGAGTTTTGCTGTTTGGGTATCGCAAGGGTAGTTTGACTCATAAAAAATCGGATATGCAGTTTTTCTGCTGGTAAGTTTTATCAGCGCTTCTTCGCGCACGAACGCTGATTTGACAATCGTTTTTCTTTCCTCTATAATCTATAATCAAATGCAACATGACGGAGGTATTTACATTATGATCTCTTCCGATAACCGCCGCTACGCCTACGGCAAATCTCAGCTCATCGAAGTCATCTGCCAGCTGCGCTTCCCCACCATTCTCTCGATCGACACGCGCGAGCCCGCTGACTTTCAGGAGACCGTGCGCGCGGCGTTCCCGCGCTACCAGTGCCAGGTGGAAAAGCTGCCCGGCGTGAACGGCGCGCCCGCGCGGACGGTCAACAACCACACGTTCATTTCCGAAGACGGCGGCTACAAGCTGAGCCTCACGAAGGACTTCATCGCCCTTTCCACCATGCGCTACACGCACTGGGAGGACTTTGCCGCCCGTCTCGACGAGCCGCTCGGCCAGTTTATCAAGATTTACCGTCCCAACTGCTTTGACCGCGTGGGCCTTCGCTTTGTCAACGCCATTTCGCGCGAGCAGCTTGGCCTCACGGGCCGCCGCTGGAACGATCTGCTCCAGCCGCCGTATCTCGGCATTCTTGACGAGGACGGCGTGGACGAAGCGAGCGTCGCCAAGTGCTCGGTCGACGTCGAGCGCAAGCTCGATGCGCTCGCGGCGCTCAAGCTGCACGCGGGCCCCGGCTTTGTCCAGCGCAACATCCGCAGCGGCAATCAGGTTCAGCAGGTGCAGGAAAAGGAAGTGCGCTTCATCTTCGATCAGGATGTGTACTCCACCGGCAAAGTGAAGGTCGCCGCCGTGGCGGAGACGCTCAACTCCCTGCACGCGCACTCCGACAGCGTCTTTTCCGACGCGATCACCACCGTGCTCCACGACGCGATGGAGCCGGAATATCTGTAAAAGCGATGTGAAGTAAATTTTGGCAAAGAAAACACATGAACTGGCGCTGTGCGGCGTACTGTGCGCGCTCGCGGTCGCCTTCCTCTGGCTCAGCGGCGTCATTCCGCTCTCGACCTATGCCTGGCCGATCCTCGCATCGGCTACGCTTTTGCCCGCGCGCGAGGAATGCCGCAAAAGCTACGCATGGAGCTGCTTTGCCGCGGCGGCGGTCTTGGGACTTCTTCTCTGCGCGGATAAGGAAGCGGCGCTTGTGTTCTGCTTTCTCGGCTATTATCCCCTCGTGAAGCCGAATCTTGACGCGATCTCGTCCAAAGCCCTGCGGCTCTTTGCGAAGCTCGGCCTCTGCACCGTGAGTATGGGCGTCATGTACGCGCTCATCATTTTTGTCTTCAAGCTCCCCGCCGTCGTGCAGGAGTTTTCCGAGAGCGCGACTTGGCTGCTGTGGGCGACGGCAGCGATGGGGCTGCTGCTCTTTTTTGTCTACGATCTGCTCATCGACCGGCTGGCGGTCGTCTATCGCCGCCGCCGTGGTAAAAAGGCATAAATTTCGGTCCTTTTTGTTATCTATCTTACCAAAATGCAGTATGAAAGCGCGGTTTTCCATTGTGGAAAGCCGCGCTTTGCCGTATACTGGTTTCGAGCAGTTTTGCTCACTTCCATTCCCTCCCGCCTGTGCTACTCCACCTCTACGTACCGCTCGCGGGAAATACAAAAGGAGGAACGTTTTCCGCCGAACCGGCGGTGCGGCAGTGTGGAGACCTGCCGTAAAGCGGCGCGCTCAGGCGGCTGCGAGGTTCTGCATCGCGGAGGCGGCAGGGCTGCGGTTCACGATTATGGCAGAGGTCATTCTGAAAAATGTCCGAAAGGTCTACCCCAACACCGAAAGCAAGAAGAAAAAGAAGAAAGACGAGGCCGTCGAAAAGAAGAACAATCTGGAGATCACTGACGAAGGCGTTGTCGCCGTGCAGGACTTCAATATCGACGTGGCCGACAAGGAGTTCATCGTGCTCGTCGGCCCGAGCGGCTGCGGCAAGTCGACCACACTGCGCATGATCGCCGGTCTCGAGGAGATCAGCGGCGGCGAGCTCTTCATCGACGGCAAGCAGATGAACGATGTCGCGCCCAAAGACCGCGACATCGCGATGGTCTTCCAGAACTATGCGCTTTATCCGCACATGACCGTCTATGAAAACATCGCCTTCCCGCTCAAGCTCAAGAAGATTGCGGAGACGGATGCGGACGGCAAGACGCATCTCAAGAAAATGCCCAACGACGAGATCGACCGCCGCGTGCGCGAGGCGGCCGAAGTCCTCGACATCACTCAGTTCCTCGACCGCAAGCCCAAGGCGCTCTCCGGCGGCCAGCGCCAGCGCGTGGCCATCGGCCGCGCCATCGTCAGAAGCCCCAAGGTGCTGCTGATGGACGAGCCGCTCTCGAACCTTGACGCAAAGCTGCGCAACCAGATGCGCGCGGAGATCATCAAGCTGCGCGAGAAGATCGACACCACGTTCATCTACGTCACGCACGATCAGGTCGAGGCCATGACTCTCGGCGACCGCATCGTCATCATGCGCGACGGCTACATCCAGCAGATCGGCACGCCGCAGGAGGTCTTCAACCATCCGGCGAACCTGTTCGTCGCGGGCTTCATCGGCTCGCCGCAGATGAATTTCTTTGAAAACTGCCAGCTCACAAAGACCGCCGACAGCTATACGCTCACCGTCATGGGCGAGACCGTCACGCTGACCGCGGAGCAGAGCGCAAAGCTCGCCGCCGCAGGCGTCGAGAGCCGCAGTGTCACCGCGGGCGTGCGCCCCGTGCATATCGCGCTCGGCGAGAGCGGTATCCCTGCCGAGGTCGACGTCAGCGAGCTGATGGGCAGTGAGCTGCATCTGCACCTTGCCGCGAATGGGCAGGATGTTGTGGCAGTCATTCCCACCGCGAATATTGATCCGATGGCGTATGCGCGGCATACGGCGGTGAAGTTTGGGTTTGATGCCAAACTGGTGCATTTGTTTGATTCTGATTCTGAAAAGAATCTCATTTGATTTTTGGAAAATTTCCCTTTTAAGGGAAGAATATTGCAGCCCAAGGGCTGCGTTGAATAAAGGGGGCCATTCTCTCACGTGAGAGAATGGCCCCCTTTGACCCCCAAGAGAACGCGAGGGGAGGACCCCTCGACCCCCGACATTGGCAGTTTGTAGCTTGAATGACTGCACGCGCTGCGCAATGTAAGTGTGGTGTACATGGCTTCGCCATGAATCTCTGCGATTCGTTACCAGTCGCAACCGCGCCTTACTATCGTGAGGCGCGAGTGACGGTAGTTGGGCGGCAGACTGCGTGCGGGCGGCATTGCTTTGCTCGCCGCGCTGGGGATTTTTTTAGTTTTCTGCTGAATCGGTACTGCCGATAGGCTCGCCGGGGATGATATCATGTGTGATGACTTGCTCTTCTGCGTCTAACAGGGCTTTTTTTAGGACTTCACGGGCAAGAATGCCCTTGCCCTCATCGTAAAGATCGATGGCTTCGCTCATGGAGCGTACCATCAGGTGGTAGAGACTTTTATAAGTTGTCATAGTGCATCCCTCCTTGATGGCATTCTACCGCATTGTGGAGATATACACAATACTTGTTTTTCACTTTGCTCCATATAATAGGCTCGTAAGAAGGTGGGGTGAGGACAATCATCAGTTACGAGCCTTTATGGAAAACGTTGCAGGAAAAAGGTATTTCGCAGTATTATCTGCTGCAAAATGGGCTTGACAATAAGACTTTGGATTCGCTGAAAAAGGGAAAGAACATCACACTGCTGACGCTGGAAAAGCTCTGCAAACTGATCGACTGCACCCCAAACGATATTATCGAATTTATCTGAAAGCTACCGGTGTGTTAGTCGGTAGCGTTTCATTTTCCCGCGGTGAGCGCAGCAATGCCGCCCGCACGCAGTCTGCCGCCGTGCTATCGTCACTCGCGCCTCACGGAGTAAGGCGCGGTTGCG
>OIZX01001722.1_pt1 | contig 10796 bp, 7 predicted proteins | sample 1588621 | NCBI WGS metagenome assembly OIZX01 (sample SAMN03283276) | human gut metagenome | biome: human-associated habitat; material: feces | host: Homo sapiens | place: Peru | collected 2012
GCCGGACTTATGCTTTATGGAGATTTGACGGATATAACTTATCGACATGGAGGTCCGATAATCATAGAACAGGACTTGGCTTCCGTGAAGATTGTAGAGAACGGTCATACAACAGATCCGGATTTCTATGGAGCGGTAATTGAAGATGCTATCTATCAGGCTCAGGCTATGGGGGCGTCTATACAATGTATGGCTGTAACTGATGGTACATCGTATGACGGAAAGTCAACGTCAAGTTCTGCGTCATTGGATGAAAGCATATACCATAATGGCAAGTGTGACCGCTTAGTGCTCGTTTCAGCGGGCAACATTGAGCCCCCTGAAGTAGATGCCACAAATTATCTGGAGTCCTGCAAAGCCAATGCTGTACAAAGTCCGGCTCAAGCATGGAACGCATTAACAGTCGGAGCATATACGGAGAAAACGATAGTAACAGATGAAAGCTACAAGGCACTGGCAGCTCCAGGGAATCTGTCACCCATGTCAAGAAGTTCGTGGAGTTGGAGAAATGGTTGCAATAAGCCTGAAATAGTCATGGAAGGAGGTAATATAGCCTATCATCCTGTTTTTCAAACAACGACACATCCTGATTTAAGTTTGATTACTACCTGCCAAGATTTGGCGGAATCATTGGAACAGTTCCATGCTACAAGTGCGGCTACAGCATTAGCGACACGTCTTGCGGCAAAAATAAAAACAGCAACACCAACTCTTTCCATGTTGTCTGTTCGTGGCATGATGGTACATTCTGCCAAATGGACACCGGAAATGATACGTATCGGTAATATCAAGGATATTATACCTTTATGCGGCTATGGTGTTCCTGATGAAGAGACGGCCTTATTCAGTAATGAAAAATATGCAACGTTTATATTTGAAAATGAGTTAATACCCTATTGGGAAAAAGATGGTTCAAACACCTATAATCAATTGCACTTTTATGATTTGCCTTGGCCAACAGAGGTGCTGGAACAAATGGGAGAAGAAAATGTAAAAATAGCAGGAAGAATAGTATTCATGCGTAAAATGGGAAAATTAAGTTTCGTAAAAATAAGAAACATAGAAGCAGATATGCAATTAGAATTTAAAATAGACCTATTAGGAGAAGATAATTATAAATTCTTTAAATCAAATATTGATACAGGAGACTTTATAGGAGCAGAAGGAGAAATATTTACAACTCAAACAGGAGAAAAGACTTTAAGAGTACACAAGTTTCAATTTTTGGGAAAAGCGTTAAAACCATTACCAGAGAAATTCCATGGCCTAGCAGATCAAGAAATGAAATACAGAAATAGATATGTAGATTTAATAATGAACGAAGATGCTAGATATAGATTTTTATTTAGAAGTAAATTAATTTGGGAAATAAGAAAGTTTTTAACAGAAAAAGGATATATTGAAATAGAAACACCTGTTCTAAACAATAAAGCATCAGGTGCATTAGCAAAACCATTTATAACTCATCATAATGCCCTAGATATAGACCTATACTTAAGAATAGCGCCAGAAACATATTTAAAAAGAGCTATAGTAGGTGGATTTACAAAAGTATTTGAATTTGCTAGATGCTTTAGAAATGAAGGAATGGATGCAACTCATTTACAAGATTTTACAATGCTAGAAGGTTATGGTGCTTACTTAAACTATAAAGATAATATGAAGTTTATGCAAGAAATGTTACAAACAGTAATATATAATTTATTTGGAAAATTAGAAATAACAATAGATGATAAAGTAGTAGACATTTCTGGAAACTGGCCTAGTATTTCAATGAGAGATTTAATCTTAAAATATTGCCCAATAGATATTAAGGAATATGATACTAAAGAAAAACTATTACAAAAAATTAAGGAAGAAAAATTAGAAATAGATAGTGAAACTCCATTAGAAGATTTAGGATATGGTAATCTAGTAGACCAATTATACAAAAAAGTAGCAAGACCACATGTAGTAGAACCAATATTCCTAACAGAGCATCCAATTAGCCTATCACCATTAGCAAGAGCAAACGATGATAATAAAGAACTTACAGATAGATTCCAATTAGTAATAAATGGTGCTGAAATCATTAATGCGTACTCTGAATTAGTAGATCCACAAGAACAAGAAAGAAGATTAATAGAGCAAGCAGAATTAAAGAGTAATGGTGATGATGAAGCAATGATGATGGATAAAGATTACATAAGTGCCATGGAATATGGAATGCCACCAATTTCTGGATGGGGAGTAGGAATTGATAGATTAACTCAAATATTAACTAACGCCCAAAATATTAAAGACTGTGTAATGTTCCCATTAATGAAACCAGAAGATTATGACAATAAAACAGTTAATGTAACTAAAACTATTTCAAAGCCAGTAGAAAAAATTGACTTTTCAAATGTTAAAATTGAACCTTTATTTGAAGAAACAGTTGATTTTGATACTTTTTCAAAATCAGATTTTAGAGCAGTAAAAGTTAAAGAATGTATTGCAGTACCAAAGAGTAATAAATTATTACAATTTACACTTGATGATGGTACAGGAACTGATAGAACAATACTTTCTGGAATTCATGCATATTACGAACCAGAAGAATTAGTTGGTAAAACACTTATTGCTATTACAAATCTTCCACCAAAAAAAATGATGGGAATTGAATCTTGTGGTATGTTGCTTTCAGCAGTAAATAACCTTAAGGATTCAGAAGAAGAAGAGCTACATCTTATAATGATAGATGAGCATATTCCAGCAGGTGCAAAATTATATTAAAATAATAATAAAAAAATCCGCTAGTGCTATTATAAAGCTAAGCGGTTTTTCTAATATAAAAATATAAATATAGAAATTTATTTAGCCCACAAAAAACCATTTTTGTAAACAGATAAGTAAAAATATAGTATTTTTTAATATAATGTACTATAATTACTATAAAGGAGGAAGAAAGAAAATGAAAAAACACGGATTGACAAAAATCTTAGCAGTAATATTATTGGTTGTAGTACTACTTAGTTGGGTAGTAAAAGGAAGAGCTGATGCTGTAGCACCAATAGCACTTGGAGATGTTGTAATGAATTACTTCCAATCATTCTATTACTTTGATGTAATGCTATTTATTTTAGTAGTAGGTGGATTTTATGGATTATTAGAGCATGTTGATGGCTATAAAAATCTAATTAGCAAAATTGCTAACGGTGCAAAAAAGAAAAAATTAGTAGTATTTATTATAACTATAGTTTTTGCTTTACTATCATCATTAGCAGGATTAAACCTAATACTATTAATATTCATTCCATTTGCAATTTCTTTAGTAATTGCTTTAGGATATGATAAAATAGTAGCATTATTCTCTACAGTAGGTGCTGTAACAGTAGGAATAATAGGTGGAATATTTACAACTATTAAAATATCAAGTAGTTACTACGGAGTATCTTATACAACATATTCAGAATTAGTAGGATTAGAAAATAAATGGGCTGCATTAATACCTAATATAATATTATTTGTATTAGCGCTTATAATATTAATAGTATTCTTAAATCTACGTATGAATAAAGTACAAGATCAAGATGAAGAAGTAGAAGAAAAAGAAGAAAAGAAAATAACAAAGAAAGAAGAAATTAAAGAAGAAGTAAAAGTAGTTAAAGAAGAAACAAAAGCACCTAAGAAAGAAACAAAAACTACTAAAACTACAGACACTAAAAACAAAAAGAATACAACTTCAAAGAAAAAAGCACCTGCTAAAAGTACTAAGAAAACAACAAAGAAAAATTTATCAGCTGCCAAAAAAGATGATACTATCGTAATTAAAAAGGATAAGAAAGGTAGAACATTACCACTAATAATAATGATGTTAGTACTACTAGTATTATTAGTATTAGGTTACTTACCTTGGAATTCATTATTTGGTATCAGCGTATTTGATAATTTCCATACTTGGCTAACTGAGATAAAAATTGGAGATTATGCATTGTTTACAAGTATTATTTCTTCAAATATTACTGCATTTGGTAATTGGGCTAACTTAGGAAGCACATATATTATAGCAATGCTTCTAATAGTAGTAATTACAATCATTATTAAATTTGTATATAAAATTAAATTTAATGATATATTTGATTATTATGCAGAAGGAATGAAAAAAACATTACCAGCAATCCTATTAATAATGTTAGCATACACAGTATTAGTATGTACATATAATAATGGATTTATGGAAACAATAATATCATCTGCTTCTGACGCCCTTGGAGATAATCCAGTGATAAATGCTCTAATAGCAATCGTTGGAAGTGTCCTAAATGTAGATATTCAATATGTATCACAAGGAATATTTGCTCCAATAGTAAATGCATTACCAGATACTGCAAACTTAAAAGTATATGCCGTATTATTCCAAGGAATATATGGATTAGTTCAAATTATAGGACCAACAAGTATCCTAATGATTACTTGCCTATCTATATCTGATGTTTCATATAAAGATTGGTTTAAAAACATTTGGAAATTTGTATTAATATTACTATTAGCAGTATTTGCAGCAGCAATTATAGCAGGACTAATGTAATTTAATAAAGACTATACAACAGTATGGTCTTTTTTTTGTAAAATGAGATATAATTATTTTCAAAAAAAAATTTAAGTGATATAATTTAACTATAATACGAAAGGGTATTATTGATTAAAAAGGAGGAAATTTATGTTAAAAACTAAAGTAGGCTATAGTAATATAGCAGATGCTTTTGAAGCAGGAGCCGAAACTGCAAAGAAAGCAACAGAAGGTTTAAAACCAAAAGCTGGATTATTATTTAATTCAGTAGCATATGATCAAAAAAAATTGATGGAAGGAATTAAATCAGTAGCAGATTATGATATTGTTGGATGTACTTCATCAGCAGGATTAATTACACCAGATGGATATATGATTGATGAAAATGGTGTAGCAGGAATGATGACATTCGATGATGAAAATCTAACAGTAGCTTGTTACGGAATGCCTAAGAAAAAAGATGCCAGAGAAACAGGAAGACAAGTAGCATTAAAAGCTTTAGAAAAAGCAGGTATTGATTATGCACCTGATTATTTCTTTATGACAGCTTCACCTGCCGAAGAAGAAGAATATATTAAAGGTATTCAAGATGTAATAGGAAGAGTACCATGTTTCGGAGGAAGTGCAGCAGATAATACTGTAGAAGGAAAATGGTCTATTTTCTATAATGATGAAATATTTAGTGATGGAGTAGCAGTAGCATTCTTCTATACAGAAAAAGAAATAACAACAGAATATACAGGAGCATACAATGAAACTGAAGATGTAGGTATAATTACTAAAGTAAATGGAAAAAGAACTTTAGCAGAAATCAATGGAAAACCTGCACTAGAAGTATATAAAAAATGGAGAGGATTAAAAGACGAAGAAGTAAATGGAGGTAATCTATTAGTTACAACTATTCAAAGTCCATTAGGAGTAAAAGATAGATTAGGAAACTTAATAGCAATACGTCATCCAATGGCAGGTAACGAAGATGGCTCAATGAATATTGGAGCAAACTTAGCAGAAAAAACTGCTGTTATCAGAATGGAAGCAACAGTAGATGAATTGATTGATTCTACAGGTAAGACATTAAAGGTATTAAAGAAAAAATCTCCAGAATCAGCAGGATACTTATTAGTACATTGTGGAGGAAGAAGATTAGGTATTGGAGAAAGAATGCCTGAAGTATATGAACAACTTAAGAAAGAAGCAGGAGATACACCATTCTTGGTAGTATTTACATTTGGTGAATATGGATATACAGATGATGATCAAACAAATACTACAGGTGGATTGATGTTATCATTTACATCATTTGAAAAATAAGAATAAAAAGGAGCGTAATATATGGCCAAAAATTTAATTGGTAAAAATTGGGTTGAAAGTTCTAGTGGAAATATTTTAGAAATATTAAATCCAGCCACTGGAGAAGTGATTGATACAGTACCAGAAAGTAATGAGAAAGATGCAAATGAAGCTGTAGAAGCAGCAATATTAGGACAAAAGAAATGGGCTAAAAGACCATTACACGAACGTGGAAAAATCCTAATGAAGTTTGCAGAACTAGTAGAAAAAAATAAAGATGAATTAGCAGACTTATTATCAAGAGAAACAGGAAAACCAATCAAAGAAGCAATTGGAGAAATAGCAAACGTACAAATAGGAGTACCAGCATTCGTAGAAAAAGCAAAACACGAATACGGACACCTAATTCCAAATGGACAAGAACCAGGAAATGAAAATACTATTCAATATACAGTTCAAGAACCATTGGGAGTAGTAGTAGCAATAATTCCATTTAACTTTCCAAGTGATTTGTTCTGTCAAAAAGTACCAAGTGCTTTAATAATGGGTAATTCTGTAATATTAAAACCATCAGGACATAATCCATTAACATTAATAAAATATGCTGAATTATTATTAGAAGCAGGTGTTGATGAAGGTGCAATCAATGTAATAAATGGATCAGGAGCACCAGCAGCTCAAGCCTTAGCAGCAAATCCTAAAGTAGCGTTAGTAAGTTTAACTGGATCAACTAAAGCAGGAATAGAAACAATGCAAACCTGTGGAAAAAATTTACATCATATAATGCTAGAATTAGGTGGAAACGATGCCTTTATCTTAGATAAAGATGGAGATGTTGATTTAGCAGTAGAAGAAACAGTATGGGGAAGATTATATAATACTGGACAAGTTTGCTGCGCTAGTAAAAGATTTTTAATACATAATTCTGTAAAAAAAGAATATATAGAAAAGTTATTAAAGAGAATTAAAAAAATAAAACTAGGAATGCCTAGTGATCCAACAGTAGAATTAGGTTGTCTAATTAGTGAAGATGCTGCTAAAAAAGTAGAAGAACAAGTAAACTCTACAATTGATTTAGGAGCAACATTAGTAACTGGAGGAAAAAGAAAAGGTGCATTCTACGATATAACAATCCTAGATAATGTAACAAAAAATATGCCAGTAGCAAAAGATATGGAAATCTTTGGACCAGTTATTTCAATAATTGGATTTGATGATATAGAAGAAGCTATTGAAATAGCAAATCAATCATCATTTGGACTATGTGGATGCATAATTTCAAAAGATATGAATAATGCATTAAAAGTTGCAAATAGATTAGATGTTGGAGGAGCTATAATTAATGGAGCTAGTTTCTTCAGATCATTTGAAATGCCATTTGGTGGTTGGAAACATTCTGGAATAGGAAATGAAGGAGTATCTTCAACCCTAAAAGAAATGTCAAGAACAAAGACAATAATCTTGAAAAATGTTTTAAAATAGTAAAAAGAATAAAGGAGACTAAATTTTTAGCCTTCTTTTTTCTAAAAATTTTTCAAAAGCAGGAAGTCCATAATCTTTATCATAATAATTAGGAAATTCATTTAAATGAGCTAAAGCAATTTTAGCAGTTAGTTCTAAACTATCATTAGTAACATTTGTAAATTCATTTATTTTTCCATGCTCTAACTCAATATTTAATCCTGTTAAAAAATCATAAATAGAAAACTTATCAAAAGTAATACCTAGTTTATTAGCAATATCCACAGCATCTTTTAAATTAAACATAATCTCACCATTAAAATTATATTAAAAAATCAAATATTTATGTTATAATTATTTTAGATGGAGGAATAAGATGAAAAAATTAAATAAACAAAGAAAAGAATATTTAACATGGGATGAGTATTTTATGGGTATAGCAAAATTATCCTCTCTTAGAAGTAAAGATCCAAATACTCAAGTTGGTGCTTGTATAGTAAGTGAAGATAACAGAATTTTATCCATAGGATACAATGGAGCGCCTAACGGATTTGATGATATTTACTTTCCTTGGGATAGAGAAGGAGACAGACTAAATACAAAATATGCCTTTGTATGTCACGGAGAGATGAACGCCATTTTAAATTTTCGTGGAAATAAAAAAGATTTAGAAGGTGCTAAAATATATGTTGACCTATTTCCTTGTAATGAATGTGCAAAATTAATAATTCAAGCAGGAATAAAAGAAGTAATATATCTATGTGATAAATATAAAGATACAGACGATGTCAAAGCATCTAAATTAATGTTTGATAATTGTGGAGTAAAATATACAGAATTTCCACAAGAAAAAAGAAAAGAAATAATATTGGATATAAAATAAAATAAGGCTATTTCAAGTCTTATTTATTTTTTATCTCTATTATTACTCTCATATATCAGTGCTTCATATAATAAATCAACTATATAATTACTAGGCTGTAAATTGTATTTTTGTATAACTTTATCAATAACATCATCAGAGTATTTCAAACCCAAATAAGTAAATATTGATTTTTTCTCATTATCAATATCCTCTAAAAAATTATAAGTATAAGTATTATCAATAATTAATAAAGGTAGTCCTTTTGACCATTTTTTAAACTTATCCAATATCTTTCTATAATCATCAACATACTTAAAACTATTCTTATCATAACTAATTAATTCTCTTAAATCATTATTATTAATTTTATCATATTTTAGTCTATAATCAAATCTATCTAATAATTTCAAACCATCTAATTTCAAAGCAGATAGTTGAATAATATTACCATATTTAGGACTTATAGCATCTGGAATAATTTCTAATATAATATATTTTCCATCCATATTATTACCTCTTTCTTATTAATTTTTTTCTAACATCATGCCAATTATCTGCTCTCTCTATTCCCATAGTACAAAGTGTATCATTATCAATATTTTGATTATGGAAAGCAGTAAATAATATCTTTCTAGAAGTATTTTCTAAATTATCAATTCTATCATCAATTTTAATATCAGTTTGTAGCGCACTTTTATTAGTAAGAAAAACATAACTACTAGGACTAATAAATGGTAAAGCTTTAACTAAATAATCATATTTTTGTGATAGAATATGGCCACAATCATAGGGAATATCTCTAAAAATATAAGATGTTCCTATATATAATTTATAATATTTATTAATATCTTTTAAAGTATCATAAGCTCCATCTAATAATTCACAATAATCATATTGATTTTTAGTAATAAACCATTTCCAAAAATCATTTTTAGAATCATCAGGAATGATATCTTGCATATAAAAATCTTTAAAATAACTTTTCTCATAATTAGTACCTAAATATTCATTAATTAAATATAAAAATCCACCTTCACATATAACATCATCCATATCGACCATTATACTTTTTTCCATCTAATCCCTCCAAGTAACAATATTATATATTATTTTTTTGAAGTTCACAAGTACAATACATGATATTAAATTTTGATATACTAATAAATTTATGATATTAATATAAAAAAATAGACACTCTTCAGCATTGATAGAGTATCATAACCATTTAATTTAGTAAAGCCATTTACTTTCAAAAAACAAATTATATGCAAGTCTCTTTGCTTACATACAATAATGCAACAAAAAAGAACTTTTGACAAGTTCTTTGATTATATAAAGTTCGAAACACGAACAAATTCACTTAGTGGTGCGCCCATAGGGATTCGAACCCCAAACCTTCTGGTCCGTAGCCAGACGCTCTATCCAATTGGGCTATGGGCGCATTTCAATATACGTCATAAATTATACAACAAATATTAATATTTTTCAACCATTTTACTAATATTTCTTTCTTTTTTTTTAGATATAAGTTATAATTAAAACATAGGTGATGCGTATGGATATAAAAGAATTATTAATAAACTATAATAATATGTCAGAAGATTTAAATAATATCAGGAGGTCTCTTTGACTTAAATAGCAAAAAAGATAGATTAAATGAACTAAACAAAGAGATAAATAATCCAAATTTTTGGAATGATAAAGATAAATCAAATAGTATATTAAATGAAATAAGTAACTTAAAAAGTATTATTGTACCAATAGAACAACTAGAAACAAAAATAAATAATAATATTGAAACATTACAACTTTTAGAAGTTGAGTATGATAAAGATTTATGTTTACTTATAGAAGAAGACTATCAAAAATTAAAAGAAAATCTAGAAGAAATAAATTTGAAAACCTATCTAAGTGGAGAATACGATCAAAATAATTGTATACTAGAAATTCATGCTGGAGCTGGTGGAACCGAAAGTTGCGATTGGGCAAATATGCTTTACAGAATGTATACAAGATATCTAAAAAAAGAAGGATATAAAACAGAAGAGTTAGATATCCAACAAGGTGAAGAAGTAGGAATAAAAAGTGTAATGTTAATGGTAAAAGGTACAAATGCCTATGGATATCTAAAAAATGAAAAAGGAGTTCATAGACTAGTAAGAATTAGTCCTTTTGATTCAAATAAAAGAAGGCATACCTCATTTGCAGCAGTAGAAGTAACTCCAGAAATAGATAAAAATATCAATATAGAAATAAATAACAGTGACTTAAAAATAGATATATATAGAAGTAGTGGCCCTGGAGGACAAGGAGTAAATACCACTGATAGTGCAGTTAGAATTACACACATACCTTCTGGAATAGTAGTAACATGTCAAAATGAAAGAAGTCAAATCCAAAATAAAGAGCACTGTCTAGAAATATTAAAAAGCAAATTGTATGCTAAAGAATTAGAAAACTTAAATAAAGAATTAAGTAATATGAAAAAAGACCAAAAAGAAAAATCCACCGGAACGATAAAAGGAGACAGCATGAGTAAGTATAAAATTACAGAAATCGAACATCCAAAATATCCATGGCTCCATCGAATACAGGCGGTGACAGATGTGAATGAGAAAGTACCAGAAGGAACACTGGGCGGTTTTGTAG
>OIZX01001725.1_pt1 | contig 10773 bp, 11 predicted proteins | sample 1588621 | NCBI WGS metagenome assembly OIZX01 (sample SAMN03283276) | human gut metagenome | biome: human-associated habitat; material: feces | host: Homo sapiens | place: Peru | collected 2012
ATCGGCTTTGCTCCGCAGATGGCAATCGTGTTCTTCTTCCTGTCCCTGCTGGAGGACTGCGGCTATATGGCCCGTGTCGCGTTCATCATGGACCGTATCTTCCGCAAGTTCGGCCTGTCCGGCAAGTCCTTCATTCCGTTCATGATCTCCTCCGGCTGCGGCGTGCCCGGCATCATGGCTACCCGTACCATTGAGAACGAAAAGGATCGCCGCATGACCATGATCACGACCACCTTCATGCCCTGCGGCGCAAAGCTTCCCGTTATCGCGCTGATCGCGGGCTTCCTGATGGGCGGCTCGTGGTGGTTCGCACCGGTCATGTACTTCCTTGGCATTGCGATCATCATTATCTCCTGCATCATCCTCAAGAAGACGAAGATGTTCTCCGGCGATCCCGCTCCGTTCGTTATGGAGCTGCCGCAGTATCACTTCCCGTCCATGAAGGGCGTCCTGCTCCATGTCTGGGAGCGTGTCTGGGCGTTCCTGAAGAAAGCCGGTACAATCCTGTTCCTCTGCTGCGCCGTCATGTGGTTCCTTGGCAGCTTCGGCGTGCAGGACGGTCGGTTTGGTCTGGTTGATACCGAGTACTGCCTGCTTGCCGTCATCGGCAACGCCATTGCCTGGATCTTCAAGCCGCTCGGCTTCGGTACCTGGCAGGCTGTCGCGTCTTCCCTGTCCGGCTTCGTTGCAAAGGAAGGCATCCTGTCCACGATGGGTGTTCTGGCCGGTCTTGGCGAGGTCGAAGAATATGCCGTCTCCATGCACGATCAGTTCGCGGCGTTCTTCCCGTCCTCCATCGCGGCCATCTCCTTCCTGTGCTTCAACCTGTTTGATTCCCCCTGCCTGGCCGCAATCTCCACCATGGCCAAGGAAATGGGCAACAAGAAGTATTTCTGGCTCGCACTCCTGTTCCAGAATGTTCTGGCTTACGCTGTGTCCCTGATGGTCTATCAGATCGGCGGTGTCCTGTGCGGTGAGGTCACGTTCGGTGTTGCGACAGTCGTTGCAATTCTCGTTCTGGCTGCTGTGCTGTACCTGCTGTTCCGTCCGGATCCCAACAAGGCAAAGAACCGTCTGACGAAGGTCGCCTGATATGCAGTTCCCGGTTCTTGAGGTCGTCGCCGTGACGCTCGGCAAAGCCGATATTCTTGTGCTGGCCGTCATTGCGCTGATCCTTGTGGGATGCGTGTTCTGCATCCGGAATTTCTTCAAACACTAATCTGCGCGAAAGGAGTCTTTCTCATGTTTGCATGGATTGTTCAGAATCTCGCCACCATCGTTGTCTGTGCCGTCCTTCTGCTCGTCACCATCCTGATCGTTATCAAGCTCGTCCGCGACCGGAAGCAGGGAAAGGGCTCCTGCGGCGCGAACTGCGCGGGGTGCGCGCATTGCGCAAACAGCGGCTGCTGCCGCCATCCCTGAGGAGGTTCTGCATCATGTACCAGACAACGCTTAAAATCGACGGCATGATGTGCGGGATGTGCGAATCGCACATCAACGACACCATCCGCAAGGCTGCGCCCGTCAAAAAAGTCACGTCGTCGCACGCAAAGGGCGAGGCCGTCGTTCTGACCGACGAGCCGCTGGACATCGAGGCTGTCAAGGCCGCCGTCCATGCGACCGGCTACGAGGTCACGGACGCAGTCAGCAAGCCCTACGAAAAAAAGAAGTTCTCCCTTTTCAAGAAGTAATCCCTTTTCCCCCTATTGCGGAAAACCGCTCTGTCCCCATGCCGGCAGAGCGGTTTTTCATAAAGCAGGCCCGCCGGGTTCCCGCCGTGCGCTGCCGCGCCGATGCATCACTGGCCGGACGCCTCCCCAGCCAGATAGGTTTCCAGAATATCCGCCGCGCAGTAGACCATTTCCGGACATGGGCGTTTTTTGTAATAGCCGTCGGTGCGCGGCTCAGGCGGCTGGGGCTTGAAATTCGGCTCAAGGCCAAGAAGCTGGCGGCAGATGATCGAGCCGTTGTGCGCCTCGAATTCCCCCGCAAGCTGCCGCAGCACCGCATAGTTTTTCGTCTTTGCCGCCCGGTCGGTCGGGTCGGCGGAGCCGCAGAGCAGGCCGTAGGCCATGAACATCCCGCTGACCGCGCCGCATACGCCGCGCATCCCCGCCATTCCGCCGCCAAAGCCGGAGGCAATTTTCAGCGCGGTTTCCCTGTCCAGTTTCTCCTCCGCAAAGGCCAGAAAGACGGCCTGCGAACAGTTGCAGCCCTCCAGAAACAGTTCCCTTGCGCGTTCTGCTTTTGTCATGTGTTCCCCTCCTGCGGCTCATACCGCTTTTCAAGACTGAATTTCCTCCCACCGCACCGCCGGCAGCGGATGCCGCCGCGCTGTTCCTCCAGCGCCTGCACGACCGGCCCGCGCCGCAGATACCGTGACTGCGCTCCGCAGCCGAGGCACGTCACAACATACACGCCGCGCACGGCCTCGATGCGCCTCCGGTTCTCGTCCGCTGCATCGCAGCTGGGCGCGAGCCGCTCCGGCGGGCAGCCGATTTTCCGGCAGACGGCCCTCCACGCCTCGTCGTGCCCGTGACGCTTGCCGGTGAGAATGGCCACGGCGGCATGGGCGTATTCATGCCGGGCCGTGTCCCAGAAGGCCTGGTCCTCCTGCCGCAGAAAGTCCGCAAGGCGGATCTCCTGCGGTCTGTTTTTGACGAACGTACACACGCCGTACTGCCGTGTCATGCGCTTGGAAAAGGACACGGCCACACAGCTCGTGTCAATCCCAAGCAGCCTGTCCAGCCGCCGGTACTCCGCCTGCACCTGCGCAAGCGTCCACATCCGCATCGCCTCCGTTTCTGCCTCCATGATAGCATATGGAGCGCAGTTTTTCCATCTTTCCTTTTGGCGCAAAAGCCGGTGCTGCATCCGCATTTCATCGGTTCTTTCCCATAAAACAATCGCAGCGGCACTCCCGGAGGCGGAAATGCCGCTTTTTGCATGGCGTATCACGGCTTCCGGCAGACGGCAAGCAGAAATTCCGTCGTGACGCGAAGCGAGGCCACGGAGGCAAGCTTTTGCTGATCCTCCGCGCCGGTCTTGTAATAATAGGGCGTCATGAGAAACAGCGCCTGCACGTCCTCGTTCGTTGAAAGCGTGATGGTTTTTCGGAGCGCCTGCGTCCGCAGCAGACGGAAGCCCTCAGCCCCCGGCTCGGCGGGCGGATTTTCGTATGGGCAGTCATAGACGGCGGCCTTCAGCTCGAACAGGTGCCGTTCCATCGGCACGACCCGCAGCAGATAGCCGCCGGGCTTCAGAACCCGCCGGAACTCCTCCGCCATGAGCGGCGAAAAAATATTGACAATCAGGTCGAGGCTTTCCGCCGCCAGCGGCAGATGCGCGGTGCTTGCCGCGCAGAAGATTCCCTCCGGCACCTGCCGCGCCGCCCGCCTGACGGCCTCCGCAGAAATATCCGCGCCGAGCAGCTGCGGACAGCCGCCCTTCGCCGCAAGCGCGTCATAGATCGCACGCGTATACGTCCCCTCGCCGCAGCCCGCGTCGAGCACGCAGGCGTCCGGCCCGGCAAGCTCCGCGCAGGCTTCGGCCACGGCTCCGATCAGATGGTCATAATAGCCGCGCGATAAAAACGCCGTGCGCGCCGCGACCATGCGCTTGTCGTCGCCATGGCGCTTTCCGGCCGCCGAAGGCGGCAGAAGATTGACATAGCCGCTGCGCGAAACGTCAAAGCTGTGGCGGCGCCCGCAGCGCCAGACTTTTTCCTCCCGCGCAAGCCTCCCGCCGCAGACGGGACAGAGCAGTTCAAGCATGGCAAGCCCTCCGTTCCTGATGTTTTTTTATTATACCGCGCCGTGACGCGCGGCGCAAAGAAAAATTTGGAACTTTTCGCGAAACATGTTGAATTTGTGGCTGAATCTGTTATAATCTCAGCAGAAGAGAACGCGCGGAGCAGAACGCCGCGCCGGAGCGGAGGAACGACATGAAAAAGCATCGCGCCCTTTGGGTGATTTTAATTTTAATTGTCGTGCTTGCGGCTGCTGCCGCAGGCGTCTGGTACTGGCTTTCGTCCGAAGCCGCACAGGCGGAGCTGTCGCACCGCGCCGCCTATGCGCAGTACGAGACGATGACCGGCGCCGTGGACAGCGTCAGGCTTACCGTGACGGAGGATGGTGCGCCGGTCGGCGAATATGATCTGCGGACGCTCGGCCTGTATGACGATCTGATGTCGAAGGTCACGGTGCAGTTCCCGGAGACGGACCGCATGACGGACGAGCAGTTCGCCGCGCTCGGCGTCCGGGAAAAGCGGGACTGGATGAAGCAAAGCAGTTCCACGCCCTATGCCTGCACAGTCAGCATGGACAAATTTGACGCTTCGGCAGTGCTGGCCGATCTGCAGAGCGTCAAGCGCACGGCGGCGGAAAACGCCTATACCACGCTGGAAGGCAGCGTCTATACCGTCCACCCCGAAACATACGGCACAGAGCTGAACGAGCAGGCCGTTCTGGACGGGCTGCGCACGGCGGCTTCCGCGCTCGGCGTTACGGCAAACGGCCCGCAGAGCGCATCGTTTGAGCTGACGTCGGTCGACTGCTACAAGCAGCCTGAGATCACAACCGCAACGCTGCGCGATACGCCGGACAGCCTGTTCCGCACCGCGCTGGCCGAGCTGGAAATCAGAATTTCGTTCAATGCGGAATCCGCGCAGTATCTGCCGCACGGCGAGGAAACCCTCACAAGCAACGATCTGGCGTCCATCGTGGACCTGGACCCGGACGGGACGGTCACGGTCGACGAAAAGGTTCTGGGCGAAAAGGTCTCCAAGCTGGCCGAGGGCTACGGCAGGCAGGACGCGCCGTTCCTGTTCGATTCGTGGGTCAAGGGACTGACGGAAATCGATTTTATCACCTGCGACTATCGGATCGACGCGCAGAGCCTGACGGAGCAGATCCGCACGCAGCTGCTGACGATGCAGTCCGGCTCCGTATCTGCCGAGGCCGTCTGCTACGACAAGGACGGCCAGCCCTTCTCGCTGGGCGACAGCTATATCGAGGTCGACTTTGACAACCAGCAGATGACCTTTATCAAGGATGGCCGTCTGGTCGTCAACACCAACGTCGTGACCGGTGCGCTCAACGGCCACCAGACCCCGACGGGCCTGTATGACACGCACGGCAAGGAGCATGACGTCTGGCTGCAGGGCGACGATTATCTGGTCTTCGTCAAATACTGGGTCAGCGTGGTCGGCTACCTGATCGGTCTGCACGATGCGTCGTGGCGGTCGAACTTCGGCGCAAGCTTCTATGTCTACGGCGGCTCCCACGGCTGCGTCAACACGCCGGAGGAGGCCATGGCCCTGATCTGGAATCTGGCTGAGGACGGAACGCCCGTTCTCATGCATGGCGCAAACGAATGGTACGAGCCGGCCAACGGCAACCCGCGTGCGACCAAGGACCCTGTGCGCGGCACGACCAGCAAGGTCACCGTCCCGAACGGCACGCGCGTGCTCGAACCCGGCAGCAGCCGCATCGAGATCCAGCCGGACGACGTCGTCCCCTTCGAGCTGCCGAAGGAGGCCGGACAGGACGACAATACACCGACAAACACCGAGGCCACCGCAAAACCGGTATCCTGAACCACACAGCCCTCTCCGCAAAATGCGGAGAGGGCTGTTTTTTACTGCTCCAGAAGCCTGCGGGCCTGCGCGAAAAATTCCTCGCGGGAAAACAGGACGTTGAGCGCCTGCAGCAGCGCGTTCGCGCTCATGTGCGCAGGCAGGCTGAGCGCCTTTAAAAGCGCAGTGCGCTTTTTCGCGCTCTCCGGGCCGCCGGAAAGGCCGAGGGCGAACAGATCCTGCTTGGTGATGGGCTCCCCTGCGGGCGGAGGCGCACTGCCGTCCTCAAACTCCGCGCCTGCGTCGCGCAGGGCCTTGAGAAGAATTTCGGGCGTCATGCCCTCCACGCCGAGCAGTCCTTCCTTTCCGGGGGCTGCCTTTCGTTTTTCCTTGCCGGGAAGGTCTGGAATATAGGCGTGCAGCACGCCCTTTTCGGGCAGTGCGCTTTTGAGCGTGTTGCGGATGAGAAAGCCCGCGCCGTCCGAATCGGTCAGAATGACAAGGCCGGTCGTCTGCGCGGCCTGCCGCAGCAGGCGCAGAAGGGCCAGGTCCTTCATATCCGTAAAGCCGTTTGTCGCAAAAATCGCCGTGTCGACAAGCTGGCGGAGCGTGTTCTGGTCGTATTTTCCTTCGACGACGATGGCCTGCCGCAACTTCTTCCTATCCATGCTGCGCCTCCTGCGCGAGCCGGACAATCAGCAGCTCCAGAAGCTGCTCCGGTTCGCCCACGCTCGTCTTCATGGCGAGGTCCGTCTCCAGAACGAGCTGAATGGCGCTCTGGCAGAAGCGGTCGGTCACGCGGCGGGCCGCCGTCATGGTAAGACCAGCTGGATAGCTCTTGAGGCCCGTCAGCTCCATCAGCTCCTTCTGCCCGCCGCCTGCGGAGAGAAGGACCCGCGCATAATAAAGTCTTCTCAGCTGTGCGCCGATGGCGCCCAGCACGGCGATGGGGTCGGTCTGCATGGCGTAAAGCTCCTGCAATTTAAAAAGGGCCTTTTCAAAGTCCCGGTTCACGACGGCGTCGCTGATGTCAAAGGTCTGCGCACTGAGCGCCGGGATGACCACCGCGTCGATGGCCCCGCGCGTGATGGCCTCACCCTCCTGATAGGCGGCAATTTTGTCGATCTCACCTCCGAGCGTGGTCATCAGCCCGTCGGTGCGGAAGATGAGATACTGGCACAGCTCGTCCGTGACGCTCTTGCCGTGCGCACGGAAATGGCGCGTAATCCACGAGCACAGGTCGCGCTCGGACTGCTTGCCGAAGGATAAAATCTGCGCGTGCTCCTTCACGGCGGCGGCCAGCTTTTTCATCGTGCCGTTGATCTTGAACTCCACCGTATCATAGACGAACAGCACGCAGCAGTAGTCCGGGATATCGGACAGGATGGCGGCGTATTGCTCCCGTGCGCCCTCCGATTGCCTGAACAGGTCGACGTCGTCCACGCGCACGAGCGTCCGCTCGGCCATCATGGGCATGGCGTCGATTGCGTCGGCCAGCGCCTGCGGCGTGCAGTCGTCGGCGGAAAAGCGGTGGAAATTGAACTCGCCCGCCGGGCCGTCGGTGAGCTTTTTCGTGACCAGCTCCACATAATGGCTGCGCAGAAACGCTTCCTCGCCGCAGATGATATAGAAGCTGCCGAGCGTCCCGCTCTTCAGATCCGCTTTAAAGCGGCGCACAGCCTCGGCAGAGCCGTCGTCAGGCGCTTTTTTTGCCATTTGCTTACCCCCTGATGGTGATGGTGCCGGAAAGATCGGTTCGATAGACCGCCGCTCCGGCGCTTAAAATGCGGCGGAGCGTCTCGTCCGCCGGGTGTCCGAAGCGGTTGTCCGCGCCCACGGAGATGAACACGGCCTCCGGTTTGACGGTGCGCAGAAGCGCCTCGGACGTGGACGAGGCCGCGCCGTGATGCCCTGCGACGAGCACGGCGGCGTGCGGCAGCTCGTGCGTGGACAGCAGGCGGTACTCCGCCAGCGCGGACAGGTCGCCGGTCACTAGAATATCATATTTTTCGCCCGCTGCCAAGATGCAAAGCCCGGTATTGCTCTCCTCCGCGCTTCCGGTGGGCGCGAAAATGCGCATCCCGTCCGGGAACGTCAGCTCGTCCGTGACGAACTGAATCTCGCAGCCTGCCTGCGCGGCGGCGAACAGGAGTTTCGTGCGGAGACTGCTCTCCGGCGATACGTCCGGCACATAAAGCGTTCTGACGCGCACGCGCCGCAGAAGCTGCCGGACGCCGTTGCAGTGGTCGGCGTCAAAATGCGTGAGAATGAGCCGGTCGACCTGCGTTACGCCCCGCGCAAGCAGGAACCGCGCGGCCGTCTCGCCGCTGGCATCCTCCTGCCCGCCGCAGTCGATCACGCTGATGCTTTCCCCGCTGCGGCTGACGAGGCACTGCCCCTGCCCGACGTCGAGCATGGAAAAGCTGCTGTCCGGCAGCGCGTAATCCGCGCAGGAAAGCCCCATGCAGCACGCCGTAACAAGCACGGCTGCGGCAGCGGCCTGCCAGAGCCGGACGGCCCTTGGCCGCAGGGCCAGCAGAAGCGCAAGGCCATAGAGAAAGACCGCAGCGGCAATCAGATATCCGTTTTCAAGATAAAGCGCCGCGAACGGGAGCCCTGCCGCGCCCCGTACAATCAGCAGCACCAGCCGTACCGGCCAGCTCAGCACCCACGCACAGACGCCTGCCGCAGTTGGAAGGGCCAGCGCGAGCAGCGCCGTGAGCAGCCCGGCGCAGAAGACGATAGAGAGCATCCACAGCGCCAGCACGTTCACGACCGGCGCCGCAAGCGAGACGGTTCCAAATTGAAGCGCCGTAATGGGAAGCGCGAAGACCATGGACGAGATCGTACAGCAGAGCGCCGTCAGCATGGCACGCAGGAGCGAACTGAGGACGCTTTTGGGCCGCAGCAGACGCGAAAGGAGCCGGTTTTCCGACAGACCCCGGTAAAGCCCGCCCGCAAAGAAGACGATTCCCGCCGTCGAGGCGAACGAGAGCTGCAATCCCACGCTCAGAAGCGACCACGGGTTCTGCGCCAGCAGCACAAGAAGGGCGGCGCAGATGGTCGTCGGCGGGTCGTTTTCCCGGCGCACGAGCGGAGCGCACAAAACCAGCGCCTGCATCACGCCTGCACGGACTGCGGAGGCGGGTGCGCCGGTCATGACGATAAAAAACGCGGCGGCAGGCAGGCCGAGCGCAGCCGCAAGCCGGTGGTTCCCGCCGCAGAGCAGCAGGATCATGCCGAGCAGAATCGACACGTGCATACCGGACACGGCGACGGCATGGTAAATGCCCGCAATGGCCAGCTCGTTCTTATCCTCGTAGCGGAGCCCCGTCTTGTCGCCCAGCAGCAGCGCCTGCACGAAGCCCGCCGTATCAGCAGGAAACGCAGACTGAATTGCCGCGCGGAGGCGTTCGGCCAGCAGGGCCGGGGCAAGCCAGACCGAGGTGCGGCCCGGCTCGGCGTGCAGCGTCCCGCGGCAGCTTGCCGACAGGAACACGCCGCGCGACAAATCGTAATCCTTGCCGCGCAGATGCTTTTCCTGCGCCGTGGTGAGCTTCGCCGTGCCGGACAGGAGGCTTCCGGGCTGAATTTCGCCGTCGGCCTCGTCAAAATAAATAATTGCCGTGCAGCTTTTCCCGTCCAGCGTCAGCCGGGCGGATACGGACTGCCCATAGCTGCTTTCCTGCGGAGCGGCCAGCGCCTGCGCGGAAAACGCAGCCGTTTCGCCGGAAAGAGCGGAAAACGGGCGCAGAAAAAGCGCCTCGTACCCACGGCACCAGGCAAGTCCGGCCAGAAGGCCCAGCACGCAGACCGCCGCCCGGCGCAAAATCGGACGCCGGAGCAAAAACAGCAGCGCACACACCGCTGCAAGCGCGGCAAGCAGCACGCCCGGCGCACCGTGCAGCAGAAACAGATACAAACCGGCGGCAGCGGCAAAGCCGCCGGTAAACAGACAGAGCCGTCGCATGGGCCGTCTCCTTCAAAAAACAGAAAAACCGGGCGCACTGCGAGCAATGCGTCCGGTTCTGACAGGCTTATTCCTCCGTCTTGGGGGCTTCCTCAGCAGGGGCCTCTTCGGCCTTCGGAGCCTCGACGGCGGGCGTCTCGTCGGCCTTGGGCTCGTCGGCAACAACGATCTCAAAATCGTCATCCGTGGGAGCGGCTTCGGTCTCGGCCTCGGCGGGCTCTTCCTCTTCGCGGAGGGAGGCAATGAAGTCCTTCAGCTCGGCGATGGCCTTCTTGGACTCGTCGATCTTCTGGCACCACGGCAGATACTCGGCAGAGTCGAGCTCTTCGCCGACGGCATAGTCGCGGTAATACAGCTTGCCCAGCTCGATCTCGGCCTTCTTGACCTTGTCTTCCTCGGCATAGATGGAAATGTTGGCCTTTGCGATGGCAGCCAGCTCCTTCGCCTTTGCGGCGGCGGTCTGGGCGGCCTCTACGGCCATGTTCTTTGCAGCTTCAAAATTTTCAGAAAAACGCATGGAGAAGCTCCTTTCAGCAGCATATTTGCTTTGTTATTTCCTGTAGTATACCACCTGCCCGAAAAAAATGGAATAGGCAAGTGATGCGGAATGTCAGTTATTTTGTAAATTTTCTTTTAATCGGCCTGTTTTTCATCCGCCTGCGGTTCTTCGCGTTTGCGGTTGACGTAGAGCGATTCGCGCGCGGGCTTCTTTTTGACGAGCACCCACGCGAGGATTCCCGCCGCAGCAAGGAAGGAAACTGCCGCCACAAGCTGGCTGACGCGGATGCCGGTGGAAAACAGGTACAGGCTGTCGGTGCGCAGACCCTCGATCCACACGCGGCCAAGACCGTACCACGCGACATAGGCCAGGAAGACCTCGCCGTCGAACCTCCGCTTCTTCGAGAAGAAATGCAGGCCGATGAAGCCGACAAGGTTCCAGACGGATTCATAGAGGAACGTCGGGTGGTAATACGTCACGACGCCGGACGCATTCTGAAGGCCCATCTTCAAAAACGTATCCGTGACGGCGCCGTGCGCCTCGCGGTTCATAAAGTTTCCCCAGCGGCCCATAAGCTGGCCGATGATGACGCCCATGCCCGCCACGTCGAGCAGGACGGGAGCCGGAATTTTCTTGCGCTTCGCAACGACGAGCAGCGTGATCGCGCCGCCGATGATGCCGCCGTAGATGGCAAGTCCGCCCTCCCAGATGTAGAGGATGGAAATGGGA
>OIZX01001732.1_pt1 | contig 10728 bp, 10 predicted proteins | sample 1588621 | NCBI WGS metagenome assembly OIZX01 (sample SAMN03283276) | human gut metagenome | biome: human-associated habitat; material: feces | host: Homo sapiens | place: Peru | collected 2012
TTGTTTTTCCTACACTTCCTGTAACAGCAATTACTGGAATATTATATAAACTTCTCTTATATTTTGCAATTTCGTATAATGCTTCAAATGTATCTTCAACTTGTATTATAGTTTTATCTTTATATTTTTCTTTTTCTTCTTTTGATATTTGTATATTAGAAATTATTACAGCCGTAGCTCCTGCATCTAGTGCTTGATTCCAAAAATTACTCCCATCGAATTTTTCTCCTTTTATTCCAATATATATATCACCTTTTTGTATTGTTCTTGTATCTTTTGAAAAATTTTCAACTTCTAATTCTTCATTTCCAAATAACATTTTTCCTTTTGTAACCTTTAATATTTCTTTTACTTTCATTCAATTTTCGTCCTTTCGGTATACTATTGTTTTGACTTATTATATTCTATTTATCTATAAATTGCAACTATAAATAAATAAGCATTTAAAATATCTAATTTAGATATTTCAAATGCTTATAATCTAAAAACTATTGATTTTCAACAGCTCTATTTGCAATTTCTATAGCTTTTGAAACTATATTACCACATGTTTTTGAGGAAACATTTTCCCAACTTCCTCCGTCTTTTTTTACCTGATCATATACACCTAGTTCTTTTGCAATTTCTGTTCGTAAGTTTTCAGATATTAATTTGTTACTTCTTGACATACTAAGCTCTCCTTTCAAATTTAATCTGTTATTTTACGGACCGTTTTTGAAAATATATTTTAAATATTTTCAATCATATTATCTGCAAAAGATATTTTTTTATTAAAACAATTTTTTCAAAATTTAGAATTTTATTCTGTCAATGTTCCATTTTCAGTATTTGTTACTATTAATGTATCTTCTTCTTTTCCTGTCTGAGCATTTATATATTCAATAAATTCTACTTCATTTATTTTTCCTTTAAATTCGTAACATAATACTTCTGTATTAAATTCTGTTGGTATTATTGCTAACTTTTCACTGGACAATTCTGCTTTTGTTGAAATATTTTTTCTTGCCTCATCTATTGAAATTAAATTACTTGGAATTTCTCTTTCAAAATGACAATTTAAATATCCTGTTGCATCAACACCAACTATTTCACCATTATCTAATGCTATTTTTAATTTAATTAAATCAGGATATGCAACTATATTTCCTTGTTTATATGCATAATTTATAACTATATATCCATCATTTTTCATATAATAAGTTTCTTGCATATTTTCATATTTTTTTGCTTGTAAATATTCTTTTCCTTTTTGAATTGCATCTTGTTCTGTTATATTTTCACCATTTGTTTCTCTATCATAATTCATATAAACAAGATGTCCACCTTTTTTGGAAATTGATATTCCTATTTTTTTATTTTCATTTGTCGTTACTTCAAATCTATATACTGGTATATTTCCATTTTCAACATATCCATTATTTTTTGTTTCTTTTATTTTATCTTTTCCAATAAATTCCTCTGCAATTATTTTTGCTTCATCTTCTGAAATATCATTGCCTATTAAACCTTTCTTTTCTTCACTTGTTATATGTTCAGAAAATGCCCCATCATAGATTAATCCTGAATATTCGTGAAAGTTTTGTTCTACCATATTAAAATTACTTACTTCTGATATATCTGAACCTTCTGCATTCTTTTTTAAATCTTCCCATTTTATAATTCCATTATTTAATTCTGTAATCATTTCATTTAATGTATTTGATAAATCATTTGCATAATTATATAGTTCTTGTATTTTATCCATATCCTCATCTGATAAATCTTGTCCATCTATACATTTATTTGCCATAGTATAACTGTATTCACTTACTTGATTTAAAAATTTTTCTGTATTTTCAATTTCTTGACTTTCTATTGGAACCATACTTAAATAACATGTTGCTAAATCTGTTTCTCTCCATACTTCCATAAGTGTTTTTGCACCATGTCTCGCTTCTTTTGATATCATAGATTTTGCTAAATAAATTTTTGAATTTTGAATTCTATCTACAACCTCATAAAAAGCTTTATTATTATCATTTTGTACCACATTCGCATATGATGTATTTTTATTATACAAATTTATCCCTAAGATTACTGCAATAACAATAGCAATTATTGCAATAACATTCCACACTTTTTTTGAATTATTCATTTTCATATCTCCTCACTTATTAACTTTTTCTTATTTTTTCATTTTTTTCAAAAAATTATACAATTATTTATTTTTTTGTGCTAAAATATTTCTGAATTTATATGGAAAGGTCTAACTAATGAAAGTAATTATTTTTTACGCAAAATATGGTGGTGGTCATTTATCTGCCGCTCGTTCAATAGAAAATTGTATAAATACATATTATAAAAATGTTAATGTTGAATTAATAGATTTTATGGAATATGCAAATAAAGAATTTAATAAAATAACAACAAAAGCTTATGCTGAAATGGCAAAAAAACTTCCGAAGGCTTATGGAAGCATATATTGGAAATCTGAAAAAGGTCCTCTTGCTCACATAAGTACAACTTCAAATAAATTATTATCTATAAAAATAAATAAATTATTACAAGAAAAATCACCAGATTTAATTATCTGTACACACCCTTTTGCAAGCCAAATGTGTGGTTATTTAACAAAACATCATAAATTAAATACAAAAATAGCAACAATTTTAACAGATTTTGCATCACATGATCAATGGCTTGTTTATAATGAATATATTAATTATTTATTTGTATCTAATATAGAAATGAAAGAAACATTAATGAGTAAAAATATTCCAGCAAATAAAATATTTGTTACTGGAATTCCTATCTCAGAAAGATTTTTAAATAAATATGATAAAAAATCTTTATTTATAGATTTTAATTTAAATCCAAATAAAAAAGTAGTATTATTTTTTGGTGGAGGAGAATTTGGGCTTGGAAAAAATTATACTTTAAAAGTTTTTGAGACATTTGTAAAAGATTCTGCTGATATTCAAATCATTGCAATTTCAGGAAAAAACAAAAAAATGAAAGAAGCTTTTGAAAATATTGTTATAGAAAATCACAAAGAAGCAAATGTACAAATATTTGAATATACAAATAAAGTACCCGAATTTATGAGTATTTCTAATTTAGTTGTAACAAAACCTGGTGGACTTACTACTTCTGAAAGCCTTGCTTCAGGATTACCAATTGTTGTTATAAATCCTATTCCAGGTCAAGAAGAAGAAAATGCTGAATATTTAGTTAATCATAATACTGCAATTTGGTTAAAAAAAGATGATAATGTAGAAGAAATCATTAATAATTTATTATCTGATTCTTCAAAATTAGAAGAAATGAGTAATAATGCAAAATCAATTTCAAAACCAAATTCAACAAATGATATATGTAAAATATTATTAAATAATTAAAAAACACTTCATTTTTGAAGTGTCTTTTTTATAATTCTCTTCTTCCCTCTAATGCTTTTGTAAGTGTTATTTCATCAGTATATTCCAAATCTCCTCCAACAGGAATTCCATGAGCAATTCTTGTTACTTTTACCCCTAATGGTTTTATTAATTTTGATAAATACATAGCTGTTGCTTCACCTTCAACCCTAGGATTTGTTGCCAATATAACTTCTTTTACTTGACCATCCATAAGCCTAGCTAATAATTCTTTTATTTTTATATCATCTGGTCCTATTCCATTCATTGGAGATATTGAACCATGTAAAACATGATATACTCCTCTAAATTCATGTGTTCTTTCCATTGCCACAATATCTCTCACATCTTCTACTACACATATCTGTGATTGGTCTCTTTTGGGATTTCCACATATTGGACATGGATCTGTGTCTGAAATATTCCAACATTTACTACAATATTTTAAATTCTTCTTTGCATTTACAATTGCATTCACAAATTCATCAGTTTCTTCCTGTGATGCATTTAATATATAAAATGCTAATCTAGCTGCTGTTTTATTACCTATACTAGGTAATTTTTCAAAGCTTTCTATTAATTTTTCTATTGATGGTGAATACATTGACATTTTCATTTCCTCCTAGACAATTATAGCAGAGACAATGCTCTGCTTATATTATTACATTATTCCTGGTATATTAAATTTTCCCATTGATGCTGCTTGTGCATCATCAACTTGTTTAAATGCTTGATTAATACATGTAACAATTAAATCTTGTAGCATTTCTACATCTTCTGGATCAACTACTTCTTTTTGCAATTTTAAATCTAATATTTGCTTTTGACCATTTACTTTTACTGAAACTGCATTTCCCCCAGCTGATGCTTCAAATTCTTTTTCAGCTAATTCTTGTTGATTTTTTTCTAAATCTGCTTGCATTTTTTTTGCTTCTTTCATTAAACTATTGATGTTCATTCCACCAAATCCTCCCATACCTCCTGGGAATCCTCCTCTTTTTGACATTTGCTTTTCCTCCTAATTTAAAATTTATTCTACTACATCAAATGGAATATCAAAACCATTTGCAAAGTTAGATATTTCTTGTTCTTCATTTGCTTCTTGTACTTGTGGTTTAGTATCTATAAATTTTATATTCATTTCTTTTCCACATGCAACAGAAACTTGTTTTATTAATTCTTGTTTATTTTCAGGTTTTTCCAAAACTGCCTTTCCGAAGGGAGTTATCCCTCCTGGAAATTGAATTCCTATAGTCATATCATTTACTTCTACGGCATTAGTATTTATTAAATTTGTATATAATACTATTTTTCCATTTTGTTTTAGGTTATTTACTATATCTTTCCAATATTGTGCTGGCTTACTATTTTTTCCAATCCCAGCAATAGCATCAGTAGTGGATTTCGATTGATTTTGTGTTTGATTGGTTGTTCTATTTGTCTGAGGTGCTCTAGCCCTAGTAGTTCCACCACTAGATCTTAAATAATTTTCTATTTTATCTAATCTTGCATAAATATCACCATTTCCTCCACTGTCTCCACCAACTGGAGCATTAGATATTTCCTTATCACATAATTTGATAATTCCAGCTTCAAAAACAATTTGCCTTTGTGTTGACTGTTTCATATTATTTTCAAGTTCTGATAATTCTGATATTAACCTTATTGCTCTTTCTTTGGTAACTTTTTCTGATAATTCTTGTAATCTTGTAAAATCTTCGTCATTATAAATAGTTAATTTTTGATTCGTTTTTACCATCAAAATATCTTTTACATATTTTATAATTTCCCAAAGTAAATTATTTAAGTCTTTTCCTTCATTTAAAACTTTGGTTATTGTTTCCATTGCTTCATCAATATTATATTCGATTATTGCTTGTGTAATGCAATGAATATATTGTAATTTTGGTATTCCTACAAGTTCTTTTATTTTATTTTCATCTATGTTGTTTTCACCATCTTGAATACATCTCTCTAATATTGATAACGCATCTCTCATTGCTCCTTCGGATAGTGCTGCAATAATATTTAATGCTTGTGTTGTTGCATTTACATTGCTTTCTTTACATACAAGTTCTAATCTTTTTATTATATCTTCATCTGGAATTCTTTTAAAGTCAAATCTTTGGCATCTTGATAAAATTGTTGCTGGTAATTTTTGTGGTTCTGTTGTTGCCAAAATAAATTTTACATGTTCTGGTGGTTCTTCTAATGTTTTTAATAATGCATTAAATGCACCTTGTGATAACATGTGAACCTCATCAATTATATAAACTCTGTATTTTGCTTTTGTTGGTAAAAAATTAACTTCTTCTCTTATTGAACGTATATCTTCAACACTGTTATTTGAAGCAGCATCCATTTCTACTATGTCTGTTAATGAGCCATCTAGCGCTGCTTTACATATTTCACATTCATTGCATGGCTCTCCATCCTGCGGATTTAAACAGTTTACAGCTCTAGCTAATACTTTTGCTGATGTTGTTTTTCCTGTTCCTCTGACACCATTAAATAAATACGCATGCCCTACTCTATTCGCAATTATTTGATTTCTTAAAGTTCTTGTTATATGTTCCTGACCTACCATTTCTGAAAATGTTTGTGGTCTGAACTTTCTATAAAGAGCTGTGTACCCCATATTTTCACATCCTTTATATAAAAAATGATATGAATTCTAATCTCTCTATGGAAAACAACGCCCACATAAAAGTATCTACTTATTGCTGCTTCCTCCCGGACCTGACAAGGTTCATAGGCTTTTATTGAGTTTGCTTTCCATACAGAGGTTAGCTCTCATACCCTCCATATTATACAATGCAATTTTGGTTTTTGCAAGTAATTTATTAAAGTTTTTTAATTTTCTATTCTTTTAAAAATAAGATTATTAAATTCAGTTAATTCTATTCCAGCTACTCCTTTTTCTATAACCTCTTTGGCTGGAATATCAATTTGTATATTAGTTTGATATTTTCTGTTTGTTGTTAATGTTATCATAAAATCAAATGAAATTGTTGTTTTTATATTTTCTTCTTTTATATTTGTTAATTGTAATAATTTTCCATAATCAACTTCTTCATTTTCATTAGAAATATAATTTGATAAATTATTAATTGCATATCTAAATGCGATTATTCCACCTTGATTAGAAATTTTTTGTTGCTTAATATTTGATTCCATCTCACCTGTGTATACTATTTCTTCTGTTTCATTTTCATTTGTATTTTTAAACATTACTTTTTCATCTTCAACTGGTTTGTATATTTTAGTTTCTCCAATTGAATCTGTTTTATTAATTTTTATATTATTTATAGTTACATCTTTTATTATTTCAGTTTTATTGTATCTTGAATTTTTTTCCAAATATATATATATATCATTATTTTCAGAAACATTAAAATTCCATTTTTCTTGATGACCTTCATTTTCTATTCCATTTACACTTTGAGCTATAGCTATTTTTGTTATTTCAAATGGTATATTAGTCTCTCCTTGAACTTCATATTTTAATATATATATTCCTATACCACATAATATTGCAAATATTATTACTATAAAAATAATTCTATTAATTATCTTTTGAGTTGATTTTTTATACATTTTTATTTTTTCTTAACTCCTTAAAAAATTGTTTCAATATATTTTCACATTCAGTTTGCATTATATTTTTTTCATATTCTACTTTGTGATTAAATGTAAAATCTTCAAATAAATTTAGCACTGATCCAACTGCTCCTGTTTTATTATCTGATGTTCCATAATATACTTTTTTTATTCGTGAATTAATTATTGCTCCAGCACACATAGAACATGGTTCTAATGTTACATACATTTCACAGTCTAATAATCTCCAGGCTTTTAGTTTTTGGCTTGCTTTTTGTATTGCTATTATTTCTGCATGTTTTGTTGTATCTGTTTTTGTTTCTTTTTGATTATATCCTCTTGCTATTATTTTTCCATCTTTTACTATTACTGCTCCTACTGGTACCTCTAATTTGTTGTATGCTTTTTTTGCTTCTTTTAAAGCTTCTTTCATGAATTTTTCTTCCATTTCTACCTCTTATTTTATCCACTATTATTCTTTAATGTTTTATATAAAAATTCATATGTAAATATTTAGACAGCAATTTTATAATTTATAATTATTAAAAAATATACCAATATTAAATTAACCACAAAAATTATAATTGGAAAAAGCACATCTGTTTTTTTATTATATATTTTTTTGTCGTACATTTTTCGTATATATATTATTGTTATACATACATTTATTATTAGAAATGGAATCATTCTATACATTGAACTTTTAAATATTTCAATTTCAGGAGATAATTTTTCTTCAGAAGGGTATGTTGGCATATCATTTAACCATATTGCGGTATTACCATATATTAAAAATTTCATACTGATATTAAATATTATAAGAATTATTCCAGTTAAACAATTATATTTTATTTTATCTTTTTTCATATTTATTTTTTCCTTAAATTTTTATTGGTGTTCCTAGGCGGACTCGTCGAGCCGTGTCGGGAAAATGGTCTACTAGACCATTTTCTGTTCCTCCTTTTCGAGTCCGTTAAGAAAACATACTTATATGGTGTTCCTAGGCGGACTCGAACCACCATCGGTCGCTTAGGAGGCGACTGCTCTATCCTGCTGAGCTATAAGAACATTTCTTTTACATTATACTTCATTGCTTTTATTTTGTAAACCTTTTTTTGTCTCTTTATTGATTAATTGTGAAAAATGATTTATAATATTTAAGATTTATAAATTGTTTGGAGGTTTTATATGCAACATATTTTAAGTAAGATGAGAAAAGCTATAGAAGACTATAATATGATAGATGAAGGAGATAAAATTGCTGTTTGTTTATCAGGTGGAAAAGATTCAATTACAATGCTAAATGGTTTAAAAGCTTTACAAAGATTTTATCCTAAACATTTTGATTTAATTGCTATCACAGTTAATCCAGGATTTGAAAACTTTAATAAAGATATTCTTCAAAAAAATTGTGATGAAATTGGTGTTCCTCTTTTTATTGAAGATACTCAAATTAAAGAAATTGTTTTTGATGTTAGAAAAGAAAAAAATCCTTGCTCTTTATGTGCTAATTTGCGTAGGGGTATAATCAATTCAGTTGCCAAAAGAGAGGGATGTAACAAAATTGCTTTAGGTCACAATCTAGATGATGTAATTGAAACTTTTATAATGAATTTAAAATATGCTGGAAATATTTCAACTTTTTCACCAAAAAGTTATATGGACAGAAGTGGTATTACAATGATTAGACCTTTGATTTTATTAACTGAAAAAGATACAAATCACTTTGTAAAAAAATACAACAAACAAGTTATGCCTAAAGTTTGTCCAATGGATGAAAATACAAAAAGAGAAGATATAAAAGCTGAAATTTTTGCTTGGCAAAAAGAAATTCCTACAATTAAGGCTAATTTATTTGGTGCTATTTCTAGAAATATTGATGGATGGAAAAAAAGTATGTAATGCATATTTGCTTACATACTTTTTTAAAATTTATTTTACTAATCTTACCATTGCATCTTTTAATTCTTCTAAGTCTTTTTCTGCAGATTCCATACTATCTGCTTTTACACCCATATACAATTTTATTTTTGGTTCTGTTCCAGAAGGTCTTACACAACACCAAGCATTGTTTTCTAATTCATAATATAATACATTTGATTTTGGTAATCCTGTTTTTCTTTGTTCTCCTGTCACTAAGTTTTTAATTTCATCAAGTTCAACATCTTTAAATTCAATTACTTTATATTTTCCTATTTTTTCTGGTAAATTATTTCTCATATTTGTCATCATAGATTTTATTTTTTCAGCTCCATCAGCACCTTCTAATACTATTGAAACTTGATCTTCTTTATAGAATCCATATTTTTCATAAATTTTCATCATTTGATCCCATAAAGTCATTCCTTTTGATTTATAGTATGCAGCAGCCTCGCACAATGACATTACTGCAGAAATACCATCTTTATCTCTTGCATAATCTCCAATTAGGCATCCATAACTTTCTTCAAATCCAAATACATATGTTTTATCTTTCTTTTCTTCTGCTTTTTTTATAACTGCCCCTATATTTTTAAATCCTGTTAAAACTTCAATACACTCTAATCCGTAGTTTTTTGCAATTGCTTTTGCTAGTTCAGATGATACGATTGTAGTTATAAACATTCCATCTGCTGGTAATAATCCTTTTTCTTTCATTTGAGAAATTCTATATTCTGCAATCAATAGTGCTGACATATTTCCTGTATATGTCATATATTCTCCTGTTTTTGTATCTTTTGCATATATTCCAAGTCTATCAGCATCTGGATCATTTGCAAGAACAACATCAGCATCTACTTTTTTTGCTAACTCTAATGCTAATTTAAATGCTTTTTTGTCTTCAGGGTTAGGGTAATCTACTGTTGGGAAATTTCCATCTGGTTTTTCTTGTTCTGGAACTACATATACATTTTCAAATCCTAATTCTTTTAATAATCTTGATGTTACTGTATTCCCAGTTCCATGTAATGGTGTATAAACTATTTTTAATTTTTTTCCTTCTTCTCTTACAATTTCAGGATTTAATACTAAACTTTTTAAAGTATTTATATATTTATCATCCATTTCTGTTCCAACAACATTAAATAATCCTTTATTTACTGCTTCTTCTTTGCTTATAGTTTTTATTTCTTTAAAATCTGAAATAGCTCTTACTTTTGCTATTATATCTTTATCTCTTGGTGCAACAATTTGTGAACCATCATCCCAGTAAACCTTATATCCGTTATATTTTGGAGGATTGTGACTAGCTGTTATCATTATTCCTGCTGTACATCCTAATTGTCTTACGGCAAATGATAATTCTGGAACTGGTCTTAATTTTTCAAATAAATATTTACTTATATAACATTTATTATATCCAGTTAATTCTTCATTAGTATCATAAGTTCCTACTAGATTTAAATCATAATCATAATTATTAATAATATTAACTTCATTACTAGATTTAACATACTTTTGATTAAAAGATATATGAAGTTTATTACCAATTTTATCTGTCATATTAATATAATCATTTATATTATGCTTACTAGTCCAGTCTCCACCAGTCATATAATTAGGACATACTATATCATATTTATCTTTGATGTCTTTTCCTTTAGTAACTTTATAATTAAATCCAGTATAATTACCATATAATTCAACTTCTTGATTATCAAGAGAAACATTAACTTTTAAATAAGAATTATTTTTAAATATTTTAGTTATATGTTTATTATTAGTTTTTTCTATTATAGAAATTATTCTTTCA
>OIZX01001734.1_pt1 | contig 10715 bp, 15 predicted proteins | sample 1588621 | NCBI WGS metagenome assembly OIZX01 (sample SAMN03283276) | human gut metagenome | biome: human-associated habitat; material: feces | host: Homo sapiens | place: Peru | collected 2012
CGTCCTCCGGGTTCCCTTTCTGGATCCGCTGCCAGCTGCGCATGCGCCACCAGTCCTCCGACGCGATCACGCGCGCTTCCAGCGCGCTCTTTCCCTGCCGGTATTTCTGCAGCGTGTCAATGGCCTGCCGGGCCTGTTCCTCCCCGATGGGCTTGCGCGCCGTCTGCCCGCTCGCCTGCTCATTCTGCATGCTCGGTTGCATCTGTGTCTGCATGCTCTGTGTCCTCCTTCCGCATGTCCTCCGCTGTCAGCTTCTCGATCTCATGCCGGATCCCGTCCAGCACGAGCCCCACCACGACCGGCGGCAGCCCCGCCCGGTTGATGTCCTTCACCAGCTGCCCCCGCAGCTGCACGATTGCCTTTGTAATGTTCATGGTTCCTCCTTGTCTATCCGTTATAACTGCTGATTGCCCGGTTGAGCGCTTCCTTGAGCGCGGAATAGCTGTTTGCAAAGTACGCCGCTTCCACCCTCGTTCCCGTCGATACCGTGCTGACGCTCCCCGCGCCCGGTAAATTCCCGATGGCGTTTGCCGCCTCGTTGAAAATAGCCGCCGTGATCGTCTGCCCGGCATAGGCTGTCGTGAAGGAAACGCTCCCGTACCCGCGTGCAGCCCGAACCTCGTTGATCTTCGCCGTCAGCCGGTTCCAGCTTGCCGCTGTCAGATACGCGACAGCCTTCCCCGCTTGGATATACGCCGCATCATCGCCCGTCCACGCGAACAGCGCGATCTGCGCCTTCGTCTCTCCGGATACGGTGTTGGATGTCTTCGAGTCCGTCCCGGCCTTGTTGACGATCCAGAAATAATACGTCGTGCCCGGATCCAGCCCCGAGACCGTCACCGGTGAGCTCCCGATCGACTGCGAGCTGATGGCCGTATAGCTTGTCTTCCCCCAATAGAGCGTCCAGCTGCCGTACCCGCCGCCATTCTTATCCCACGTGACCGTCGCCGTGTCCTTCGTCAGCGTGACCTTGCTGATAACCGGTGCGACCGCCGCGATCTTCGTCTTGTAGTACACGCGCACGGCCTGCCCGCTCGTGATGGGGATCGTCTCCGTCGCCGCGTGATTTGTCGCATACCCTTCGGACGCGAGCCGGAAATACTGGAATTCATACTCCTGCGAATACGTCTGGTACTGCGTGCCGGACATAGACAGGAAAAACGTATTCCCGATCGTGCCGGAGACGGACCCGTCTGCCAGCGTGTTCTGCCCGTCCAGATAGTTGTAGATCGGGACCGTCGTGGTCTTGCTCTGGTAGTAGACCTTGACGGTCTGCCCTTCCTGGATGGGGATCGGATAGCTCGCGTCGTGCTCCGTGTTGTAATTCTGCGACGACAGCCGGAAATACAGGAAATTATACTGCTGCGAGTACGTCCGGTACTGCGTGCCGGACGCCGAGATGTAAAACGTATCCCCGATGCCGCCTTTGAATGACCCGCTCGTCAGCTGCGTCAGGTTATCCAGGTAGTTGAGGATGCTGACCGTCGCCTGCGAGGTCGACTGCGCCAGCGTCCGCACGCTGATCGGCCCGACCTCTGCGACCAGCCCGTTCGTGCTGCTGTTGTAGATCCGCACACGGCAGATATACAGCGTGTCCGGCGTCAGCCCGGTAATGATCCTGCTGGCCGTCGTTGTGCCCGCAGCCGAGTCCGTCACAGTCGCCATGACCTGCCCCGCGAGGATATATTCGTATCTGCGTATGTACTTCGTATCGCTCGACATGCCGGATACTGTAAGCGTGATACTCGTCGGCGTACCCGACGCGCCTGTCAGCGTTGCCATTCAGCCAGCCCCCTTATCCGAAGACCGGCGTGATGCCGGTGATGCCGCCTGACGCAGAGAAGCCAATGCTCCCGTCTGCCCGGATCTGCATGCTCGCCGTCCCGGCAGCATTCTGCAAAAACACAGCGCCGCTCGTCGACCGGATGCGCACCGCCGGGCCGGACAGGTCGACCGCATAGGCCGCCGAGCTGGAGGACGTAAACTGCAGACTGCCTTCCGCGCCGCCGATCGTGCCGTTGGAGAAATTCGTCCCTGCGATTTCCAGACCGTCTGCGATGATGTTGATCTCATCCATGATCTGCTTGAGCTTCGTCTGGATGCTCGTGCCGTCGAGCTTCAGGTCTGTCGCGTTGATCGTTCCGCCGATCTCAGCCCCCGTGCACGTCAGCTTGCCGTTCGCGTCGACCTTGAATTTGTCCCTGATGGAAAGCCCGCTCGTGCCGAAGTACATGCTCGCGCTGCCCCCAAATTCATTGGCCGTGCGGAAAATGCTGCTCTCCGAGATCGTCCACGGGCCAAACGTCGAATCCGCCGCCGCCGTGATCGTCCCGGACAGCACCGCATTGTACGCTTCCAGCGTCCCGGACGGGAAGTGCAGCTTCTTTTCCGACAGATACGCGACTTCCTTTCCGTCCTGCCAGAAGCCGATCCTGTCCGGTGTCACGGTCAGAAGCTCGTTTTTCGTCCGGTCGAGGACATTCTCCCCGCCGTCCGTCACCGTCGTCTCGATGTTGCCCACGCCCACGCCGTACACCGGCGTCACGTCGTTATAATACAGCAGCCCCGTCTTGATGTACTGCTGACTATTGACGGAAAACGCATTGTTGACGCCCGCCGTGTAATCATACAGCTGCCTGATGCCGACGGAGTTTCCCTCGATCGTCAGCTGCGTCTTCTCCAGATACTTCCCGAAATCCGATATCGCCACATAGCTGCCGGACAGCTTCGTCGACCACGTTTCCGAGTTTGCCGCCGCGAAATCCGCCGTCTTGATGATGAGGGATTTCAAGGCCGCATAGCCCGAAAGCGCAGTCTTCTTTTCCGCCTCCGGCAGGCTGTCCGCGTCAATGGCCTGCGCGATCTCCTGCAGCGCCGCCTGCGCCGACCAGTCGGCGAGGTTCAGTTGCTCCGTCACAGAGCACAGATACCGCCGCATGCTCTCCAGCTGCTCCTGCGTCGTCTTCCCCGCGATGGACGGGTATGCAAGTGTCAGACTGCCCATGTCCTCTGCACCTCCTCCCGTGCGTTGTAGGGGCCGATGCCCACATCGGCCCGGCAGAATGCACGTCCGAAACGAAAAACGCTACGGCGAATTCGATGGTTCCCATTGGGCCGATGTGGGCATCGGCCCCTACAAAATGCGCTACGCATCGCTTCCCGCCTCCTCGTCGAAATCGCCTGCATATCCTTCGCCCTGCCGCAAGCGGCAGGTCTCATCCATTCCGGCTTTTCTCCTCTCCCTGACAGGCCACCGCCTGTCAGGGTTTTGTTTCTTTGCTTCAAGCATCGCTCCCAGCCTCCAGAACCCGTGCCAGACTGAACAGCTTCATCTCGCCCTTCCCTGTCAGCCGGAACTTCAGATGGTCGCACCGCGCGGGCCGGATGGGCAGCAGGAACGTCCGCAGCCCCCGGCCCTCAAGGTGCCCGCAGTGCCGCCAGACGCCATCGGAATCGTACTGCACCCAGAAGTCGACGCTCGACCCCTTCGGCAGCTGCATCCGCAGGTTGATCCGGGACACATACTTTTTCCCAACCAGCCCATACGTCATGATCCCCGTCTCCGCCATCCAGCCGACCGGGGCTTCCAGCGTCCCAACGCTGCCGTACACGGTTTTGAGCGTTCCGTCCTCGAGAAAATACAGCTCATCGTCCACCCGCGCGAAGTCCTCCGCGTGCGTGCTGTCCTCCTTGTGCCACAGGCCCTTTCGCGTGTCATAGACAAACAGTGTCCAGCTGTGCGCCTCATCCTCCATGCTGATGAAGTATTTCCCTCGCACCCCGCCCGCGACGGCATTGTAATACAGCTTCGTCCCAAAGCAGCTGCCGATCTCCTGCGGCAGGCTCCCGTCGTACACGCACACGCCCATGCGCGACTTGTAATACAGCCGGTCGTCCACCACAACGAGGCTCTTGCCTGACCCGTTCTGCACGCCCGCACACTTCTGCACGACCACCTGATGCGCCCCCGTCGCCGACGGATACACCCGGTGGAAGCAGTCCTCCTTGAAAAACACTGGACTGTCGGCCAGCGTTGCCGCGCCCGTCCACCTTCCGTCCGTGCCGCAGCTCGCGCGCCACGAATCCGTCGCCACGCCCTGGTAGCACTCCCAGTTCCGAAAATCGCCCAGCTTGCAGCAGTAGATCTCGTTCACGGTCTCGCCGTCCACCACGCCGTACTTGCATCCCCACAGCCGGTTCCCGCTCTCGGTGATGAAGTCCATGCTTGGGACCTTCCGCGCCGTCTTCACGGTCCCGCTCGTCACCTTCGTCGTCTCGTCGACGAGGCCGACGATCACGAGGTAGCTCTCGCCCACATCGTAGAGGATCTGGCTGCCGTTGAGCTTTTCGACCTGCTCGTTCCCGGTCAGCCCCGAAAGCCGGATGCCGTCGTATTGCTTAAAGCCCTTCCCGATGCCGTTCGCGGAAAGCTTCAGATACACCGTCGGTACGGATACCCACTGGCTCGTCGCCTCCGCCCACTGCTTGAGCGTGTGGAGCTTGCCGGACGTGTCCAGCCAGTACTGCCCGTTCGACGGGCTTTCCGGCTGCGATGCCTGCGAATAACTGACCGTCAGCGCCGACCCATCGACCAGGCAGAGGGAAATTTCCACGTTCGAGCTCGCCGCGTCGACCACGTTCTCCTGCCCCATGTAGCCGTTGTCGGAGTATTTTTCCGTGTTGAGGTAGATCCCGTCCGGGAAGATGCACAGATACGCGCCCATGGAAACGAGCTGTTTTTCCCCCGCCTTGATGCTGACCGACGGCATATAGCTCTCCATCGAAGCGCCGTTAATGTAAAGCACCTGGTTCTGCACCCAGCACAGCGCGTCCTTTGCAAGGATCCCCTGCACACCGGAGACTGCCTGCGCCGTCCCCCGCCGCCCCCGCGGCGAAAGCAGCGGATAGTTATCCGACGTCAGGTTCTCCATGTCGTAAAACGCCCCGTCTGTCGGTTCGAGGTTGTGATCGTATCCAAGGAAGACCTCCGTCATCATGGTCTGCTTCTCGATCTCTGTCAATTGTGGTGCCAGCATAGCCTTACCTCCGTTTCATCATGTCCAGCGGGTCAAAGAGGATCCGCTGCTCTTTCACGGCCCGGATCGGCTTGATCGGCCGCGACATGCAGAAATACCTCCATTCGTCCGCGACGTGGTCTTCCATTGTCGTATCCAGATCCTCCACCTTGTGCTCGTCGTAGATGAGCAGCGGGATCGTCCGGATGAACGCCCTGCATGTGTTGAAGACATACATGCGCGGATATCCATCCCCGTCAAATTGCAGCCGATAGTGGCACTGCATCCACCCCGCGATACGTTCGTTGTCACCCTTCACGAAGTACACGCCGTACCGCGCCGCCGTCTGCGCCACGCTCTCCCCGCGCGAAGCGTCCCAGATCGCCGGATCCGCCACGCCCGCGATCTCCCGGCCCTTGAGCCACGGATGCTCCGTCTCGATGCGCCGGATCTCGGCAAACTGCCGGTCCGGCGTCCACTTGACGCCCTCGTTCGGTGTCTGCGTGCATCCATACAGTTCCATGATGCGGTAGATCACACCGTCATAGTCGACCGCCCACCACGCGCAGGAAAACGGCTTTCCATAGCCAAAGTCATAGCTCCGGCAGATCGTCCATCCCTCCGGGATCTCAAACGGGTCAATAACATGCGTCCAGCGCCGGTCTGCGTAATGCTTCGGGTCGTCCAGAAATTCTTCGAAAAACTGTCCCTCGTATGCGTCCCACCTGCCTTCCAGCCATGCGGCGCGGCGTGCCGGAGGCAGCTTTTCAAGCTCCCTCAGATACTTCGGCTGTGCCTTCATGAGCGCCTTGTTATCCTGCACCTTCGCCTGAATGAAAAAATAATCGTCCGGATCCTCGTCGTCGTTGAAATTCCGGTCGACAAACACCCGCTTGAAATACGCATGCCCCGGCCCGCCTGGGTTCAGCGTATAATACGTCCGCTTCGGGAATCCGTTTGTACCGCGCACGCAGGCATTGATCGCGTCGATCCACGATTTCTGCATCTGCCCGGCTTCGTCCAGGAATACCACGTCGTATTCTGCGCCCTGGTATTGCCCGACATCGCTTTCCTTTGCGCAGTAACCGAAGGAAATCTTCGAGCCGTTCGGGAATGTAAATTCCTTATCCGTCTTGTTGTACTTCGCGATTCCATGCAGCATAGCCTGCAGCGGGGCAATGTGGTTGTTCTGCAGCTCCTTGTATGTTCTTCTGACAATCAGCACCTTGATCCCGGGATACTTGCTTGCAAGCAAGATTGCCTTCACGCGCACAGCCCAGCTTTTCCCTCCGCCGCGAGCGCCACCGTAGGCGATATGCCTGTGCTTGTCTTTCAGGAAAAGCACCTGCTTCGGCTGCGCAGTTCCCAGATTCAGCGTCTTCATTCGCTGGATTCCTCCGCGTCATTTTCCAGCAGGATCCGCGTTCCGCCTGTTTCCTGCTTCTCGCCCTCTGCGTCTCTGCGATACCGGAACCCATACTCCAGCGCAAACTGCGCGCCTCTCTGAGAATCCCGGTCGAACAATTTTTCCGCCGTATATTGTTCCACGCGCGTCTGCGCGCGCGAAATCGTGTCCACAAATTCCTTCCTAGCCTTGTAGTTATACAGGCTCTGCCTGCTGGAAAAGCCCAGCGCCAGCGCAAGCCCCGGGATCGTCGGCGGCTTCCGGTTCACCCAGACCGGGGTCCCGTCTTTCTGGTTGAAAACTATGTCCCCGTCCTTATCCCGCAGGATCTCACCCTTGCAGCTCTCAAAATACGCCTCGATCAGCCCTTCGATCTGCTCCACGGATTCATACTTCGGTTTTCTCGCCATGGCTCACGCCTCCCTTCTGCTTTTCAGCATAGCGTATCCGGAAAATCTTTTCACCCCACGCACGCAGAATGAGCGCATACGGCGTTCCGCATGCGCTTCGGCGTTCATTCTGTTCTTTCGTAATATCGGAGCTTTGCCGCCGCAATACTGCACCGCACGTAGTCAAAGCTCGCGCAGTATCGTGTGATGTAGTCTGACGTCTCCCGCCGCTCTGGGAATACGAGCACGCATTCCCCCTCGCAGCGGATCGTCTTTTTACCGGCCGCCTGCCAAAATGGGCAGATATACTCCCTATGCCAGTAGTCGCTCGTGAACATCACCCTTTCGTCTTAAAACCTTACGCATATACAAGGTTTAATTTAAGCGGCTCCCGTTCCGCTTTCGTTCTGGTCTTGGATCAACTACATACTTATAATATTGATACCCGTACTTTGTCGTCCTGGCCTCGACGAGGATATAGCCGCGCGGGGCCACGGGCGGATGCTTTGGACTGTACTCACGGACGGCCTCGGTCGCGGGTTCCGGCTCGGGGCGGATGCAATTTCGCGTCGCCTTGTATCTGTGGCCGCCGAATTCCTTTCTCCAATGGCTGTGCAGGTAATTGGCTAGGGCTGTGTAGTCCTGCCCGTGGTCGACCTTGTTTCCGTGCTCATCCACATAGAAATTATGCTTTCTCAAATGCCGGATCTCGACCACGCTGCCGAGGCCCCAGATCCTGCCGATCTCGTCGGCGGGAATGCCCTCCGAGATCATGTGCAGGTGGAAGCGGTTGGTAGACTTGCCCCGGCCATAGACGATCACGATCTTGGCGTTTGGATATTTATATAGCAGGCGGCGGCACAGGTTGTCCCGGATGCGCCGCATCTCCTGTGCGGTATGTACTTCATTCTCCACGCTGAGCGTCAGCGTGGAATACAGGCTCGTCGGCCCGAAGTTGGCATTGACAATGGCGGCCAGCTTGTCTGCGGAGATCTTGCTGTTGAATTCGTCCTGCTCCTCCCGCGTCTGAAAGCGCGGCTTCCGCGGCTTGCTGGTCTTCTTATCCGCGCCATCGGATACGGTGTACACGATCTGCGTGCATACCGCCCCTGTAAACAGGCGGCGTTTGTGTCGTTTTGCCATAACTCCATCCTCTTTTATACAAATAGCGACATCTGCGCCGTATGCTCGGCGAATCGTTCCTCTTGTGCGACAAAGTAGTCCTTGTTGATCTCACACCCCACAAAATCCAGCGCTGCGTCATACGCCGCGATCCGGCTGCTCCCGCTCCCTAGGTGCGTATCAAGGATCTTGTCTCCCGGCTTTGCATACCGGTCAAAGATCCACGCATAGAGCGCGACGGGCTTTTGTGTTGGGTGGATCCTTTTCTCATTCTTCCGCTTATCGCCCTGTTGGGAAGCACCGTCGGCGATGCTTTTGCCCTGCATCATCCCATTCCACATATACCGTATCAGTCTGACGCTATCATGGCAATTTGTCGCTGCGATCTCGCAATCGCTGAAGCTGCTCTCCCCGTTGCACTTATCCCATACAATTCGGCCGGGCGGAAAAATATATTTATAGTAGTTACAGCCCCAGACTATGGTTTTCTGCGCCACTCTGTTTAGCTCATCAAAATATGCTGCGCCTGGGATCTCCCACGCCGGGCTGATCGGGTAATCTCTATGTACGCCGAGCTTGCTCTCCTTGCTGCCGTAATAGCCCCGGCGTTCCGGGCCGTTGAAATACGGAGGATCTACCACCGCCAAGTCAAACGCCTTATCCGGCAGCGTCCGCATGTACTCCATGCAGTCCACGTTGTACGCAATGTTCATGGTGATTCCTCCTGTTCTGCCCGCTCAAAGCGTGGCCGGAGATTCCGGCCATGCGTTCAGCGGATAGCGTCTTCCAGTTCCTTTATTGCTTCTTCAAGTCTGCGCTTCTTGCTGTGCAGCTCGAAAAATACCAGCACGCCCAGCGCGATCCACTCCAGCGCAGCAGTGAGGTTCAGAATCTCAATGATCATTCTGCGCCGCCTCCATTTCCTTGCGTTCCTGCATGAACCCATGCAGAAACAACTCCAGCAGATTGGCGGCGCGGTTGGTCAGCTTTGTGAAGTCTTTCTTGCTGATCTGCAATTCACCGCTCGTGACGACTTGTGTGTCCGGGCTGCCTATGACCTGAATCGTCGGGTTTGGTATCAGCTTCTTCGTGCCGTCTTTCTCTACCTTGAAAAGCGGCGGCGTGGACTGCTCCATGACGATGCGCGGCGGGTATGTTTCGCCCCGGAAGCTGGTATCCCAATTCAGCTTTTCGTAGTACGCGACAAAATTGTCGAGGTCGTGCGCAAAAGTTCCCATGATTTCTGCCATTTTGATCTCCTTTCAGATTTCCACGCACTCATCGGCGCGGATATTGATTCTTTTTCCGCCGGACTCGATCACGTATCCCGTTTGTTTGAATACGGGATAGCGCTCCGCCTGGTAGACAGCGCCGACCTTTGGCTGGTACTCCGGCCAGATCGGGACTTTGGCTGTGATGCGGATGCGGACAAGGCTGTGCGGCAGGCGCTTTTCGCCGCTTGCGCTCTCGGTACGCAGTCCCTCCATCTCCTTTTCCAGCTCCCGGCGGCGCTGCTCCATCTTTTCCGCCTGTACTTTTCCGCGGCACTCCTTCGAGCAGCACTTTGTCGCCCGCGTGATCGCGCTCGGCACTTTGTAAAACGTGGCCCCGCAGACCTGGCAGACCAGCGCGACCTTGTTGGATTTGCCCATAGTTTCACACTCCTTCGTCTGGGGGCCGGTATTCCGGCCCCCGCAGGCAGGACGGGCTTTCACCGTCTGCGCACCGGCGCGCCGCGCTCGCTTGTCAAACGCTGCGCATTTCCGGGCGAGCCGCCCTTGACTGCCGTCAGGCGGCTTATAAAAAGGAGGCAAGCGATGCACGGGAGCTATGCGAGACTCCCGTGTGGGGTAACGTTGACGGTTCCCTTCGCGCGCACGTTCCACACGCGCTTTTTATCCCCGGCGCACAGAGCTTGAGGGAGCTTCCCGTGCGCCGGGTGCAAAGCCGAAGATGGTTCCTTCCGCAGCCGTCTCATGGCGGAGCGGCTGCGGCATAAGTCCAAGAAAATATGGTTCCCCGGCTGATTGCCTATGCTTCCGCTCGGACGTCCTTGTGATAGAGTCCGTCCGCGCCCTTGACGAGCGGCAGCGCCCTGCGCCGCACCTGCTCATCCGGATTCCAGCCGCATTTCAGGCAGCAGGCCGTTGTGCGGTTCATGCAGGCGTTCCCGCTTTTCGGCAGGCCGCACGGCATTCCCGGACGGCCCTCGTTTTTTTCTTCCGGCATTTTTAAATCTCCTGTATATCGATTCCGAATTTCGAGCGCATGAATTTTTTATTGCGCAGGTACTCCTTCGTCCGCGTCGGCTTGGACTTCACGTCCTCCACGACGAGCTTGCCGCCGAATTTGTAGCTGAAGTCCGCCGTGTACCGGATCGCGCGGATCCGCTTGCCGGTCTCTGTCACATAAGATTCCTGAAGCGTAAACTGCGGTTGGAGCCGCAGATCGGAGATGATCCCGGCCCGGAGCATGACCATCAGCTCGTCATACCGGCGGGCTTCCTTCTGGCTGTCAAATCGGATCCCATCCCGCTCGGTGGGCGTGTTGCGGTACTTCTCCTTCCCCTGGCGCCCCTTGTGAAGGGGAGCTGGCGCCGCAGCGCCTGAGAGGTCGAGCTTCTGCCTTGCATACAGCTCCCGCATCCTCGGCGGCATATCCGCCATGGATTCAAACCGCAGCCCGCTCATTCGGTCACGCCTCCCGTATTTGTCTGATATTCCCCGTAGCTGCAAAAATCATTCTCGGTTGGGCAATACATGCCGTGCTCCTCAGAGCAGATGA
>OIZX01001735.1_pt1 | contig 10710 bp, 10 predicted proteins | sample 1588621 | NCBI WGS metagenome assembly OIZX01 (sample SAMN03283276) | human gut metagenome | biome: human-associated habitat; material: feces | host: Homo sapiens | place: Peru | collected 2012
AATTACCCAGGGCGATGCCCTGGGCTAGGGGCTTCTGCCCTTTCAGGGCGTGTGGAGCTTACATGCGAAACTTGAGTTCAATGAAAATATATCGTCATTTTCCTTCTTTATTCTCTCATTTTTTTAGTAATTTTGCATCCGTTTTCGCCCAAACGAACCATCGTATGGGTAATGGCTAACAATATTTTTTCTAAAACACGTAATTAATCATATGGAGACAATGTTAAAGGATAACATTCTCAACGAAAACATTCTGCGCAGGTGTATGCCTGTAATCTTCACCGTCACTTCGGCTGGCGAACTAAAAGAAGGCAATGCCATGGGCAAAGCCGAAGGCTATATCCTCATTCCCGACAACTGGGAGATAGAGAATAGTGCCGACATAGAACTGCAGAGCGAAGAGACCGAAAACTGGGGAACAGTAAGAATCATGAAGCTCGACAAGGGCGACGTGGGTCCATACCGTATCACCAACGAGGACGACGAATTCATCGACTTCTTCCCAAACAGTAAACCTGCTGAAACCGTAGTAGAATATAGTCCGGAATGCAAATCGCCATACATCAAAGAACCTCTATATCTCGAAGGCGACGTGAAATTCATCAAACGCCAAGAGGGCAAAGAGGACAAAGAGATTAGAATGGCAATGGTGATGTTCCGCAGAGAGGATTCTGCCAAGTGGGTCGACGACGCTCCTCTTGGCTATATCTATGGTCGAGCTCTGACCATGGACGACGACTTCGTGTGCCCTGTCAGAATGCTCCACCTCGGCATCTCAGCATCCGAACTTGTTGAAATCGTCGACAACGACGACAATCAAATATCCTTCAAGCTCCATTGGCCTCATGGCAAAGTCGAGGTGTTGGGACGCGAAAAGCTGAAGGGCGTTTATACCGTCGACAAGGCTTCGCTTGGCGCAAGCCGTGCCGTAACATGCGTATTCTCGCCAAAGGGCACCAAGCGCAGCTTCAACGTCAGAATCATCATGCCTATGTCGGGCTTCTGCCTCACCCATGGCGAAGAGACTATCGAGCAGGGCGTATTCACCCTACCGTTCATGCAGCTTGCCAACTATGGCTTCGAGTTTCCTGGCGGCAATGGCGACGACCGTCTCGCCATACTCTTCGAAAACAACAATACCACATTGCAATACATTCGAACTCACAACGACACCCTGGCTGTGAGAAACATGAACGACGTGCAAGAAAAACTTGGCGAAGTGCCAACAAGCGGCACCATGGCCGACCTGCTCTTGGGCGACGAATACATAGGCAATGTGCTTGAGAAGACAGCCGGCAACTGGAACAAAACTCGCCTAAACATCATGATCAAGCATAAGGACGAGCGCTGGCGCATACATCTTGCCAACTATCCTTACCGCCTTGAGTTCGAAGATGGCGAATGGACCGTTATGTCGAAAGCCTTCAAAACTCCAGTAACCGAAGCTCTGCCTCTCATGGCTATCGACCTCGAAATAGACGGCATCAAGTCTACAGGCATCGCCCTCGAGCAAACTTCTGAAGGCAAATACATCTTGCCTGCCGAGGCTGCCGACTGGAACAACGTGCTGATATATTGCAAAGACAAGGGAGTGGTTTATCCTAAAGCATTCGAAATACGCGAAGGCAGAAAGCGCAACATCGTCGACATGCTCGAAGATGGTTCATTCATGAATCCTGCTTGGCGCGATGTTGTCGAAGCCTTCGACAGAGCCGAAGAGATGGAATGGCCATACGATGCTGTGCCATGTCTCGACATGCTCTCCGACCTCCCTTCCCTACTCTATAAGTTTGCATTCCATGAGTTTATGCTCTCGCAAGTAGATGGCGACACCAGCCACCGCCTGGAGCGTCTCTTCAAGTTGCAAGCCGACCTTGCATTCCAATGGTTCTGGCTTGGCGACCTCGACCGCAACCACAGCAAACTTGCTCATCTTATGGATGCCGACAACGAGAAGTTTAACTCTTGCTTCACAGCCTGGATAGAAAAAACCTTCGGCTCTGCCGACGATATTCCTACCGACGACGAGTCGGTAAACATGCAGATGGCATTGCTCTACAATCAGTTCGAGAGCTTCATCTCAGAGCTCGAAGCAAAGTCGAAGAACGACAAGACAACCGAAACTCCTGATGTGCTCGAAGTACGTCGCAACGTGCGCCGCATCTCCAAGGTCAGAGACCTGCTCCTCAACCATATCGAGGGCGTACAGCCTTTATGGCAGGTTCCTCACGACGACCGCAAGGAGTTGCTCCACATCTATCGCAATTTCAATAGCGAGTTCTAAAAATAAACGGAAGTTAACTCCTTCTATTCTTTTAACTCCCCCCCTCATAAAATTAAAACAAGGGTAGCAGCATCATCAAAGATACTGCTACCCTTTGTTGTTAATAGCAAGTTGGAAAGATTTACGATTCTTCCACCTTATAAGCTGGCGTATCGAAATTTAGAATAAACATGCTGAAACATATCAATCTCACGCTTGCTAATGAATAGTTCTCGGTCTGTGCCCCTCGTAGCCTCGTCAAGTCGGCAAAGAATTGAATTCGTTGTTGTCATGATTGTAATCTTTTTTATACGTCTTTTGAATATTACCTTCGCTCACTATCTATTCATGCAAAGGCTCGGTATCGAATGGCAACAAGCCGTAGTGCAAATCTGCATATTCGCAAACATTATCATTTTCGCCATCTCCACCATCCATGATATTTTGCTTTTCTAATGATTCCAAAGTCTTAAAGTCAACAATATGTCGCTTCAAATCAGCTTTCACGCCCTCCAACTCCAGTTCCTCACGCCTTGCCCTACTCATCTGGCAAAAGGCTTCGTTTTGTTCTATACCAGCAAACTTGCGGTCGCAAAGGTTGGCAGCAATACCAGTTGTTGAGCTTCCGCTAAATGGGTCGAAAATCCAATCGCCTTTATCTGTACATGATAGAATGATACGAGTCAAAACCGACAAAGGCTTCTGCGTAGGATGCTTGCCACACGACTTCTCCCAACGCCCAATAGCTGGCAGTCGCCACACATCAGTCATCTGCTTATCGTCGTTCAATCTCTTCATCAGCTCGTAGTTGTATTTATGTGCCACCTTTTTGCTTTTCCGTGCCCAAATAATAAACTCAGTTGAATAAGTAAAGAAACGGCACGAGATGTTGGCAGGTGGATTTGTTTTCTGCCATGTAATAACGTTCAGAATCTTGTATCCAAGTTCCGTTAGACAATTTGCCACGGAAAAGATATTATGGTATGTACCCGAAATCCATATAGTACCATTCTCCTTTAGTTTGTCGCGACACAAACGAAGCCACTCCATGTTGTACGCCTTCATCTCCTCAGGCGTCTTCCCCTTATCCCATTCGCCTTTGTCCACGCAAACCACCTTTCCATTCTGCAGACTTATGCCGCCATTAGATAGGAAATAAGGAGGGTCGGCAAATATCATGTCGAACTTGAAACTAAAGTCATTCAGCAACTGAAACGAATCTCCATGAGCAAGAAGGAAATCGTTGGTCGGGGATTTGTAATAGGTATCTACCATAATTATACTTCGAAGGAAGGTATGACAAGATCATATTGTTCAGGTACTGGAAGACCTAATTCTTGTAATGGTATGTAATCAAAATAATACTTGCATCCAACGCTTATGATATAATCAAGTACATCTTTGTATTTTCTATTTTTGAACCATGAATCAAGTACATAATAGAACTCAACTTTATAATTCAATTCTGAAAATAACTTCATATATTGTTTTTTCTTGAAATCGCATGTTTGAAGTTTTTCATCAACACTTCCATCAACTTCTTGGTGTTTAACCTCAAGTATATATGCAGTATTATTGATAATAACATAAATACAATTATCTGGAAGCAACTTTTTAGAAATATGTTTCTTCCAATCAACATTATTATCAGCAAGGAATCTGTATAGTGCATGTTTCTTAAACAAGCGTGCTACAAGTGTTTCATTATAGTAGACCCTTGTATCATCAACTCGATATCCATCTTGAGAGTTTAAGAATTTTCCTAAATCAACCTTTGCTTCATAAATAAGCCCTGTTAAGGTGTTAGAGCCTCCTGTACCTCCTTTTTTCATAGCGTTTCAAGAAATGTTTTAATATTAGTCAAATTATAAATGCTTGGTATGATGCTATAAGCCTCTTGTAGTTTATTCTTTGCGCTCTTCCACCCTATTCCGTCAGTAATCCATACGAATTCAAAACCAGGAACAGAATTGATTTTAGGAGCAATATCAGAATAAGAACGCGCTACCTCGTTAAGTTTTGAACCACCACTACTATAGAAATTTACCTCAATAAGATAAGTTATATCATGTGACTCAACAACAAAGTCAAAACGCTTTTCATCGTCCCCTAAGACCTCAGAGATAGATGGCCATTCGCTTGAATAAACCTCTTGTCTGTAATCAATTCCTGCATTATCGAAAATGCGTGCAACCATGCCTTCCATCACATGACCACTACGATTCTTTCTTGCATTCGTATCAAGACCAGTTTCAATACCAAAGACATAATCTACAAGGTCTTTTATCTTTTGCTGTTGTAAAACCTCTGTGAGTCCTGTATCATCAAGATACTCCATTACTCCGTCAACTGACGTAAAAAGAGTATCCAAAACAACACATTCTCCAAGCGAGTTTAACACTTTCTTTTTGCCTTCGCTACGGACAGCAATAAGAATGTCCATAACGTTGAATGCACTCTTATCTCGTTTCCAAATTGTGTCAACAGCTTTACGCATATCTGTTGCACCAACAAGGCTGTTAAGCATACAAAGACTGAGTTTGATATCTTCCACATTCTGCGAAATCTTATCAAAGTCACAGAAGAAATCAAGTGTTTGGTTTGTCTCTTGTAGTTGAGACATAAATATATTAAAATCTTTAGTCATAATAATGTTACTATTTTTACTCGTTATTTCAGACAAAGGTAATTCCATTTAATCGTGCATAAAGTCTTCTAAAATATATCAACATGCGCAGTAGCTTTCGTATCCTCATAATTATGTACAAGTATTTCTGTCAACTTGCCACGTTTATTTGGATTTGAATTAATACTTCTCGATGCCCAAACACGTTCAATTTGAAATGCTTGATACAACACATCAAAGAAGTTGTCTGCCTCATTCTTTCCCTTGCAATCAGAATTGCTAAGCATAAACTTGAAACCTGCATCATTAATACGTTCGCAGTAATTCTTCAAGCGAATCTGGGCATCATCATTAAAAGCTTCTTTGGTATAGTCGTTGAAACTAGAAGTGTCGCTCAAAGGACGATATGGAGGATCGAAATAAAACAACGTATTGCCTTCAGCATGCCCAAAAGTTGCTTCAAAATCGCCAGTCATTATTTCCACTCGTTGCAATATTTCACTATCTTTGCGAATAGTCATAGGGTCGCATATTTGCGGATTAGCATATTTACCAAAAGGAACGTTGAAAAGCCCTTTTTTGTTTACACGATAAAGACCATTAAAACAAGTTCTATTTAAGAAGAAAAACTTTGTTGTATTTTCTATTGGTTCGAGATTTTTCTCGTTATAACGTTCACGTACCGCCAGAAAGAACTCCTTACGAGCCTCCTCTGTCTGCAAAGCGTAGTACGAGTCTTGTATATCTTGTAGAGATGCTATCAATTGCTCAGGAAAGTCTCTAACTGTACGATAACAAGTTGTCAAATCTGAATTAACGTCATTTATTACTGCACGTTGAATATTCGGGTAGCGTTGTAGCATGTAGAAGAGCATCGCACCTCCGCCGATAAAAGGCTCTATATATGTGACGTTCTCCCAATTACCAAAGTCAGCTGGTAGCTGTGCGTCCAGTTGTTCGATGAGTTGCGTCTTACCGCCAACCCACTTGATAAAAGGTTTAGCTTTTGCCATAATTGTTTTCAAGTCAGCAGGATAAATATCCTGTTGTTCATTCGTTAAATACCTTATTATATATATGTGTTGACAAAGTTACTTATTTTTATTGTATCGAATTCGGTACAATTAAAATTCGGATTATATAGCATTTCCCATTCAGCGAGATATTCGTTAAACACCTTATATTATATATATGTGTTGACAAAGTTACTTATTTTTTCGTAATTATATGTAGGTGATTGGCTTTCTTTTCTTATTTCACTATCACTTTTTTCTCAATTAATGCTCTTGAACCACATGAGAAGTGGGTAAAGAACGAATGATTGTGTTTGACTTTTTATTAATTCTCTGATGAATTACCAACATTATTAGAGAATTTCTTGGAGAAATTAACGCCATTAAATATTTTTTTTGTAACTTTGAAAAATATTACACACAAAAAGGAAAGACAATAATCATAAAATACTAATCTAACCCATTTCATTGTGGGTATAACTACAAACATAAATATATGACAAATTCATCAACAACCGAAAAAAAAAGAAGGTGTTTGCAATAATAATTGTGAACAACTCTGTTCTATGGAAGACAAGTTAACCGATAAATACAACTTCAAACAAGTTCAACTATTTGAGGGTGAAAAAGAGATGGCAACGTTTCCTCTACATATACATCCTGATTATTGTTATACTCCCTTCAAAGACTGTAACGAACTATTTGAAGAATTAGACCGTCTGAATGAAGAGAATTCCGAAATCCCTGATTTTGAAGAAAATGAGGTGGAAAAAATAATGTATCGTATGTTTCCTTTAGATTATTCGTCAAGTTTCAATATAGACGGAATAGCAACTGACGACTTTGGAAAACAATTTGTCTTAGTTTATTTAGACGAATCCGGGAACACAAATGTGCCTTGCACTATAAACTCAGACGGTATGTTAATAAATAATGAAGAACCTGACAATTACAAGGATGTTTGTTCTAAAGTAAAGAAACTAATAAAGGACAAAATAAGAAAACAACTTAAGAAAGTAGCCTATATAAATTCTGACATAAACGACTTGTCGATTGATAATGAAACGACCTATGATGAATTCATGGAAGAAAAAAAGAAACTTGATGAATTAAAGGAAGATGTATGGAAATTATATAACACTTACCATAATAAATATAATTATTATAACGATAAACCTACAAACGAAGAATTAACTAAAACAACTCATGATTGCAACAATACTGACATAAAGGAAAAACGGCAAAAGAATACATCAGGAACTAAGGTGCGTGGACCACAAAAGAAGGAGCTATTTGTTAACCAACAGACTCAGTTGAGGGAAAAACAACGCTTTATGAACTACTTGAGTAAACACAAAATGGGCAACCGAGAGCTAAGTAGTAATAAGGATGATATGCTGAACGAAATGATAACATGTTTCATTACAGAATGGGCTGAACGAAACATGCTCGTTGACAATTATTCGGGTGCTGCCATATTCCGTTTTCTGCACGAAGATTGCAAGATAAAGGCTAATATTACTGAAAAAACTTATAGCAATAAGATAAAAAAACGCATAAGAAACAAAGACTATAATCAAGCAACTCTAAGAGAAATAAGGAAACTTTTTTAGCCAAGTAGGTGAATAATTCTATTTTTGATTATTCACCTACTACTTTTTTATACATTCAGAACATTCTTATTATCAAGATATTACACCACACAAACCACCAGGTGCTTAGGTGAGTATTGATTATTCACCTAATTCCCCTCAAAAGATAAACAATATTTTTGCAGCAGAAATTCTAATCGGAGTTTCTGCTGCTTTTTGTTTATATACAGATTTCAGCGGTCAAAAACTGAGCACGGCTCCGAACACGAGATGAAAAACGCCATTCTATATCATCGTGTGTGCAAGAAGGCATTTTAATACCAACAAAAAAATGAAAAAGGTATTAAACACGAATTTAAACGCAGGCTCGCAATCGTCTGAGCCTCGCACCATCGGAGACATCATCGAGAAGATGCTCCAGAGTAATTCACCTATGAGCCGCGGATACCGCACATGGCAAAGAGCACAGTTCCCTACCACGGAACCTTGCGTAGACCTGAAGCTCATCACCATCTTGCCGGGCGGACTGCCTGAGGGCGAATACCTGTCGGGAGTGATAACACGCGATGGCGACGACCACTTCTCGTTCATCGAAAATGCCATGGAGAAGAAGGTGGCGAGGGCTGAGCAACGAAACCCTCACGTGTACGAGGGTGCGTACATCAATATCAATCGCAAACCTGATGGCTCGCTCTACCCTACATTCAACCGACCTCAACTCGCTACGTCCGACGACTTCAAACACTTCTGCCTAAATGCTGCTAAGGAACTGCAGACGGTTGCCAAGGAAGGGTAAAAAGGTAAAAAGGTAAAAGGGTAAAAGGGTAAAAAAACGGGGAGCCTTGGAGAGAGGAAATCTTCCAATATTCCAAATCTTCCAATATTCCAATTAGGGTACGAAAACGAAAATCTGCCTTTTAAGACTTATATAACTAATTGATTATTAAGTATTTATATATAAAGAAAGGAAGAAAGGAAGGCCTTGAAAATTAATTGGAAGAACTGGAATTGGAAGATTCACCTCAAGCTCACTCTCTCTAAAAGGCTGATAATCAACAATTAACAAACTTCACAACTCCAAATTTAATGAAATACAATATTAGTAAAACCTCTGCGCCTATGATGCCACGACTGGGAAAAGGCACAGATTGTATCAAAATTCTGCTCTCACAGGTGTCGAAAGATATGCATGAGCCTCTCGTGCCGATGCTATTTCCTATTCTTGGCGCACACGTTAGTGGCGCAGAATTCATGTATCCCGACCAAAGTTGGAAGGAACCATGCGGAATGATGGGCAATTTGGTTGCTGATAGTGGCGCTGGAAAGGGACAATTGTCGAGCTTAGTGGAAGCCATCTGTCGCGACTTTCGCCAACACGACGATATGGAACTACAGAAGCTGGTGGAATGGCAAAAGATGTATAAATCGAAATCGGCAAACAAGAAAAAACCTGTACGCCCCGAGGTGGCTTTTTGGTTTCCACCTGCCGATGTCACCAATGCTGCCTTCATACAAAACGCCATGGCGCTCGAAAGCTTGGGGAATCGCACTCAATATATCAATCTGCCCGAAGTGGAGATGGCTGACCGCATGTGTGGCGGACATAAGCAAATATCGCAAATGCTTCGCAACATCTACGACCGCCAACGTGCAGGAGCGCTACGTGCCACAGCCGACGGCATCACGGGCAATCCTCTGATGCGTGCCAACATCACCATCTCGTCTACTCCCTTTGCCGCACGCATGTTCTATAAGAATGAACTGTTTAACGGAACCTTCGGACGTATGGTTTTCTCATACAAACCTCGCTCTTCGCGCGATGGCAGAATACCACGACAAGGAAAATACGACGACAAGTTTTATAAACAGCTCGACGAATACATAGTCAGACTCGACCTTTGCAAGGGACGATTCATCATCCAACCGCTCAACAAGCTAACCGACCATCTGGCGCAAGACATGGCTCGACTTGCCGACCTTACCGACGACGACGTGTTGTGGGACATCTCGAAGCGTGCACTAGTGTCGGCATGGAAAGCGGGTTGCCTGCTTTGGACTCTCAACGGTCAGCAATGGACCAAAGCCATGGGTGAAATCGTGGAATGGCTCGTATATCACGACATCTGGTCGAAGATGCAAATCTTTGCCGACATGCTAAACAAGGATGCAGACACCATGAGCGAGATTAGCCGACGTGGACCGAAAAACCTGCTCGACGACCTTCCAAACTCCTTCAGCACCACTCAGCTCGAGGCTCTACGCATCTCGCTCGGCAAGACTAAGGAGGGCACGAAGAACCAACTCTACAAGTGGGTCTATCGCCGCTTCGTCACCTACTCGGCCCAGACGGGGCTTTACACCAAAACGCAGGAGTATCTGACGGGCGCGACCGCCTCACGCAAAAACCGCCGCCCATGCTCGACCAACTGACCCTCCAGCGGCTCCGCGACCTGCCCATAGAGCAGGTGGCGGAGCGGGTGGGGCTCCACGTCGAGCGCCACAAGAGCCTCTGCCCCTTCCACGACGACCATCGCCCGAGCCTGACGTTCCACGCGCGCAGCAACACCTTCCGTTGCTTCTCCTGCGGAGCGCGGGGAGGCCCGATCGACCTCGTGATGCGGCGGCTGGGGATGTCCTTCCCCGAGGCCTGCCGATGGCTGGACGGAGGCGTGAGGATCGATCCGCTGCCCCTCTCGCGCCCGCGACCCAGGGAGGAAGCTTACAAACCCTTCGACGCGGCCCGCTACGCCCGCTTCTTCGAGCACCCGTGGCTCAGCGACCCCGCCCGCCAGTTTCTCTTCCAGGAGCGACGGCTGGACCCAAGGGTCGTCGCCTGGTGCCGCCTCACCTCGTGGACCGACCGCCACGGCACCCATTGGCTGCAGACGCCCTACTACGACACGCACATGCGGCTCGTGGGACTGCAAAACCGCAACCTCGACTACAAGAAAAGGGTGCCCGCGGAGGCTCAGACGGAAAATCGAACGACCTCGGGAATGGTCTCTCAGACGGACGATCGGACGAGTTCGAGAACGGCCTCCTCGTCCGAGCCCATGGCCCAGCCGCGCTTCCGATTTCCGCAAGGATTATTCCGGTTGTTCGGATGTTCTCGAACGAATTCCCAACCTTTCCTCCGATCCGATGCTCATGTATTTCTCATCGGGCACGACCGGTATGCCCAAAATGATACTTCACAGCTATGCTTACCCGCTTGGG
>OIZX01001737.1_pt1 | contig 10690 bp, 11 predicted proteins | sample 1588621 | NCBI WGS metagenome assembly OIZX01 (sample SAMN03283276) | human gut metagenome | biome: human-associated habitat; material: feces | host: Homo sapiens | place: Peru | collected 2012
GAGATTTTGTTCCCGGTCTGACAAAACCCTTTGCAACAAATTATTGACAAAAATACAGCATTGCGGGTATAATAATAAACCCAAAAAGGAGGTGCGACTATGATTTATGAACTCAGACATTTTGACTCGACACTTGTGAAGTTTAGCCTTGAAAATGAAGGCCTGAAAGGAACGGTTTGTTCGATTATATGGGTCGATGAAACCAAAAAGGAACTTATGCCTTTCGGTATGTCTATTTCGGCTGAAGGCATATTATCTTGGCTTCGAAGTCGCACTATCCAAAAGAAAAGAGCAAATATTGATATGTTACTTGCTTCCCTTAATCTTGCAGAGAATGATTTGATTGGGATACTCAACGTTTGCTTAGGCTTATCGCTTAACGACTGCTATTGGGTTGTGAGTGAGGGCTTTGAAGGCTTATTTGCCGATTACAATTTATATGACAATGAATTTAAAAAGGCTATCTCGCTCATTGCATACACAGGATATGGCAGTGCAAAGGTTAAGGGCTTCACTTCATCCCCGGAGTTTACAACAAATGGTATGCTTCGTAAGGGCTGGAGAAGAATTAACGGCAAAATTCTGCTTTACAAAGGCGGAACCGTGGGCGCTTCAAGCACGGGAAATGAACCGTATTGCGAATACTATGCTGCACAAATTGCAAAGGCGATGGGTTTGAACAGTATTGATTATAAGCTATCAAGCTGGAAAAAGAGTGTTTGCTCTGTTTGCGAGCTGTTTACAAGCAAGGAGCTGGCTTATGTTCCTATTTGGAGATTCGGCGAGTTTAATACTGTTGTTGATGTAGCGGAGTATCTTAAAGCCTTGGGACAAAAATTTTATGATGACTTTGTCGACATGATGGTTTTCGATGCTCTCATTTACAACACTGACAGACATCAGGGCAATTTTGGTTTGCTTGTGGACAATAAAAACAACAAGCCGATTTCGCTTGCGCCGATTTTTGATAACGGCCTTGGTCTGTTCCCATATGCGGTCAACACAGATATGGCTGATTTAAAGGCATACGCAAATACAAGGGCATCGGCGTTTGGAGTCTCCGTTGATGACATCGCTAAAGCATATATAACCGACCGCCAGCGGAGACAGCTTAAACCGATTACAACATTCAAATTCAAAATGGATAGAAACTATAATCTTCCTGCCAAAAGAGTCAAAGCATTAGAGAAATTCGTCCGGGAAAGAGCAAGAGAATTGATGAGCTTCTAAATTCACGAAGCTGTGACAGGACATTTATATTAAAGCAATAATTAAGACGCTCTCGGTGAGGGCGTATTAATCTTTAGTAGATGGATACTTTTGCTTGAGTAAACGAAGTTAGATAGAGATGATTCTTTTTATTTTTTCTGTGTTTTGCGCAGATAAAGTTGATTCTTCGGCAAAATCACTCCATTTTGAAACAGAGAACCTTACCTGCTCTATAATATTTATCGCATCACTCTTTTTAATATCTGCTCTCTCGGCGACTTTTAATATATCCTCTTTGGTTATATCGTCTGCTTTTCCGTTAATTAGCATCTGATGAGCATTGACCCATGTGCTGTCAAGTTTATATGATAAGGTTACATCATATGCCGGGGATAGTGACCATACGCCTTTTTTATCCATCAGAAAAGATATGTTCTTGGTATGGTCATCATAGTTTTTGGCGTATTCATTGAAGACCATTCTCCTGAACAACTGAGTGAAATCATTATATGGTAATTTTAACTGTTTCATTGTATTGAAAGCCTCGGCATATGAATAAACTCTTGGTGCATTAAAGTCCATGTGAGCCAATGCGCAAAGCGATTGCATGTGCAGCTTCTCTCCTTTGATTCCTTTTCTATCAAATCTTTTTGTCATAAAGTGAGAACTACCGTTTTCTGTATATAATTTGCATTCACTCATTTTTATGTCGGCATCGAGAGCCATAAGGTAATATGCAAATTCAATTTTTGTATATTCTTTGTCATCAGGTCTTAAATCTTTGTCTCGGTTGTTTTTTATATTATCAAATTTCAAAAGCCAATATTCATAACCTTTTCCTGCATTTATCTGTCCTGAACGAATATCATTTGTTTTAGGATTCCATGCGATAAGTGTTTTGGCTCTCGCACCACCTACGGAAGAACCGCACTCCATTAATTGTGCCATAAGACTGTCATTTTTCTTGATGTGTATGTTTTCTTTTTCAGAGAGAATATCGGAAGCCAATTTTGTTAATGCATCAAGGTCTACGGTTTCGCTTACCGGCGCAAGTTCTTGTGAGGGCTCATATTCCAATGCGCCCATTCCTCTTTTGCCGGTATAGCAAAGTTTTTCAATAACGGATAAACTATCTTCGGTTCTTCCCTGGGCTTCCAAATATTTCTTTATAACGATATTACCGAACCTGTCAGGTAAAGAATCGGCAACCATGCCGGGTAAGCCGTGGAAAGTTTCTTCGTTTAGAGATGGGAAAGAGTAGGTAACGGCAGATAGAGGCATTTTGATTGGTGAAATCTCAATATTGCTCCTAAGAAAATCATTGTCGTATTGAAAACCTATCATTCCGGTTTCGTTTTGATGAAGATAACCAACGGTTGTTCCCCATAAGTTAACTCGAACCGTATTTACTCTTTTCATATCTCATCATCCTCCTTGTCGTCATCCCAAATCCAATCGGTGTCGGATTTATTTTTATCAGGTCTTGCTCGTTTCTTGATGGGCTTTTCCTCAAACAGGGCCTTATAATCCGGCTGCGGCTCCGGAATTAAAATATCTAAATTATCAGAAAGTCCGATTACGTTCAAAATTTTAATAATATTTGAAAGTTTAGTATCATGTCCCGCTTCTGTTCGGGCAATGGTCTTAAGTGAAAGCCCGCATTTTTGTGCAAGCTCGGCCTGCGTGATATTCATGGATATCCTGTATTGCTGGATGCGATTGCCCAATTCAGACAATATTGTCTTTTCATCGTATAAACCTGTAATCTTCATAAGACCTCCATAAATAATAAGACTAATTTGTACTATTATAATATCAAATATATCATAATAAGTCAAGTGTGACTTGTTAATTTAATAAATCTTTATTATACACAGATTTTGTTATAATATTTGCTGCTCAAACAACTTGACAAAGGTTAGGTTGTAAAGCTGAGAGAGGCAGGGGAGGAGGAACAAAAAAATAGTTACGTTTACCCTTTGTCTATATGTAAAAATGTATGTATTATAATGTATAAAAAGATTAGATAGTCAGCTTAGCAGTGACAAAAACGGTACCGTGAAAAGAGAACTTGCAAAATGTGGTTCGGTCCTCATAATTTGCAATCGGTCATTTATACATATATTTTTTGCTTACGCAGATTTGGAATTACAAATTACTACTGACTCCAAAAGACTCAAAAATCAATTTCTCTTTCGAGGGCAACAACCCGATGGTTGGTGCTACCGTTGCAACAGCTGTTGCAGTTGAAGAGGCAATGAAGTAATCCTTATAAATCAACACTTTCAGAGCTTCGCTCACTTCGAGCGAGGCTCTTTTTCTGTCTCGAAATCGACTTTTCAAAATGCTCTCGGTCCTCATTTGTCCTCATAATCACCGTTTTGTCCTCTTTTTACAGCCCGAATTTTGAGGAAAGAACAGCTTTTTTACCGCAAAAAAACACCCCCGCCGAAAAAAATCACATTTTCGGCAGGAATGAATATTGATGTATATTTTTAAAATTTGACTGTTCAATAAATGCACGAAGCGCCCGGTTGCTTAGATAATCCTTATAAATTTACCCTCCGAGATTTTATGTCTCGGAGGGATTTTTTTGATGCCTCGGTTTTATACTATTTCCTCAATCATATACAGCGGAAGATTGATGAATCGGTCGTCTTGCCTGTAATCTGCCATTGAGGTTCTGACTGATATTTCGGGGCTGAATCTGTCACGGTAGGATTTCAGGCTCTTAGCCTTGAGGTTTTCCTCGGCTTTGACCTCAACAGGGATAGCTTTGTCACCGACGTCAATAACAAAATCAACCTCGCAGGTGTTGCGGTCGTTATTGTAATAATAAATACCGATATCGGGTAGGGTCTTAAATTGCTGACAAACATATTGCTCGGTCAGTGCACCCTTAAATTCGACAAAAAGCTCGTTGCCTTTTAGAAGAACTGATTGATTTATACCGGTCATACAACCGAGAAGTCCGACATCAAGTACAAACAACTTGAATGCTTTGAGGTCCTCATACGCCTTCAGCGGAATGGCACCCGAATTGACACGACCGACCTTATATATAAGTCCGCAATCGCAAAGCCACATTATGGCTGCTTCATAGTCCTTTGCTCTTGCACCCTCACGGACGAGGCCGTAAACAAACTTCTTGTTCTCCTTGGCAAGCTGAGAGGGGATACTGTTCCACACCATGCGGATTTTCGGAACAATGTCGGCAGGGGCGTGCTTGGAAAAATCCTGTTCATAGGCAGTAAGTATTCTTTTCTGAATCGAGCGAACTTCGTTAAAGTCCTTATCGTCAACAAAGCTTTGAACAGCCTCAGGCATACCGCCAACAAAATAATATTGCTTGAGTGCGTTGATATAAACCTGCTTGAATGGTGTTATCAGCTCAAAGTCTTTGGCGTCGAGCAATTGAGCGTAGCGTTCGCCGAGCGTGGCATAGACAAATTCTTTGAACGAGAGGGGATATAAGCTCATAAAATCGACTTTGCCGACAGGAAATGAAGTGCCGCCGTGCAATGCGATTCCGAGAAGCGAACCGGCACAGATTATCTGATACTGCGGTGCATCCTCATAAAAATACTTAAGAGACGAAAGCGCTTTCGGAACCTCCTGAACCTCATCAAAAATCAATAGTGTTTCTTCCGGGTCAATTTTCTTCCCGGCATAAAGCTCAATACCTGTAATTATGCGGCTAATATTAAGGTCTGAGGCGAACAGCTCAGCCATAACTGAGTTTGAGTCGAAGTTGATGTAAACGCAGTCCTTATATGCCGTTTTGCCGAACTCTTTCATGAGCCAGGTTTTGCCAACCTGCCTTGCACCCTCTATTATCAGCGGTTTTCTGTGTTTGCTTTCTTTCCACTTATACAGCTTTTCTATCGTAAATCTATACATGGAATACCCCCTTGCACATTAAACTGTTTTTATTATACCCCATATTTACAAAAAAATCAACGAATATTTAAAATCATAACACTTTCTCATAGGAATAAATGTCAAACACATACAATTTTACATAGGAAAAAGTGTAAAGCAGGGGGGAGAGTGGTAAGATTTTTTAAATTTAACTTGTGGGGCTATCTGTTCATAATTCGTTCATATTTTATTTATTCGCAGTCAAAGAAATTGTGATATAATATATATATTCCGGAAGTTGGAAAAACTGTTTTAAAATCAGATAAGTAACCACCGATTGAATTGCGCCACGTGTGAATCAGTGGTTACTTTTGAACGACCGGCATTGTCATCTCTTAAATGTGTAGACTTTTTCGATTATGGGTGCATATTTTAGCAAATCCTCATTGCTGAGATGTATGTATTTTTGAGTTGTTCTTGATGCGTTTTGACTTGCTTGCTTTTTGTGCCCGAGGAGGGCACTAATCACATAGTCGGGGACGCCGAGAGAATTAAGACGTGATGCAAAAGTGTGGCGAAGAGAATGGTTGTTGTAATACTTATAAATTGCTTTGCCTTTTTTCTTCTTGTTTTTGGGGTTGGTCGAATATCCGTGAATTACCCTTGCTGAGTGCTTGAGCACCGACGGATAAATAATTTTGCCGTATTCGGTAACATTAAGGAAGTGAATTTCATTTCCGTTTTCGTCATAATTTATATCATAAAAGCCATGCAGATTCCTGTAAGTCGGTGTATTATTTGCCTTTTTAAGGTATGTCCTAATATAGTTTCTGCCCCATTCCCGCATATTACGTTCACGCTTCTCAACGGCAGCTTTTAGAATCTCATATAGTGAGTCACACATTGGTACAACTCGCTTAGAGTTATTCTTTGGGTTGCATATTTGAAATTTGTTGTCCGCCGTGAATTGACGACGTATGTGCAAAAGTCTGTTTTCAAAATCACAATCCTCAACAGCAATAGCACAAGCCTCTCCAATTCTTGCACCGGCTAAAAGAGAGATTACCATGGGCAAAAATACGGAACTGTTTTCGTCAAAGCGCTCAAAAATTGCATCCAATTTCTCAGCGGGGACGGTATCTCTGCTTTGCTCATTGTGTTCTTCCATTGCCGCATCTTCATCTCTTTTTGGCACAGGAAATTCATCACGGTCAAAGCTCTCAAGGTATCCCTTTTTGACTGCGTACTTTGCCATACTGAGAAGCAGACTATGGAGGTTAGAGACAGAACTAAACGAACGCTTTTTATCATAGTAAAGATTATCTAGAAGATTATTAAGCGTCTCGGGACTGAGATTACCGATTATCTCTTTGCCTATTGTCGGGAAGACATTGTTGCGGAATTTTTTCTCGTAACCGTCTCTGGTATTGGGAACCCAATGCTTTAACTCAGCCTGTTTCGGCATAAAAATTTTGGTGACAAAGTCCTCAACGGAAATCATATTGTCACATTCCGATGCCTTTTCTTGCCCGCCGAAGTAGTATTTAACTATTGCAATTTCGCCGGCGGCGAGTGCTTCCTCCGAGGAAGCAAACCCGCCCTTTGAAATTTGAGTTCTCTTGCCGTTGACCTTTATACCCTCAAAGAAATAAGCAAACCTACCGTTTGACCTTTCTTTTACATGTACCACAGGGATTTCTCTTCTTTTTCTTGCCATAATCAGTTCTCCTTTCTGTCATTGCCGACGGCCAAAATATATACCTCGGCAAGAATGCTCATAACGGTTTTCATTGTCGGTTTTGTAAGATGCGAGTTATTTTTCATGGCCTCGACTGCGTGGGCAATCTGAGCAATACTCAGCTTGTCGGCAGGAATATCGCCTATATCGCACAGCACGGAGTCCTCAAGAATCCTGCGCATATTTTTATAGGTTATTAAGGATTGACAGTAAATAGGGAGTATATAATCGACGATATATTCTCTGACTGTCAGGGTGTCTGTGCCGGTATGTGTATAATTGTTCATCATTTTAAATCCCTCCTCAGGCTACAACCGGTTTTAAATCGGTTGGGTCGGTGTAATCTACGTTAACGCTCTCGTTGAGGAAGCGTTCGACTTCCTGCTGCGATACTTTGATTTCGCCGAGCTTCATGGCTCTGATGTGACCACACTTTATAAGACTGCGGACGGTTGTGTTTGTTGTGTGGAGTAAGGTTGCGAGCTCCGGTACCGTGTACACGATGGGCGAGAGCTCTTCAGTGTTGTTTGTTGATGTAATGGTTGTTGACATATTGTTATCTCCTTTGTGCAAATAATTTTTGATTTCTTCGTCGGTAACCTTGAGCTTACCGAGCATTGTTGCTTTTAATTCTCCGGATTTTACAAGTTTTCTGACCAATGTTGGCGTAGTGCCGAGCATTGATGCTGTCTCCGGAATTGTGTGTAGAACCGATGTGTCCGGGGCGAAAAAAGGCCCCGAGCGGAAAGTATAATTCATGAGAAATACTCCTTCGTTTTAATTTAATTTTTTGATTGGACTGATTTTATTTGCTAAAACATTTTATCGCTCCCTTTGTTTTGACGCTCGAAACAAAAAATTTAAAAGAAAATCGAAAAATTTGTTTCGGATCTCTTGCGGGTTCGATATAAATATGTTAAAATAAAATTTTATTTCTCATTTTAAAACAATTTTTTTAGGCTTTTTTCGAAAAATTTTAAAGATTTTCTGCTTTTGGTGCTTAAAGCGACCGAATCATTCCCTATACGCACGCATGCGTATACATTTAAAAATAAAATAAAAAAGCCGCTCAGTGGCTAAAATAAAACCGTCGTTTCCCGAATCGAAACGGCGGCTTTATGCTTGTATTACGAAAAATCCCTCGCAGAAAATGACTGCGAGGGATGAATGTTATGTATTTAGTTTTTCTTAAAGAAAGTGTTTGTGACTATTGCTTTTTCCATTTCATCACTGCTTCTGTAATACATCGCATGAATAACTTTCTTAATTTTGTTTGAAGTGTCCTTGTCTAACTTTAGCTCCTTTGCGGTGTGGTTAAAGTCGCAGGCAAGAATTTCCGACGGCATCACTTCCCAGCCCGGGAGCAACAATTCGCTTTCAAAAAAGGGTGAAAAACTGCCGATAATAACACCTGCCATAATAACATAACTCTCGTCAATAGCATTACTTTGCAAAAGGCGCTGCCAGTGTACAACGGTCTCAAAGGCTTCTCTTGTCGCCTGGATTCTTTCGCAAAGTTCTGCTTCCGTGATTGCTGTCCGCTTGCAGGTAAATGCCTCAAATTGGTTGACGGTGCAAAGACACGGGACCGCAAGCAGCGGTGGCAATGCCTTTGAGATATCCACGAGATACCTATACATTACATTAAGCGGGACTTTGTTTAATGCAAAAAACCTGTTAAAGTCAATAAATGCATAGTTAGCATCCTTAACATCGTTTACCAAAAACATATTGTCGTCATATATTATGCCGTCAATTCTCTTAAAGCTGTTAATGACATTCTCCGTTTTTTCAGATGTATCCATCCACAATGCTTTGCGTTGTACTCGACCGTCGGTAACGGTCATTGTCAATGCTCTTTGTCCGTCCGGAAAATCTTCCCGCGCATCTCTTATCAAAAATACCTCGGTCGTATTTTTTGCCATACTATTCATTGTCATTTCCTTCATAATTAATCCTTCTTTCTTAAATGTTTGTTTTGTAAACTTGTATATTGCCAAGTGCAAAATTCTTTGCGCTGAAACTGCCGGGGTCAACGTCTTTAACAGCCGCCGAAAACTCAAATATTTTTGCATCAAGGTCGTCAATCGCATTGAGAATCATAGCCTCCAAGAAGCAAGGCTGCTTGGCACTGCCGTACTCAAGTTTGCCGTGATGTGAGATAAGCATATGCAGCACCGCAGTACGCACGGAATCTGATAAGTTAAGCTCATCGCACAATTTGTCAATGCGGATAGCACCCATAACAAGATGACCGAGCAGGTTACCGCTGACTGTGTATGTGCTCTTGGGACCGAGTTCGCACGCCTCAATCTCGTCGATTTTGCCGAGGTCATGCAAAATTACACCGGTCAAAAGCAGGTCACGGTTTATAAACGGATATACCTTGCAAATTGCCAAGGCTGTTTGCATCATGCAGTAGGTGTGGTGACAAAGACCGCCGACACAAGCGTCATGCATACTTAGCGCAGCCGGGTAAAACTTAAATTCGTTCTCAGCCTGCTGCAAAGCGGTGGATGTAAGCTGCAAAAGCTCTTCATTGTCAAACGAGTAAATAACGTCGTATATCTCCGACAGAGCCTTATCGCAGTCCAGCGGTGTACAAGGCACGTAGTCCGCAATGTCAAGCTCTTCTTCGTCAACCGGCAAAATTTGAGTGATGTTAATCTGTGCCTGACCGTTATAATCGGATGCGGTTCCGATTATACGTTGAAGCGTCATAGCGCAAAATGCAGGCTTGTCACCGGTATAGCCCCACTTTTTTGCTTTAACGTCATTGTCTTTATCGGTCAGCCTCAAATCCAAGTAGTTGTTACCGGTTTTGGTGGTCTTGACCTCAACGCTTTTAACGAGAAATATTCTGTCGATTTTTTCATTGCTTGTGATTTTCATAAATAAAACGTCCTTTCAAATTAAAAATTAAATTCGTTATTTATCAGTTCCTGCCGTAATGCATCGTCGTTCTCAAAAATCCGATGCATGATTTTTTTGATTCTACGGGCGATTGATTTGTCAACATTGTAGTTTTGCATTTGATAGTTTATTTCGTGGGAAAGAATATCCTCCGCTCGTTCTGCTGTTGACAGTGGCGAATCATCCCTGAAGAACCAAGATAAGCTTGCAATCATTGCCGCTGCGAGAATTATATCTTTATCACGTAACCTGTTTTGTTCGGCAAACTCTTTCCATTCCCAAATCATCCAAAACGCATTGAGCGCACAATCATATCGCTTGGCAAGCTCAATCTCGGCAATCGGAGTTGCATAATTTTCGTCGCAGTACATCTGATACGCTCTCACAATCGCAAAACAAAGGTCCTGCAAATCTTCACGGAAATGATGAATTTCACTAAAAAAATAGCGAAAAATTGTCTCAACCGGGATTTGACGATTCGCAAAAAACTCCGGGAGATTTAGCTCGGAAATATCGACGTCATCGTCCATATCATCAATCGTAAGGATTTCCTCAGAGTCGATTTTTCCTGCGATTTGAAAAAATCTTTCTCTCACGCTTTCTGCGTCAAATGTCGGTGAGAATTGCATAGCGGTTCTCAAAATCTTACCGTCGGAAACCAACAAATAAAGCAGATGCTCATCCCTTGCTGTTTGGTCCGATGCACTCCTAACAAAGTACACACCGTCTGCTCGTCTCTCATTGTTTGCTTTTAAATTTTTCATAAATTAATCCTTCTTTCTAAAATTTTGTTATTCTTTTTAAAACTTTGCCGTAAAAACTAAATCATAATGTTCAGCTCCTTGTTCCTAAATTACATGTATAATATGTCAGATAACTCTAATTTAAATCTCAAAAAATCAAAGCCGCCTCACTAATGAACTGCCCCAGATTGTGCAGACAGTACAAAAGCCATCCCTTATGGTGTAA
>OIZX01001739.1_pt1 | contig 10689 bp, 10 predicted proteins | sample 1588621 | NCBI WGS metagenome assembly OIZX01 (sample SAMN03283276) | human gut metagenome | biome: human-associated habitat; material: feces | host: Homo sapiens | place: Peru | collected 2012
TTATTTCAGATGATGGCTCAATAGATTTTGATAAAGAAATTTCAAAAATTAATAAATTTGTAGAGGATAACAAATCGGATAATATTAAGAGAGTTGTTATTAATGATATTAAGATAAATGGTGGAACAGTAAAAAATTTAAATAGCGCAATAGAAAAATCTCAAGGAAAATATATTAAGGTATTGTCAGCAGAAGACGTATTTTCACATAAAGATGCAATATCACATTATGTAGATTTTATGGAAAATACAGGATATGAGATATGCTTTTCAAAAATTCGAGGAATAAAGCCAAATGGAGAATTTGTATATGAGTTGTTAGCATGTGAAACGGATTATGCTATGCTTAGTAAGTATTCTACAGATGAGATTTTAAATAGATTATATGCAAGAAACTATTTACCAGGAATTGCATGGATGATAAAAAGAGACTTATTTGAAAAATATGGAAGATTTTTAGAGGATACCAGAATAATTGAAGACTATCCATATTGGATATATCTGGCAAGAAAAGGTTGCAAATTTGGATTCTTGGATGAAGTTCTTATAGACTACAAGTTATCTGGTGTATCAAGTGGTGGAAATTATAGTGAAATGTTTATGAATGATATGATGATTATATATGATAAATATATATTCCCATATGATAAGAGATATGGTGTGTTTCAATTAGTATACAATATGCTGAAAAAAACAGGACTAAATTTCTACATGGCGAAAGCAAGATGGAATAAGAAAAGCAAACTTCAGAAAATAGGATGTTATATAATATATTGTCCTTTTTTTGCATATACAAAGTTACAAAATATTCAAATAAATAATCGAAATAAGAAAAGAGGTACTAATGGAAGTTAAGATATTAAATTTTGAAGAACATGGGGATGAAAGAGGTACTCTGATATCATTAGAACAAATGAAAAATGTGCCATTTGAGATAAAACGAGTATATTACATGTATGATACTAAAAAAGATGTAAGAAGAGGATTTCATGCTCATAAATCATTAAAACAGATATTAATATGTGTGAGTGGTAGTTGCAAAATCTTATTAGATAATGGCTATGAAAAAGAAATCGTGTTACTGGATAACCCTAGTAAAGGTTTGATGGTGGAGTCAAATATGTGGAGAGAGATGTTTGATTTTTCAGATGGTGCGGTACTAATGGTTTTAGCATCAGAATTATATGATGAAGCAGATTATATTAGAAATTATGAAGATTTTCTAAGTTATGTAAAGGAGAAAGAAAATGGAAATTAAATATTCGGATTTTAGCAGAATGCACAAGCCAATAGAAAAAGAATTGAAACAAAGCTTTGAAGAAGTATATGAAAGTCAGTGGTTTATTCAGGGAAAGAAACTTGAAAAATTTGAAGAAGAATTTGCAAATTACTGTGGAGTAAAGTATTGTGTAGGAACAGGCAATGGTCTTGATGCACTTAGATTGATATTAGATGCATATGGAATAGGTGCGGGTGATGAAGTTATTGTACCTTCAAATACATTTATAGCCACAGTATTGGCTATAAGTTATGTAGGAGCAACCCCTGTTTTTGTGGAGCCTGATGAAGAAACTTTGCTTATAAATGATGAATTAATAGAAGAAAAGATAACTTCAAAAACAAAGGCCATTATGGTTGTACATTTGTATGGCAGAATAGCAAAAATGGATAAAATATGTGAAATTGCAAAAAAACATAGCTTAAAAGTTTTTGAAGATACTGCACAAGCTCATGGTGCAAGTTTAAATGGAATTAAAGCAGGTGCATGGGGAGATGCAGCAGCGTTTAGCTTTTATCCTGGAAAAAATCTTGGAGCATTAGGAGATGCAGGAGCAGTTGTTACAAACGATAAGGAAATGGCAGATAAGATAAGAGCTTTAGGAAACTATGGTTCAAAGACTAAATATCATCATGAATATAAAGGTGTCAATTCAAGGTTAGATGAGATGCAGGCAGGATTTTTGTCTGTTAAGCTAAAATGTTTGGATAATTGGAATATGGAACGAAAAGCAATAGCAGATAAGCTTTATAAGGGTATTTGCAACAATAAAATCAGACTGCCAAAATATACAAATGATAATGTTTATCACATATTCCCAGTTTTTTGTGAAAATCGTGATGAGTTAAAAGAATTTTTAGAAGAAAATGGCATTCATACATTAACACATTATCCAATAGCAATACATTTACAAAAAGCATATGAAGATATGAATTGTAAGGTAGGTGACTATCCAATAGCTGAACATATTTGTGCAACAGAACTTAGTTTGCCATTATATCCAGGAATGACAGATGAAGAAGTAGATTATTTAATTGATGTGGTTAATAAGTTTTAGTTAGAAAGGTTAATATAATGATAAGAGATTTGAAAAATACAGATTCAGAATACATGAAAGAATGGATGCAGGATAAAGAAGTTACAAAATATCTTAAAACTGAATTTGAAAATTTTTCTGATTCCATGATACAAAATTTTATAAATGAATCTCAAAACAAGGATAACACAACAAATATCCATTTTGCTATAGTAGACGAGATGGATGAATATATGGGAACTATTAGTTTAAAGAATATTAACAGAACAGATATGAATGCTGAGTATGCAATAGCAACTAGGACAAAAGCACATGGGAAAGGTTATGCTAGACAGGCTACTATGGATATTTTGAAATATGGTTTTTGTACACTTGGCTTGGAAAAAATATATCTATATGTTTCTGTCAATAATATAGCGGCTAATAAATTTTATAGAAAATGCGGTTTTGTAGAAGAAGGTGTTTTTAGAAAACATATGTGCATTAAGGGAAAATTAGAAGATATAAGATGGTATTCAATGCTAAAAGAAGAATTTATATGTGAGGAACAATAAATTGAAAATCATAAATAAGTGGCTTAATGGAAAAAATACAAATATAGAAAGAAAAAGTATCATTTGGAATATGATATCAAGTATAGAATATTCTATACAATCAGCTATTCTTTTGATGGTAATTACAAGAATACTTGGTCTGGAAACTGCAGGTGTATTTACAATAGCATATGCAGTCACTCAGATGATGGCTACGATAGGAAGCTATGCAATGAGAAGTTTTCAGGTTTCGGATACTAAAGAAGAGTATGGTTTTAATACATATTACACTTCAAGGCTTGTATCCACAGGTGCAATGATAGTCATTTGCTTTGGTTATTCGATAATACAAGGATATGGTGGAATAAAACTAGTACTGGTAGGGATTTTATGTGCATATAGAGCAATGGAAGGTATTGAAGATGTTATACATGGAGAAATACAAAGAAAAAGAAGATTAGATGTGGCATCAAAAATAATTGCTGTAAGGATTTTTTTAGCTACTTTGTTGTTTGCTATATTGCTTTTATTCACTAAAAACATTGTATATGCCAGTTTGGGATTATCATTAGGTGGCATAATTATTTCATTTGTATTAAATTATAGTGTTATTTACGATGGTAGTTATGAAAATATAAGTTTCAAAATAGAATCAAAGAATGTTTTAAAATTATTGATGGTATGCCTTCCAATATGTGTAGGCGGATTTTTATATAATTACCTCGGTAATGCTCCAAAATATGCAATTGATAGAAATTTGTCAGATGAGTTACAAACAATATTTAATGTTTTATTTATACTAATATTTACTATAAATATGTTAAGCAGTTTTATATTTAAACCTATGGTATTGCGTATGGGAGAGTTGTGGAATGATAATAGAAAAAAAGAGTTTGTAAAACTAATTGTTAGGCAATTGTTGATTATTGTAGGATTAACTGTTACAATAGTCGTTGCTGGAGAGATAATAGGACTAGATTTATTGGAATGGATATATGCTGTGAATTTAGAAAAATACAGAAAGTTATTTACATTTTTACTTCTGTTTGGTGGGTTATCGGCTATGTCTGCATATTTGAATGTTGTTTTGACAATAATGCGTAAGCAAATATATATTATTATAGCATATATAGGTGGATTTGTAGCTGATTTGATACTTCTTGATAAACTTACAGTGTCTCTTAAACTTGAAGGAGCGGGATTGGGATATGGAATCTCGATGTTTGTTGTAGTTATGGTTATGAGCTGTGTTATTATTTCAAACTTATTTAAAAACAAGAAATAGAATTTTGGAGGAAAAATGAATTTTATATATGATTTGTATCATAAAGTTTCCAAATGGGGAATAGTAAAGAAGTTTGCGAAAATATATAGAAATGGTTTTTTCGTTTCAAATATATTAGCATATAAAAGGGCAAAACATGTAGTAGAATTGCAAAAAAGAGAAAAAAAAGATAAAATTTGTGTTGTTTTTTTATGTCAGTATACACAGTCATGGAGCAAGATTAGTCCTGTATATGAGCAAATGAAAAGTGATTCAAGGTTTGAAACTTATATTGTTACAGTATATGATGATGTGTGTGGATTTAAAGAAGAAGACACATTTAATTATATAAGCAATTTAGGATATGACAACATTGTTAGGACAATAGATAGTACACATATATATGATATTAAGGAATTAAATCCTCAATATGTATTTTATCAGAGACCATATGATAGATATTTGCCAGAAGAATATAGGAGTAATATTGTATCTAAATATGCAAAGATAGCATATATATCATATGGTTATATACTTACTAAAGATGCTGTAGATATGTGTATGGCAAAATTGTTTTTTAGAAATGTTTATCTATTTTTTGCCGAAAATAAAATAAATTGTGAGTATAACATAAATAGATTAAAATATTCGCATAAAAAAGGTTATAGAAAATCACTAAATATAGGTTATCCAGCCTTTGAGGATTTTATGAAATATAAGAACAGTAGAGTAGAAGCGGAAGATGTTAGATTACTGTGGACACCTAGATGGTCAGATGATAAGGAAGTTGGTGGAAGTAATTTTCTTGTTTTTAAGGATGAAATAGTAAAGCTTGTAGAAAAAGAAAATGGTATTTCGGTCATTTTTAGACCACATCCACTTACTTTTGCACACTTTATTTCGGAAAATAAAATGACAAAGGAAGAAGCAGACAATTATTTGAATCTATATAAAAACAGTGAAAAACTTGTTTATGATGATAGTAAGAATTATGCAAAAACCTTTTGGAATGCAGACATATTACTAACAGATCCATCAAGTATTATAGTTGATTATTTCCTTACTGGAAAACCTATAATATATTGCGATACAGGAATGAAACCAGATAAGGTTTTTGAAAAAATGATTGAGGCTATGTATGTAGTTAAGACTTGGGATGAGGCAAAAGCGGTAATTAAAAAACTGCTGGAAGGAAAGGATGAACTGAGGGATTTACGCAAAAAAAGAATCATTGAAATTTTTGGAGATAATTTTGATAATATATCGAAAAACATTGTCGATACAATAGCAAATGATTATTTTGAAAAATAGAATAGGATGAAATTATGAATGATGTATTAATTATTATTCCTGCATACAATGAACAGGACAATATAAAAAGAGTAGTGGACAACCTTATTGAAAATTATCCACAATATGATTATATAGTTGTTAATGATGGTTCAAGAGATCATACTAGAAGAATATGTAAAGAAAATAATTACAAGTTGCTTGATTTGCCTGTGAATTTGGGACTTGCAGGTGGCTTCCAGGCAGGTATGAAGTATGCTTATAGAGCAGGATATAAATATGCAGTACAGTTTGATGCAGATGGTCAGCACAGACCAGAGTATATAGCACCTATGATTGAAAAAATGAAAGAAAATTATGACATTGTTATAGCATCAAGATTTGTAGAAGAGAAAAAACCTTTTACTATGAGAATGCTTGGCAGCAGGCTTATTTCAATGGCAATTAGAATTACAACAGGGAAAAAAATAAAAGATCCAACATCTGGTATGAGGATGTTTAATCAAAAAATAATGAAAGAATGTGCTGTAAATTTGAATTATGGACCAGAGCCGGATACAGTATCATTTTTAATGAAGAATGGTGCAACTGTTACTGAAATTCAGGCACAGATGGATGAAAGAATTGCTGGTCAAAGCTATCTTACAGCTTTTCGTTCAATATCATATATGGCAAGAATGCTGATTTCCATATTAGTTATTCAAAATTTTAGAAAACGAGATAAGAAGTATTCGGTCAGTACACAAAATGAAGGAGGAAATCCTGCTCAGTAGGAATGTGAAAATATGGATCCAATCTTTAGAATAATTTTAATAGTCGTATCTTTGTTTACACTATTTGGAATAATTAGAAAAATTAGAAATGCAAAAGTACAAATAGAAAGTTCACTTTTTTGGATTGTATTTTCGTCACTTTTGCTTATTCTTAGTATTTTTCCACAGATAGCGGAGTTTGCTGCAGATTTACTGGGTATGTACTCGACTGTTAATTTTATATTTTTATTTGTTATATTTATACTGTTAGTACATCAATTTACAAATTCAATAAAAATATCACAGCTTGAAAATAAAATTAAGGAACTTACACAAGAAATTGCTGTTAGAGAATTGAGAAAAAAAGATTTAGAAGAAGAAAAAAAAGAAAATTAAAAAGAGTGAAAATCGTATTGCGAGGTTAATATGAAATCAGAGAGAATAATGGTAACAGGAGCAAATGGTTATATAGGACGTCATGTAACAAAAGAATTATTAAAAAGAGGTTATGAAGTTATAGCTACAGATATTAAATGTAGTGATATAGAATCAAATGAAAATTTGATAAAGATAGAAACTTCAATATTTGATGATGCAGAATTGTTTGAAAATGTGGGCAATATAGACAGATGTATCCATATGGCTTGGAGAAATGGCTTTGTGCATAATTCTGATGCACATATGGAGGATTTAAGTAAGCATTATACATTTATAAAAAAATTATGCGAAAAAGGAGTAAAGAGTATTAGTGTAATGGGAACAATGCATGAGATTGGATATTGGGAAGGTGCTATTGATGAAAATACTCCTACAAATCCACAGTCAATGTATGGGATTGCGAAAAATGCCCTGAGATTATCATCTAAGCTACTTACTTCAAACTATAATGTAAGCTTAAAATGGTTGAGAGCATATTATATTTTGGGAGATGATATAAAGAGCAATTCTATATTTTCAAAAATAATAAAAGCTGCTGAAGAAGGAAAAAAGGAATTTCCATTTACAACAGGAAAAAATTTGTATGATTTTATAACTGTTGATAAGCTGTCAGAACAAATAGTTTCTGCTTCATTACAAGATGAAATATTGGGTGAAATAAATTGCTGTACAGGAAAACCTATATCATTGGCAGAAAAAGTAGAAGAATTTATCAGAGAAAATAATCTTAATATTAAATTAAAATATGGAGCATTTCCAGATAGAAAATATGATTCGCCAGGAGTGTGGGGTGATAGTACAAGAATAGATAAAATAATGCAAAAACAATATTAAGGAGAAATAAATGGACAAGTTAGTATCAATAATATTCATATTGATAGAATTGTATTTACTTTTACAAATTTTATTATTAAAGAAATCAGATGAAAAGCAGAGCATAGTTAAATGGAGTATAATTAGTATTGCTTTTATTATGTGCTTTCATGCTGTTTTTGCAGGATTGTTTAGTATAGTAAAAATACCAATAAATCTTATATCTATAGGTATTATAGATGTATTAGTGAGTGTGGGGATGACCTTTTTAAACATAAAACAAAGACAGAAATATTATATTTCTGTATATGATATATTAGCTATTGTTTTTATTATCATAGTGGTATTGTTTTGCGGATTTTCGCAGTTTGGTAATGATTTAAAATCACTGAATTTTGAAACCAGTGATCCCGCTAATCATTTAAAATATGCGATGAATTTATCATTGTTCGGAAAATTAAATTCAATGTATTTGTATCAATTGAATTGCAGTTTAATATTATCTACAATTATTCCATTTTTGGGAAAATTAGTATCTGTATATAGAATATATATTTTATGTGAAATGTTAGGTCTATTTTTAGCAGGTGGTATTTTATATGCCTTGCTTGATGAGTTCGTAAAAACAAAATTATCAAAAGTAATCTCATTAGTGCTAATAGTTATATATATGTTAGGATATCCAAGAAATAGTATGATATTTGGTTTTGGATATTTAAGTTATGGAGTAACTATATGTGGACTTGCGATATTTTTTACAATTTTGTATTTAAAAAAGAAAATATGTAGAAAGGTTTATATGGTCGGATTAGGGTGTTCGTTATTTGGAATACTTGTATCCTATGTTATGTTTGCACCACCGATGTTTGTAGGCATTTTTGCTGCAATTCTTTGGGATGAAATAAAAAACAAGAAATCAATTAAACAAATTTTAATGAAGATTATATTGATATTTATAATTCCAGGTGCTTTTGGTTCATATTTTTTTCTTGTAGGAACATTTTCTGATAAGACACCAATGGATGTTATTTCAATGAATGGATATTTTTTTATTGACTTTTTTATCGGAGCATTACCAATACTTCCTTTTGCATTGGCAGGAGCAATCAGAGGCATTACGCATAGAAAAAATATGGTGTATACATTTTCATTGTTCTCTTTTCTAGCATATATGATTTTACTATTTATAGGTGGAATGAAAGGATTAGTATCAGCATACTATTTTAGTAAAACATATTATTTGTTATATTTATTACTATTTTTGGGAATGGGATATTATATTTCTACTTTGTCAAAGAGAAATTTTGAATTTATTGTTTCATATTTTTTTGTATGTATACTGGTGGTATACATGTATAGCAATGAAACAGAAAGTAAAATAAGGGATATAGATAATGGCTTTAATAATAAAGTTGTTGCAGATGTGTTTTTTTCTGTTTATAAATTTAATGATACCAAAGCCGAAAAAGTTGGAATAGATGAAGGAAAACTACAATTATATGATTGGGTAAATGAAAATTTGTCAGAAGATGATATTGTACCTATGGCTGCATATTATGTACATTGCTTTTGGTATGAGGCAATGACTAAACATAGAGATTCGGAGTATGCGTATTACAGTATTAACAATAAAGAAGGTAATTATTTAGAAGAAATAAGGAAGGCAGATTACATAGTTGTTGATACTACAAGTGATGTATATCTAGAATATAAGGATTATTTTGATTCGTTAATTAAATTGTATCAAAACGGTAGTGGCTTTGTTGCTCAGATACAATAATATGTAATAGAAAGAGGAAAAAAATATGAGGACTTATTTAGTAACAGGTGGAGCTGGATTTATTGGCTCAAATTATATTCATTACATGTTTAAAAAGTATGACAATGAAATTAGAATTATCAATGTAGACAAGCTTACTTATGCTGGAAATCTTGAAAATTTAAAAGACATTGAAAATAGAGAAAATTACACATTTGTAAAAGCTGATATTTGTGATAAAGAAGCTATAATGAAGATATTTGAAGAAAATGATATTGACAGAGTAGTTCATTTTGCAGCAGAAAGTCATGTAGATAGAAGTATAAAAAATCCAGAAGTATTCGTACAGACCAATGTATTAGGTACAGCAGTAATGCTTAACTGTGCAAAGGCAGCATGGGAATTGCCAGATGGAACATTTAAGGAAGGAAAGAAGTTTCTTCATGTTTCTACTGATGAAGTATATGGTTCATTACCAGATGATGATAATGCATTCTTCTATGAAACATCACCATATGAACCTCATAGTCCATATTCAGCAAGTAAGGCGTCATCAGATATGCTTGTAAAGGCATATATGGATACTTACAAGTTCCCTGCAAATATTACAAACTGCAGTAACAACTATGGACCATACCAGTTCCCAGAAAAGCTTATTCCACTTATTATCAATAATGCTTTACAGGGAAAGAAGCTTCCGGTATACGGAGATGGAAAGAATGTTCGTGACTGGTTATATGTTGAAGACCATGCAAAAGCTATTGATATGGTACAGGAGCAGGGTAGACTTTTTGAAACATATAATGTAGGTGGACATAACGAAAAGCAGAATATTGAAATCATTAATATTATTATTGAAACATTACAGGAAATGCTTCCTGATAGTGACCCAAGAAAAGCACTTGTCAGCAAAGACCTTATTACTTATGTAGAAGATAGAAAAGGTCATGATAGAAGATATGCTATCGCACCAGATAAGATAAAGGCTGAAATTGGCTGGTATCCAGAAACAATGTTTAAGGAAGGTATCAAGCTTACTATTAAGTGGTTCTTTGAGCATGAAGACTGGATGAAAAATGTAACCAGTGGCGATTACCAGAAATACTATGAAGATATGTATGCTGGAAAATAATTTCTAATTTGGAGAAAACAATGGAAAAAAAGAGAAGATTTGGTATAGTAAGTTATAATATGTATTGCAATTTTACAAATTACGGTTCTGCACTTCAAACATATGCTTTGCACCGTAAAGTAAATGAAATAGCTCCAAACCAAATAGAAGCAATAGTAGTGGATTATTGTCCTGATATTCTTGCAGACAAGGATATACTTAATCCAATTAAGAATATGTGGGATGCTGATGAAGAATCAGTGAAGATGTGTGAGCTTAGTATGCCTGCCATTAGAATTAATAATGAAAAGTTCAATGTATTTTATAAAAAGTATTATTCTATATCTGAAAAAAAATATACTTCGGAAAATTTTGAGATGTCACTGGTAAATGAAAATCTCGATGGATATATATG
>OIZX01001741.1_pt1 | contig 10688 bp, 10 predicted proteins | sample 1588621 | NCBI WGS metagenome assembly OIZX01 (sample SAMN03283276) | human gut metagenome | biome: human-associated habitat; material: feces | host: Homo sapiens | place: Peru | collected 2012
GCAGTTGGTAAAGGTTATTGATGGGGCGTTCAAAGGAGTGATAGGAAGAGTTGCAAGATGGCAAGGGCAACAGAGAGTTGGCGTTGTGGTGGATGACTTGGTGACTGTTGTTACGGCATATGTGCCGAGTGCGTTTTTGGAAATGTACTTATGATGGTTACTTTTAAATAGAACAATACATAAAAAGAAAACAACAATAATAAATCAATAAAAAATGAGAAATTCCAAATTAATTGTAAAACTTGCAACATTAATAGGCTATTTGCTATTTGCAGGTTTTAGTGCCTATTTTACGGCAACTTCACTTTGGCTGAACCTATTAAATGGTTCTGACACATGGACTATGTGGCTTGTGTTTGTGCTTGTTCTAATAGTCTCAATTTTAGCAGGCATGTGTTTGACTAATGTCATTAAAGAATTAAAGAATCGTGTTAGGCCTTCGCGTTCAGCGTTTGTCTTAAATTTTCTCGGATTCTTTATTTTTTGGACATTCAGTTTTATGACAAATGTTCACTATTTCTTTGTTGAGAAACATGGGTTCTCTATTCTGTCAAAGGAATTGGTTAGTGCAAAGCACTATATAGAGGAGAATACTTCTAAATCGAACCAATTAATAGATGAACAGAAAAATACTGCCGAAATGGCAATTTCTGCACAAGTTCAAGCAAATTTGGATGCCTTTGATAGAGAACTCAACAATACGATTGTACACAACATGGGCTTTGGTGAGGTCTGTATCAATATTCTTAATGCTACAGAGGACGCTTTAGCAAAAGATTCAAAAACATATAATGACAAGAATACCTATGTCATTTATGATGACGAACGAGATGCTGGCGACAGAGGGGTTACGACAAGAGCACGTTTTACGGAATTGCGTACAAAATACGCAACACGTATGGCAGAGCAACGAAAAAAGAAACTTGCTGTTATTGAGAATTTTTATGAAAATAAGAAAGATCAGAATGCTGAGTTGACAGAGTTGTTAGAGCCGATTTCAGAACTTGAAAATAAGCATTTGCCTGCTGTAGAAAAAGATGGTTCTGTTAATGCATACTACAAATATAATAGTATTCAAGACGCTCGTGTTATATCGAAAATGCCAAATGATTATAGTAAAAAATGTATAATAAAGAAAGGGGATAAAATTATAAAATACAACACTTATCCTTCAAAACGCATGTTTGATACAATGTCAGTATGGGGAGATATTACTAGTGGACTCCTTGCTGATATGACAATGATACAATGGATAATAATTGCTTTAATTTTCGATGTAGTATCGTTTATCTTATTCACAATATTTCGTAACCAATAATTAGAAAAATATGCCTACATTAGTAAAAGGTGGAGAAAATCCACAGGTGCAACAAGAGCCAATAGCAAGAGATGGAGTAAAAACACAGATGCAACAAGAGCAATTAGCTGTAGAGCAGGAACGACTTCAAACAGTTAATAATTCAGATGGTGAGAAAGCCGGTAGTTCAATTGCTACACCGATAATTGTAAACCAAACAGTACCTGTAGTTGTGTTTGTCGGTCCTCCATCGAGTGGAAAATCTATGATTTTGGTACGTTTAGCTAAGTATCTAAGAAATCAGGGATATACAATACAGACAGACTCGACATTCTTGAATACACAAAAATACCAAAGAGATTGTGAAGAATTTAAAGATAAACTGAATACAAATATTGCATTAAGAGGAACTGTTGAATTTCTTTTGATAAAAGTATTCAAAGAAGGTAGAGAAGTTGCAAAACTTTTAGAGGCGCCAGGGGAAGATTTTTATACCACTGACCCTATAAAAATTAAAGATGGTAAAAACAACAGAATAGAACCTTATTTATCAACGATTATGACCAGTAGAAATCCGAAGTCATATGTTGTATTATTAGATTTGGATTCTGATGTGTGTTTTAGAAATGACTCTCACCATAGAGATTCATATTCACAAAGATTTTTGGAATATTTCTATCCCAATATAGATGTACGAAGAGACCGAATAATTCTTCTCTACAACAAAATAGATGTAACACCATTTGGTACAATTAATGGTTGTACTGATCCTAATGGCGCAAAAGCTGATGCAAAAATATTTTATCAACAATTGTTTGCAACCATGAGAGTGCGTTCTTTTGGAGGTTTTGTTACGACAGACAATTTTGTGTTTAAGACATTTTGCACTGGTATGTTCTCGAAAGAGACTGATAATAACGGAAAAAAGTACCAAACTTATAACGTCGCTGCTGATATATACCCACAAGAACTGTGGAAAGAAATAACAAGAAGATGGTAATATGGAATTCGATATAATTTTACATGGCAAACCAAATGCAGGTAGCCATAAGACGACAAAAGGAATAGAGGATTCTTTCTGCCAGAATTTGGTAGAAAATTTCTTCAAATCCATGAATTATATAAAAGAACAAGAGGTTCTAATAGTTGATGTAAGAAATTGGAAAAACAAATGGTATAGCATATATACGCTTTGGTTGGGGGGCTATATCACCGATACAGTCGATCGTTCTTCTTTTTTAGCTATATCTATAGTTGTTCCTAACCAATATTTTTGCCTCGTAAGTGCTGTTTATGATACGCTTAAAAACGCATATCTAAATAGCATCGTTGGTACTTATATTTCTTCTAAAGGAGAATACATTGTTCAAAATTTTAACGATGACTCTGCCTTTGAAAGACTATTGAATACTATAAATTCAAATTTCGTAAATTTGAGTGAAAATTTTGATAACAATTTTAAGCAGGACAATAATGAGGCAATTACTAATTGTTGCTATAACTTGCTTGATTGTGATTCAAAAGCCTTTGTTGAAGATTGGAGAAAACATGGTAGGATTTTTGTTTCCAAGACTTGTGAATCAAAAGATACTCGTTTGTCCAATACAGATAATTATTATAAACAATTACAAAACTCAAAAAACGAGTTGCAATCAAAACTTCAAGAAATCAAGCAGTTAACAGCACGAATAAAAGAGCTTGAAGGAATGCTGAGTAGTGGAGATAGTAAAATAAATAAAGCTTTAGCGTCTCTTAAAGAACAAGTTAAGGCCTTAGAAAGTGAAAAAAAATCATTGGAGCAAATTGTTTCTAATTTGACCGCAGAGAATGAGAGACATCGTGATATAGAGAAACAGATCACAAATATATTAGGTCCAATTACTACTGATAGTAGCGACAATCATAATAAGGATGAAGCAACACCCCATAGAATCGGTCTGAAAAGAATCATTCCAATGATAAATATGTTTTTGCTTATTGTTCTTCTATTTGCAACTACATTCAAATCATGCAGTTCGAAAATAAAAAGCTCAGCAGATAAAGATGCACCACCAGCGTCCTATTTACAGCCGGAAAAGGAAGAAGAGTTGAATAAGGTTATAAACGAAAAGAATAAGCAAATACAGTTTTTAAAAAATAAGTTAGCGCAGACTGCAAATATGTCAAATTATGGCAAAGACATAGATTGTAAGTTAACTATATTTCAAAATAGCAAACCAGTAGCTGTCTCAAATATAAATATTGATAAAGAGATAACAGTCTTTGTAAAGCCACAAAAAGGTTATACTTTTTACACATCAAATCTGGAAGCTATAAATATAACTAACGGTAAGCCATTCAGGTTGAAAAAGATAGATCCAACAAAACCTATAATTATTACTTATAGATCACAAGATAGAGACAAATGTAATCAACATAATGTTGTAACAATAAAATAAAATGCTGTATGAAAAAAGTAATATATTTACTTGTTGCTGTACTAATGTTTAGTGCATGCAACTCAAAAAAGAATGAGTATGATCCATACAAGATTAATGGAAAAGAGAAGAAGGTAGATTCAAAATCATCTTTTGAAGTTAGTTTCAAAAAAACTGATGCCAGCTTAAAAACCATTCATGTAAAGCTCAACAACAATGGATATGATGCCCTTTTTGATACAGGTTGTTCTGGTATGCTTATATCTTCATTGGAACTGATGGAATTGATAAAAACAAATACAATTTCACAAAGTGACTATGTTGGAGATGCCATAAGCTCTATTGCAGACGGTTCACAGATAAAGAATCCTATGTATAACATTAAAAAAGTTACGGTTGTGGACAACAATGGTAAAGAGCATGTTCTTACAGATATTCAAGCCACTGTTGTTGATAATATTGGAGCAGATATTCTTGTAGGATCCTCTGTTATTGACAATCTTGCAAAAAAATCTTATACGGTGGATTTAAGCAAGAAGATTATTAGATTCCAGTGAAAATGAAACCAATAATTTATTTCTTCGGAACACTGCCGACTGGTTTTTCGACTTATCCACAAGATCATACAAAAGATTTCTTTTCTGATTTTGTCTCAAAGTCTAAAAATAATGTTCAGATTGTCCTTCATCGTAAGGACAATCTGCTCCATTATGGGTATGTTCGAAAATTGTCTGACAGAAAATATTTTGGAATATGCTTATGTATTGATTGTATATTCAATGATGTGGCCAAACTTTTTGTAATCTTTGATGATGTTTATGCATCAATGGTACAAAAAGGAGATATACTTAAGTTAGGAAATGAAAAATGTGTTGATTGGGCTCTCTCCGATTTTGTATCAGAACATATTGCGATTGCAGAATATTCAAAACAAATAATTGATACAATTAATTTATCCGAAACAAATACTCAACTTCTTCCTCCTGCAAATTTCTCCATATCAATTAATGACACTCTTGATTTGAGTTTGGAAGATGGCCAAAGTAAAATTATAGATGCCACCAAAAGATATACAAATCTCTACATTGTTAAAAAGGAATCGGAAATTGAACGTGTCAATAGTTTTTGTGCAGCTATTAATAGAAAAGATTTAGAAATTAAAGCCCTTAAATCTACAATCAAAGCAACAAAGAAAGCCAATACTGAACTTAACAATAAATTAATAAAGGCAAAGGCTAAACAGAAAAATATAACTTGGGTAGCTGTACTCGGTATGATTGTTTTAATCTTCGGATTTGTTTTATGGAATAAAGTCTTATTTCCATCAGAAGTTACCCATTATGAGACAGGGGAATTTGTTTATTATGGTCCAATAGAGGATGGAAAGCCGAATGGAGTTGGTGTAGCCATTTATCCTGCTAATGATAAAGATGGGCGAAAATACTATATTGGTAATTTTAAGAAAGGCGAACGCCAAGATAGCACTGCGATATTATTCTATCAAGATGGAGATTATTATTATGGTCAAATGACTGGAGACAAATGGGTAAAAGGAATGTTATATATGAACTCCGACAATTCGCACTTTATTGGTACGTTTCAAGATAACAATCCTTATACTGGTAATTGGTATGACCATAAAAAGTTGTACAGGCTAAGTAAAGGCGAAAAAGTTTATTGGTAAGATGAAGAGAATTTTAACTTTAACTATATGTATATTAATTTGTTCTGTCACTTGCTTTGCTCAAAAAAGAAAGACAATCGACAGAACAAAAACAGAAAAGGTTCGTTCCACTCAAAAAACGCAGCCGAAAGTTTCTTCATCTACAGAAAAGGGATATTCAAATAAGCCTAAAGTCGTTTCTACAGCCCCTAAACAAAGCCAGAAAAAACCAGTAAAGTCTATCTCAAAGAAAAGTTATTTTTCTATATCTTCTCAATACGCTAGTTTTGGTTCTGATGGAGGAAATAGAACTTTTACAGTGTCATCAAGTGCAGCATGGAAAATATCTGTAAATACAGCGAATTGGGGTCATTTGTCTAGAAGTGGAAACACCTTGTATTTAAGAGTTGATGCGAATAATTCATCATCCTCTCGAACTGACTATTTTACAATTAGTTCAGGTTCAAAAAGTATTCGTGTTGATATTTCACAAGGAAAGAGAAATTCATTAACAGTTTCAACAGAATCTTTGTCTTTCTCTTCCGCCGGAGGTAGTCGAACAATTACCGTTAATTCAAGTTCTTCATGGAAGATAGGAACAAAAACCTATGATTGGGGACACCTGTCAACAGATGGAAATACTGTGACACTCCGAGTTGATGCTAATACGTCAACAAATTCAAGAACGGATTATTTTACTATCAAATCTGGAAATTTAGAAAAAAGAATAAACATATCCCAGTCTGGTAATACGCAGGCAACCTCAAATAATGCTACGATAAAATCTGTATATGTAAGTAATGATGCGGATGTTGATGGTGAAAAAGGTTTATCTGTAAAAGTATCTTTTGATGTTTCAGGTATGAAGGGACATAATGGCAGGGTATCTTGCTACTTTTATGACACAAATGGTAACGCTTTGATTGATAGGAACAATAGATACCACACATCTGGAACACCAAGCAATGTATCTTCTGGGGAAGATATTAAACCACGTTACGATAACTCTACATATACAGATTTTGAAATAAAAATTCCATATAGTGAATTGCATTTGTCAAGCACATATAGTCGAACCTTACGAGTTGATGTTGTCGTTTGGGATTATTATTCGGGGAGCGGAAAAGAAGTGGCACGAAAAGATGGTACAACCTTCACATGTGTACCCAACATTTCCTACCTAAAAGTTGATGGAAGTACAACAAATAAATCAAAATACTTTGGCGAGTCTGGAGGTAGAGAATATTATAGTGTAAACACAAGTGCCTCTACTTATGAAACATGGGGCGTTCCATCATGGTGTCGTATAGAAAACAAGACATCATCAGGTTTTACTTTAGTTTGTGAAAGAAATACGAGTAGGAGTTCTCGTAGTGACTATATGAAAGTTAAAGCGGCAGGAAAGGAAATAAGAATTGACATAGAGCAGGAAGCTAGTTCTGGTCCTACTGCTTCAATCACAAGTGTAGAGCAATTCCATAATGTTATAAATGGATATGTGAAAGGAATGAATCTTAAATTGAAATTTGATGTAAGTGGAATGCAAGGTAGAATGGTAAAAGCAACCGCATGGTTCTACTATGCTGATAATTCCACAAAATTGAACAATGCCTATGGTGGGCAAGTGAGTGTTTCAAGTTCTGACAGAGCACCTTATGAAAACACTACCTTTACTATGAATTTGTTCATGCCATACCCAGGGCTTAATATGGCACCAGGATGGAGCGGTTCTTTATCTTTTGACATTGTTATTTATGACGGTTCGGGAAATGTACTAGCAAGGAAAAACAATTATAGTTTTACTTTCTCCAATTTCTAGCAGATACTAACCAATGTCTTTTTGCTTACGGATGGGTTACATTGAGTTTTGGACATTCATAAACAAATAAATCATTTAAAAGTTGTGCCCGACACAAATTAGGGTTGAAGTGTGTGAGACAGTTTCTTTTAGCAACATTTTTGTTATTGGCATCCTTTGTCTTTAATTCTTGTGATTCATCTAAGAAAGAATTGCAAACTAATATTGAAGCCGCTAATAAAGAATGCCCTATGGATTTAGGTATGTTTGGCGAAATTTCAAGTATGGAGTTTGATGAGGATGCTGATGAAGTCATTATGACAATGACAATTAGTAAAGATATGCCTCTCAAGATTTCAGCTTTAAACAAGCTCAAAAACACTCTTAAAAGAGCGATGTTGGGCAATTGGGCAAAATCTGATTCAGGTATTGAACTAATGAAAGAAATTGCTAAAGCGGATTCTAAGATTACATTAGTAATGCAGACTGAAGACACAAATGAGAATGTAAAAATAAAAGTAACCAAGGATGAGGTAAAGGATTTGGCTGAAGGAAAAATCGATCCCATTTCTCCTCGTGATTTGTTGGAAATCTATGTAACTTCTACAAATGCACAGTGCCCAATGCAAATAGACGAGTTTACAATTCTTTCAACAGTATCTCTTGAAGGAAGTTTTTTCGTTTATAACTATAGCATAGACGAAAACTCTGTATCGATTGATGCTATAGAAGAAAATAAAGCAGCAATAAAAGCAAATTTGAAACAAGCATTATCAGCCACAGATCCAATGATGAAACAAATGAAAAGTGTTTGCAAAGAAGCTAATACAGGTATTTCATACAGATATGTTGGAGACACTTCTGGTAACATATGTATTATAAAGTTCAATCCTACAGAACTTTAAAAGATTATCAATGTATAAATAGAAGTTGCACCCGACACAAATAAGGGACGTAAAAATGAAAAAGTATTTATTTGCACTAACAGCGATTTTATTTGGAATGTTTGCTCTCATAAGCTGTGATGACGAAGAAGAATTTAAAGGTTCTACAACTTTCTATGGTAAGGTTGTCGTTAATCCTTCTGCTGCAAAACTGAATGAGAATGTAACTTTCAGCATAGGAGAAGGAGGTTTCTCATCTGATAATGTTTCAGTTGGCATAAGTTCTTCGACTACAATAAATGGAAAAGATGTTATAAAGTCCGTTTCGTATTTTATTGATGGCACTAAAGTCGCAGAAAGTTCTGACAAGGCTAACAAATATTTTGTTTCTTATAATGTTGAGAACATTTCTATAGGTAACCATGTTGTAACTGCGAAGTGCTCTTCTAATTTTGAGAATTATACAATAGAAGAACATATAACGCAAGGTGAATTTATAATAGAACCATGAGAAATAATTCTTTGGTGTTAAAATGCCGCATCAAGATAGCGAATGGTTTGTTTGCCTGAGTCATCGGCAAAATTAGTGCACTAACTGTTCTGCAATATATAAATTTTATTAACAACATCCCGTCGGCAAAGTTAAGTATGCACTAAATTAATTCTGCAACGGGAAAAATATGAATTGTAAAATGAATATGATTACAGGTATAATGAATTTTACGGAAGGAAGATTAGGTGTATCTATTATTGATAAGCGAACACCTATTATTGTCCCTTTTGCACCAAGATATTTAGGAAAAACATGTTTATTGCATAGGCTTATTCATTATATCCGAGATAATGGCTATTTTGTACAACTTAACGAACACGTCTTGTTCCCACATTTCGATCATAGCATAGATTTTTTTGATGAATACACGAAATATTTATGTAGTGAATGTTCACCATGTGCAACAGTTATACCTATATTCGGAAGGGTGTTTTTTAATGGCGAAACAAAAGTTCAGTTTGTAGATTTTCCTGGAGAATTTTTGTATAACACTAATCACCCAAAAACTCCTTCTGCATTAAAAGAGATTATTGAATCACCAAATAAGAAAATATGGCTTTTCATGTTGGAATTAAATGGGTTGGGGGGACAAATTGAGCGTGATAATTATTCGGAAAGAATAATGGAAGTTGCAGCACATATTTCCCCGAACGATAAAATAATAATTGTCGTTAATAAAATAGATATGTGCTCTATGGATTTGAAGTCCAAGGACAGTATAGTACAAGCTCTCTATCTTCAATACCCAGCAGTATTGAATTGTTTTAAAAATCAAAATCCAGTAACGAAATTGTGGAGACCTTTCAATTGTGATATTGTTTCTTTTTCAGCTGGAGACTTTTGTCGTACTTGTGATAATAAAGAAATGTTTCGCCCTGGTTTAGATACATATCCTAAGCAACTATGGAAAGCAATTTTCAGAGGCTTTCATTAGTTTGAACAATAATGCCATCAAGTTTGTTCTTTATTGTTTTGGGGATAGAATTAAAATATTTATATGAGTAAGAAATGTTATGTTGTGGGTGTGTGCGTGTTTTGCCTTATCATATTCAGCTATTTGATATGTTTGGGTTGTGCTGGCTGTATCACACTTCCAGTAATTACGATTGAATGGAAAAAAATAAAAGATGCCTCGGATTGTTGTTGTGGTGATGGAAATGGAAACCTTTGGGCAGCAATTTCTTGCATAGCATCTTTTGTTATGGGATTGTTGGCTTTTCTTGCATGGCGGCAGTCAATAAAAGCCAGATTATACACTTCTTTTGAGAATCTTTATGCAAGTTTGTTGGCACAACAGCGTAATCTTTTTGAAAACTCTTGTATAAGTCAAACTCTGTTAAAGCCGAACCCAACATTGACTACTCTGATAAATAGAACTGGCTTTCATTTCAACATTGAAGATGATCAACCGGTAACGACGAACTTTTGTCGTTGTTATAGTAATATAGCAAAAGCATGTAGTGGACAAACTTTTGATTTCCCGACCATATCACAAATATGGAATGATTTTGTTTCCCAACTCGTTTACCGGGCAAATTTCCTGAATTGCTTTAAATTCTTATATAATATTATAGATACGATCGAAGCGTCTGAATTAAGTGATAAAGATAAAGCACTATATATGGAACGAACACAGGCTTTGTTAAATCAAGACGAATTATTATGTTATTACATTAATTTGATAGTCAGTTCTGGTGGATATGAACAGAGACATCTTGCTACTTTGCGGAAATATAATTTCTTCAAGGATTTGGTAAATTCAGATTTGTATAAGGATATTCTGCATAGCAGTATAGCATCTTCTTTAAAACAAATGATGAGTAGTGATTCTTAGCAATATATATACTTAATGAACTAATTTAAAATGACATCGTAACGTATCTTGAGATAAACATTCAACTATCTTAAGATTCTTTGTCCAAGCAAAATTTGTTTTTTTTTAGATAGTAACGTATATATACTTATGGACACCGAATGAGAAAAAAATCATCACATACCTTCTCCTATTGCTCTCTTTGTCAGTCTCCGCACAGACAAAGAGAGCTTTGGTTATAGGGTTAGGCGAACAGCAGGATA
>OIZX01001742.1_pt1 | contig 10682 bp, 13 predicted proteins | sample 1588621 | NCBI WGS metagenome assembly OIZX01 (sample SAMN03283276) | human gut metagenome | biome: human-associated habitat; material: feces | host: Homo sapiens | place: Peru | collected 2012
ATGACTATATTAAGTATAAAGAATACTGTGATGCGATAATGGTGGGTAGAGGTATTATTGGTAATCCTTTCTTGATTAAAGAGATTAGTGATTATGAAAAAGGTATTACTGATATTAAAACTTCTTATAAAGACCGTATTGAGATGTGTTTAAGGCATGCACATAAGTTGTGCACATTAAAAGGTGAGCTTATTGGCATCAGAGAAATGCGTGGTTTGGCTCCTCATTATATAAGTGGTTTATATAATAGTAGTGTCTATAAGAATAGGATGTCTAAGCTTGAGACATATGATGACTTAAATAATTTGTTAAGAGAATATGAATTATTAAAATATTTATTAGATAATGAAAATATTGCACTCTCAAGAGATAAAATATTAAATAATGTATGGAATTATGATTATTATGGAGATTCACGAACAATAGATAGTCATATAAAAAAGATTAGACATAAATTAGGAAAAAAAGGAAAGTATATAGAAACAGTAAGAGGAATCGGATATAAGTTTGAAATAAAGAAATGAGGATAGAAAATGGAAAGAATCGTAAAAAAAGCTAAATCAGTAAGAGTAAAACTTTTTCTTATCTTATGTCTTGTTGTATTATCAATTATTGCTTTTTTAATACTAGTAAATAGTTTTGTATTAGAAAAATATTATCAATATACAAAAAGCAATAACTTAAAAAGTACATATGCATTAATTAATTCTTATTATACTGGTCAAATAAGTGTTGATAATATAAGTGACGAATTAGATAAAATATCAATAAGTAATAATTTTGATATAATAATAAAAGATAATGAAAATGTTGCAATATATATGTCTAATAAAGACTTTTTATCAAGCATAAGAAAAGTCATAAATTTTTGGGGAATGGACAAAAAACAAGAAGCAACAATAATTGAAAAAGAAGATAACATAGAAATAAAAAGAATTGTTGATACAGAAACCAAAATGACATATATGTTATTAAAAGGAACTTTAGACAATGGATTTGTAGCATATATAAGACTTCCGATGTCATCAATAACAGAAAGTGTTCAAATATCTAATAAATTTTTATATTTAATAGCATGTATTGTTATTATTGTTGGTGGAATTGTAATAATATATATATCAAAACAATTTAGTAGTCCAATTTCAGAAATAAGCGCAATAGCTAAAAAAATGGCAAATTTGGACTTTAGTCAAAAATATGTAGTAAAAGATGATGATGAGATAAATGAACTCGGAAAAAATATAAATATAATGTCAGAAAAACTAGAAGGAACAATAAATCAACTTAGAAGTACAAATATAGAGCTTGAAAGAGATATTGAGAGAAAATCAAAAATTGATGAAATGAGAAAAAGTTTCATATCAGATGTATCACATGAATTAAAAACGCCAATTGCTTTAATACAAGGATATAGTGAGGGACTTTTAGAAAATGTTAATACAGATGAAGAAAGTAGAAAATTTTATGCAGAAGTTATATTAGATGAAGCCACAAAAATGGACAAAATGGTTAGACAATTAATAGAACTTACCAAATTAGAGTATGAGAATAGGGAATTTAATAATAGAAACTTTAATATAGTAGAATTAGAAAAAGAAATATGTAGAAGTTCTAAAGTTATGATTGAAGAAAAAGGAGCAAATGTTGAATTTGAAACAGCTGATGTAATAAATGTATATGCAGATGATTTCTATATAAGTCAATGTATTACAAATTATTTAACAAATGCAATAAAACATGTTGAAGAAGTTGATGGTGAAAAAACTATAAAGATAACAAATACTAGTAATAATGATAAAGCTAGAATTACTATATTTAATACAGGTAAAAACATTGAAGAGGAAAATCTATCTCGTATTTGGAACAGATTCTTTAAAGTGGATGAATCAAGAAATAGAGAAGATGGTGGAAGCGGAATAGGCCTTTCTATTGTTAGAGCAATTATGAATAATTATGGAAATGATTTTGGCGTGGAGAACAAGCCAAATGGTGTTGAATTTTATTTTGATATAGATTTGGAAAGAAAAGATAAGAATTAGAGGTTGTGATTTACAACCTCTAAAATATTTTATAATTTAATTTTAGGTTGATATTTTTCAAGCCACATATTAACTTGACACAAATAAGCCATAAGCTGAGGACCAGTCATCAATTGTCCAAACCAAGGACGAGAGAAGGCTTTACCATCAGTTTCTAAAATATTCAAAATATCTTCTCTATTTAATAAATAATTAATAGGTGCTTTAGGATTAGACATAATATCTGTAAGCATAGATTTAACTTTTGCAAGATAAGTCGGATTATGAGTTTTTGGATAAGGACTCTTTTTTCTATCAACAATTTCAATAGGTAAAAACTTACGAGAGATATATCTTAAAAGACCTTTTTCTCTGCCATTTAAAGCTTTCATTTCCCAAGGAATATTCCAAACATATTGAGCTAAACGATAATCACAAAAAGGAACACGGAGTTCAAATCCATTATACATAGACATTCTGTCAGATCTATCAAGAAGTGTCTGCATAAACCAATTTAATGTAAGATAAGAGATTTTTCTTTTTTCAGTAGTTTCGGCGGAATCGCTATCTAAAATTTCGACATTTGATAAAGATTCATTATATCTAAAATCAATATATTCTTTTAAGTTAATTTTTTTTGAAATAGAAGGATTTAATAAAGTTTGACGTTCGTTTATTGCTATTGACCAAGGAAATGTTCCACTATTTAAAGCATCATCTCTGAAAAACCATGGATATCCTCCAAAAATTTCGTCTGCACATTCACCTGTTAAAGAAACTGTTGCAGTTGGTTTTACATTTTTACAAAATAGTAGTAAAGATGAATCAACATCAGCCATACCAGGCATATCGCGCGCAAGCATTGCATCATATAAATTATCAGCTAATTCAGGAGTATCAAGGATAATAGAATGATGATTAGTATGCAGTGTAGATACCATTAAATTTATATAATAATTATCCGAATTTGGCTGAAAATCGCTTTTTACAAAATTTTTATCATTATCAACATAATCAATTGAATAAGTATCCAAAGGTGGTAAATTATTATCCTTACAATAATCTGATGCAAATTTTGTAATTATACTTGAATCTAAACCACCAGATAAAAATGTACATAGAGGAACATCTGAGACTAATTGTCTTGTAATTGAATCTTTTAAAAGATATTCTAAATGTTCACAAGTTTGATTAAAATTTTCTTTATGTGGTAAACTTTTTAAACTCCAATATTTTTCTATATGTAATCCATATCTGTTAAAAATTGCATAATGAGCGGGTTTTAATTCAAATATATTATTAAAAATTGTTGTTCCAGGAGTGTGTGCAGGTCCAATGCCAAATAGCTCTGATATTCCTTGAGAATCTAATATTTTTTCAACTCCGGGATATTGAAAAATAGCTTTTATTTCAGATGCAAATATAAACGAATTACTTTGCATAGTATAAAACAAAGGCTTTACGCCAAAATGATCTCTCGCCATAAATAGTTCTTCTTTTTGGCTATCCCAAATAGCAAAAGCATAAATTCCATTTAAGTGTTTTACAACATTTTTTCCATAAAATATATAACTTTTTAATAATATTTCTGTATCACAATGCCCATCGAAAGTAAAACCATTTTCTTCTAAAGTTTTTCTAAGTTCTTTTGTATTATAAATTTGACCGTTATATGAAATTATAAAATTTGATTGATAGCTAATAACTATATTTGATTTTTCTTTTGACAGCGGTATTGAATTATTATATTGTACAATCATAGGTTGTTTTCCACCTTCTGGATCAATAACAATTAATCTTTTGTGAGCCAGTGCTATATGTTTTCTTATGTAATATCCATCTTCATCAGGACCTCTTCTTACAAGAGTATTGTTCATATTAATTAAGATATTTTTAAAACGAGAAACATCTTGTTTGTAATTCACAAAACCAACAATTCCACACATAAAAAAGCCTCCATATATAATATATATGAAAGCCGATTTAATTTATGTATAACCTTGATTATTTTTCTTATAAAACTCACAAAATTGTTTAACTGAACATGAATCACAATGAGGATTTCTTGCTTCACAAGTGTTTCTTCCAAGCCACATGAAAAGATGGTTTATATCTTTTAGTGTTTCTTTAGGAAAAATTTTAATTAGATCTTGTTCAATTTTTTCTGGTTCAGATTCATTTGAAAGACCTATTCTATTGGAGATTCTTTTTGCATGTGTATCAACAGCAATACCTTCAGCAATTCCAAAGGCTTCTAACATAATAACATTAGCACTTTTTCTACCGATACCAGATAATGTTAAAAGTTCAGGCATTGAATGAGGAAGTTTACCATTGAAATTCTCTATAACTTGTTTTGCACAAAGTTTAATGTTTTTCGCTTTATTCTTGTAAAAACCACAAGGATGTATAATATTTTCAAGCTCATTAATATCAATATTTTTAAAATCATCAATAGTTTTACATTTTTTGAAAAGAATAGGTGTAGTTTTATTTACTCTTTCATCAGTGCATTGTGCTGATAACATAACTGCAACGGCAAGTTGAAAAGGTGTATTAAAATCTAAACTACATTGTGCATCTGGATATGTTTGTTTTAAAATATTTACAAAATTTAGTGCTTCGGATTTATTCATTAATATTGGCACCATCCTTATTATTAGAAAGTAGTTCTAGTATTTTTGGATAAAGTGTTGTTGCATTTGATTTCCAATTATCAGATATTTGTTTTGCTTTTTCTCTTGATGCTGCATATACAGATACTTCAAAAATTGTTTCATTTTGTTCAACTATTTTGCACGTAATTGTATAATTATTCTCATCTTTGGGGATAAATTCAGTAACAACAGAAGATTCTTCAACAATATTAGAATTTTCCTCTTTAAATATAGTATCAGCTTTTAATTTTAATAACCCAGGTAAAAGTGATTTTGTAAGTTCAAGTGCGTTTTTTCCTTCAGTTGTTATTTTTATAAAAGATTCTTCATCTTGTTCAAAAGAACAGATTAAATTAGCTGACATTAAATCTGCAATAAGTTCTTGAAAATAAAAATAGTTTATGTCTTTTGAACTTGAAACTATTTTATATAAATTATCATTTTTTATTCCATCAAATATTTTGTTTAATAAATATAAGATCAAAACTTTATCTTCTGCTAACTCTTTATTTTGTTGTTCCATAAACTGCCTCCTTAAGTTAGAATTTTCTTCAATATTATATCACGGAATTTTATGGAAGTAAAGAAAAAAGTATTGCATTTTTTGTAGCATATTGATATACTTTTATTAAAATAAAGAGGATAATTTTTTTAAGGAGAATCAAAATGAAATTAAGAAATAATAAAGGATCAATTTCATTATATGTATTAGTTGCTTGTGCATTTTTTGTTACAATATTAATGGCACAATATTCTAGAACATTAAATAAATATAAAGCAGTGGAAGACGAAGTTATGCAAATACAAAGAAATTATGAAAACAAATAATACTAAAGGATAATAATAAATTAAGCACTAATTTATATAGCGAACATAGAATATAGTGAAGAGGAAAAACTCTTCACTATATTTTGTTATAAGGAGAAATGCTATAATTAATAATTAAAATGAAAAAAATAAAAAAAGGAGATAATGTAACAAGGAACTCATATAATAATGATATAATATTTAAGGTTGATAAAATAATAAAAAAATCTAATAATACAAATATAGCAATATTAAAAGGTATAGATATTAGAATAGAAGCAGACGCTCAAATAGAAGACTTAAAATTAGTTAGTAAAAATGAAAAACAAAATTTGGATATAGAATTTAAAAAGAGAATAAGAAATAGTACTTCAAAAAATAATTGTGATGAGAGACTTAATGGAATAATAAAGACAGGAAAAATATTGCATTTAGATGGTGATAAAAAATATGCAGGAAAATCCGAAATGTATTATAAAAAAATGGGATTAAATGCAATTGTAAAAAATATTCCAGAAAATAAGCAATCAAAGATGGTTAAGCAATTATTAATGATATATAATCCAGATATATTAGTTATTACAGGACATGATGGAATGATAAAAAATAATTCTATAAATGATATATTTAATTATAGAAATTCAAGACATTTTATAGAAACGGTAAAACAAGCAAGGGAATTTGAAAAAGTAAGCAAAAAAAAATTAGTAATATTCGCAGGAGCTTGTCAAAGTTATTTTGAAGCATTAATATCTGCAGGGGCTAATTTTGCATCATCACCAGCAAGAATTTTAATAGATTTTTTAGATCCATTAATTGTTGCCAAAAATGTTGCAGAAACAGATAATATGAAATATGTAACAATAGATGATTTTGCAAGTGAATTAAGAGATGGAAAAAATGGAGTAGATGGAATTGGAGCAAGAGGTAAAAAAAGCATAATAATTATATAAAATATTTTTTGTAACATAAATGTAATATAAAAGTAATAATAATGTAACAAAACGCAAAAACGTTGCATTTCTAAGAATGTAAGTTGACGACATAAGTTTACAGTCTTTGACAAATGCCCTTTCAGATGATATACTTGGCTCATCTTAAGCAAAGTAGGTGAATCTAATGATTTGTAGAACTGATATTTCAAGTTTAAAAACAGACATTACAGACAAAATTGGTCAAAAGATTATTGTGAAAGGCTCATTGGGCAGAAGCAAGGAATTTGAAAAAGAAGGAACAATAGAAAAAGTATATAGCAACCTTTTTGTTGTTAAATATGAGGAAAACAATAGAACCGCATCATATACATATACTGACCTACTAACAAGAACAATAGAGTTAGATGTATTTGATGGCGAAGGATTTAATCCGATAATACCACCAGAGGTATTTCAAACAAAAAAAAGAAAATATGTAAGGGAGCAACTTTAATTAGTTGTTTCCTTTTTTGAATTTTATAGCAATAAAAATGAAAAAAATCCTTAAACCCCTTGACAAATTAGCAAAAAAGGTGTAAAGTATATTAGCATTACACCTTATTTAATATTATAAGGTATCACTTTAGAAAAATAGGAGTGGTAGAAAATGGATAAAAAAATTGAAATAAGTATGTTATGGCAAATATATGGAGCACTATTAACAGAAAAACAAAAAGAATACATAGACTACTACTATAATGAAGACTTGTCATTAGCAGAAATAGCACAAAATGATGGAATAACAAGACAAGGAGTAAGAGATATCATAAAAAAGGGGGAAAAGAAACTTTTCGAATATGAAGAAAAGCTATTGTTTATGAAGAAGACAATGAATCAAGAAAAACAAATCGAAAATATATTAGCACAACTTAATAAAATTCATGAAGATTCATCAGATGAAAAAGTTAATAATATATTAGAAGAAGTTAAAAAAGAATTAAATTGTTTAGTATAAACAAAAGAATTAGGAGGCAAATATGGCATTTGAAGGACTATCATCAAGATTTCAAGAAATAACAAGAAAATTAAGAGGAAAAGCCAGAATAACAGAATCTGACTTAAAAGAAATGCTAAGAGAAGTAAAATTAGCATTATTGGAAGCTGATGTAAACTATAAAATAGTAAAAGAATTTATAGCAAATATTCAAGAAAAAGCTTTAGGACAAGATGTTATGAAATCATTAACACCAGGTCAACAAGTAATAAAAATTGTTAAAGATGAAATGATAGAACTATTAGGTGGAACAGAGAGTAAAATTAATTTTACGCCAAACCCACCAACAATAATAATGCTAGTTGGACTTCAAGGTTCTGGTAAAACAACTACAGCAGGAAAGTTAGCAAATCTATTAAGGAAACAAGGAAAGAAACCATTGCTAGTTGCATGTGATATTTATAGACCAGCAGCTATAAAACAATTACAAGTTGTTGGAGCGCAATTAAATATACCAGTATATGCAAATGAACAATCAAAAGATGTTGTACATATTGCAAAACAAGCAATGAGTGTTGCAATGTCAAAACTAAATGATGTAGTTATATTAGATACAGCTGGACGTTTACATATAGATGAAGAGTTAATGCAAGAACTAAAAAATCTAAAAACAAATATAAAACCACACGAAATTTTATTAGTAGTTGACTCAATGACTGGTCAAGATGCAGTAAATATTGCACAAACATTTAATGAAAATGTTGGAATTGACGGAGTTGTATTAACCAAACTAGATGGAGATACACGTGGTGGTGCAGCACTTTCAGCAAAAAAAGTAACAGGAAAGCCAATAAAATTTGTAGCGACAGGTGAAAAACTAAATGATATAGAAGTATTTAATCCAGAAAGAATGACATCAAGAATTTTAGGAATGGGAGATGTACTTTCAATAATTGAAAAAGCAGAAGAAGCTATATCAGAAGAAGATGCTGAAAAATTAGAAAAGCAATTACGTAAGAATGAATTAGATTTAGATGACTATTTAGCACAAATACGTCAAGTAAAGAAAATGGGATCATTTTCATCAATATTAAAAATGATACCAGGAATGAATAAAATAAAAGATTTAAACATTGATGATAAAGAATTTGATAAAGTTGAAGCAATAATATGTTCAATGACAAAACAAGAAAAAAGAAATGTAAAAATCTTGAATGGAAGTAGAAGATTACGTATTGCAAAAGGAAGTGGAACACAAGTACAAGATGTAAACAAATTCATAAATTCATTTGAAATGACACAGAAAATGATGAAAAAATTTAAAAATGATAAAGGCAGTATGAGAAAAATGATGAAAAGTATGAATATGGACGACATGAAAGAGTTCAAAGACTTAAAATTTTAAATAAGTTATTAATTTTATATTTTATATATAAAAATCTAAAATTTCTAAATATAGAAATTTTAATTCAGAAAGAGGTGAAATAAAAATGGTAAAAATAAGATTACAAAGAGAAGGAAAGAAAAAAGCTCCATTCTATCATATAGTAGTAGCTGATTCTAGATCTCCAAGAGATGGAAAAATAATTGAACAAATTGGAACATATGATCCAATGACAGAACCATCTACAATAGTATTAAATAAAGAAAAATTAGAACAATGGATGAAAAATGGTGCACAACCAACAGAAACAGTAAAAGCATTAATCAAAAACGCATAATTTTTTTGAAAAAAATATTATGTTGGAGGAAAGATTATGAAAGAAGTTTTAGAAGTTATAATCAAAAACTTAGTAAACAATAAAGATGCTGTTGAAATAAAAGAAGTTGAAAATGAAAAATCAATAGTTTTCGAAGTAAAAGTAGCTGATGAAGACTTTGGAAAAGTAATTGGAAAACAAGGAAAAATAGCTCAATCTATCAGAACAGTAATGAAAGCAGTTGCTGGAAAAAAAGACAAAAAAGTAAATGTTGAATTTATTGGATAGATAAATTTACCATGAAAGGAATGGTAAAAAATGCAAAAAAAGCTAGAAATAGGTCAAATTGTTAATACACATGGAATAAAAGGAGAAATTAAAGTAACACCTTTTACAAATGATATAACAAGATTTGACGATTTAAAAGAAGTATATGTTAAATCTAAAAAAGAATCAAAAATTTATAAAGTAGAAGGAGTAAGATATCATAAAAATATGGTATTAATAAAATTTGAAGGTATAAATACACCAGAACAAGCAGATTTACTAAGAAATGCTTATCTTGAAGTAGACAGAGAACATGCTGTTCCACTTGAAGAAGGAACATATTATATAGTAGATTTAATTGGATTAGAAGTTTATACAGAAGAAGGAAAACTACTAGGAAAAGTTGATGATATCTATAATACAGGAGCAAATGACATATATGTAATAAAAGATGAACTAGGAAAACAAGTTTTACTACCAGGAATAAAAGATGTTATAAAAAATGTCGATTTGGAAGGTGGAAAAATTACAGTTCATCTAATACCAGGATTGATTTAGAAAGTTGAGGAATGTATGAAATTTGATGTGCTTACACTATTCCCTGAAATGTTTGAGCCTGTTAAGCAAAGTATTCTAGGAAGAGCAGAAGAAAATAAACTAATAGAAGTTAATTTAATAAATATTAGAGACTTTTCAGAAAACAAGCACAAAAAAGTTGATGACACACCATATGGTGGTGGTGCAGGTATGGTAATGCAAGCAGATGTTATATATAATGCATATAAATCTATAAAAAAGACAAATGCTAAAGTTATATATATGTCACCACAAGGACAAGTTTTAAATCAAAAAAAGGTAGAAGGATTAAGTAAAGAAGAACATCTTATCATACTTTGTGGACATTATGAAGGATTTGATGAGAGAATTCGGGAGATAATTAAGCCTAAAGAAATTTCTATTGGAGATTTTGTGCTTACAGGTGGTGAATTACCAGCACTCTGCCTTATAGATGCAGTTAGTAGAAAAATAGAAGGGACGCTTGGTAAAATAGAATCCGCGGATGAGGATAGTTTTTCAAATGGTTTGATAGAATATCCTCATTATACAAAACCTAGAGATTTTAGAGGTTTAAAAGTTCCGGAAGTACTTTTGAATGGAAATCATAAAGAGATAAAAGAATTTCGTTTTCAGCAGAGTTTGGAGCGAACAAAGCGGAAACGTCCGGATTTGTATAAAAAGTTTGTTAGCAAAAAGGGAGAATAATATGTTAGAAAAATTGAAAAGAGCCGTCGGGGGGGGGGCAATAGCTTAAATCCCCCAAATCG
>OIZX01001750.1_pt1 | contig 10615 bp, 7 predicted proteins | sample 1588621 | NCBI WGS metagenome assembly OIZX01 (sample SAMN03283276) | human gut metagenome | biome: human-associated habitat; material: feces | host: Homo sapiens | place: Peru | collected 2012
GCTTAGTTCATTTGGCAGAGTGCATACAGCTTTCGCACAGAATCCATGACGGTATGCCACGAGAGTTCCGCTGCATAAGAGAATTTCTTTCGATAAGCTGTCCAGAGCTTGTCCATCACAACGCTGTTCTCCACCTCGTCAAAAACGGCAGGCGCATCAGCCAGATACTTTTCCGTGCCACGCTTGCGTGCTGTTGCCAGCAGCGCATTGTGAAAATCCGTGGGGACAATGCTGCTTCCGTGAAGCTCCTGCAAAATGTGCATATCGTAGAAATCACGCATGCGCGTGTTCGTCGTTGCTCTGGCAATGACGGTTTCCAGCTTCTCAGCCAATACGGTTTCAAGGTTATACGCCCACACATCGATCGCACGATCTTCCAGCATCAGCTTAAAGCTGTAACGCACTTCGCGGGGCGTGATGGCGTCGCCGGTGGAAATGTCGATCTTGAGCGGCGTTATCACGCCGTCAAACTCCGTTTCCATGCTGACGCGGATGCCCGGATACTCAGCCTCGTCCATGATCTCGGAAATGCGCTTCACCCGGAACTCCACGCCATCGTCCACCGGCACGGAGATGATGGAGGCGATCATATTCTCTACTTCCTCGATGCCGACCGTTGCGCCTTTTACGGTTGCGTCAATGTCCATTGTGGAGCGGGCGTCAAGGCCGACCATAGCAGCCACCAGCATTCCGCCTTTGAGAATGAATTTGTCCCGATATTCCGAAAGAGAAATGCGCTCCAGAAACCGCTCCATCATGTAATTGCGCATCAGGATTTGCGCATCTGCGGATTTGTCCTTGGAGAGATTGCGTATCAGGTCTTTGAGCTGCCGTGCAGTCTTAATCATAAGAGTACCTCCAAATACTGCCGAAGCAGTTTTTCAACACGGAACATCTGCGCATAGCGCATCAGCTTCCGTAAGTCCTTATCTTTTCGCTTTGCGTATTGCTTGAGCGCATCCTGAAAGGTCTGCATCTCGATTCCACTGCGGCTGCGGATCAGATCGCAGATGGTGCGCTCCATATCATAGACGGGAACCGGGTTGCCGAACGGCGTGTTCATCGTGACGATCCCCACGTCATGCAATTCTTTCTTGATGGTGTAGACCTTGATGCCATCCGCTTGCAGGCTGGCAGGATTGTAGCCGGTCTTGACGGTGATGGAATACGGATTCGGCTCCCGGTCGGTCAGGTCATGGAAAAACAGCGCGCTCTCATGGGAGAATACGGCCTGCGCACAGCGAAGGTGCAGCAGATACATGGCGTCCGTCCATGCGTCGGGCGAAACATAAACGCCGTGCGCTGCCTGCTCTACGCCGTGCTGCTTGGCGTAGGCGTAAAACGTGGACTTGGCAATACCGATTTCCAAAACCTGCGCCGTTTTGAGGATGCCGTTGTTTTGCTCGAAAAGCAGATCGAGCCGTTCATATGCTGTCACGCGACCACTCCTTTCTTGCTAATATTATATCCGATATTAGCAAGAAAGTAAACATCAATTTTAGAAAAGCAAGCCGAGGCGTTCGCCCCGGCTTGTGCTTTAACTATGGATAAAATTTTTCATGGCTGCGTTTGCGCCTTGCAGCTTGCCCAGTCCCCACACGGCCAGCATCGGAAGTCCCATCGGGCTGATTAGAAACGCCAGCACAAGGAGGATGATGCCGTTCTTTACGGAGTAGGTAATCAGCACGGCGAAAGCCAGCAGGGAGAGCAGGCCACTTGCCAGCTTGAACACGAAGCTGGAGCAGGATAGCAGCCCAGCGCACAGCCAGACGAACAGGGACAGGATAAGCGACAGCGGCGCAAAGAGAATTTTCAGGATGAACATTTTGCGGCCTCCTTTTCACAAAGTGCGGTCAGCGCGTCACGCTCTTTGGCAATCTTTGCTTCTTCCTTTTCGGTCAGGTCACGATCTGCGCCCGTGATCTCCAACATGCGGAAATTCTCATAGGCATCCAGCAGAGAATCCAACAGATCTTCGGGCGTAGGGCAAAAGTCCACGGTGTTCCAGTCCTGCCGGTAGCAATCAAAGCCCATAACGGTGTAGCCCTTGCTGGTGAGGACAACTTCAAAATCATCGTCGCGGGCGAGGTAGTCGGAGAATACCTTCAGCACAATTTCGTTTGTCAGCATACGTTCCGCAGCTCCTTTCCAAGCGGTCAAATTTCTTTTCTGTTATTAGAATACTTTGCCTGCTGCTGTTTTGCAAGGATGCGGCAAAGTCGCACAAATAGCTTTTGCTGTCTACCCGACATCTAACCATATCACATAATCCTTCTTTAGTACAGCTACCTGAACTAATTTTCTCAAGATGGGAAATATAATGTTGGTACAGTTACAGGGACGGGAGGTGTGGTACTTGCAGTTGAATGAAGCCGTCAGCAGGCGTTTGGTCGAGCTGATGCAAGAGCGGGGCATGACGCAATATCAGCTCTATATGAAAAGCGGCGTACCGAAGTCCACTATCGGCAATCTTGTGAACTGCGCATACCCGTCTATGAAGCTGCGGATTATCCACGAGCTTTGTCAGGGATTGGAGATCGACCTGAGCAGCTTTTTCGCCTCGCCGCTGTTCGATGAAAATAATCTGGAACCGTAGAAGCTCCGATGCTGTTTTGCGTCGGGGCTTTTGCTTTTATGTGGACAGGGGCGGCGGTTATTCCGCCGCCCCTGCGACTTATTTCAGCGCCGCCAGCGAGGAAACGATTTTCTCTGCCGCCGTCCATATCCGTTCCTGACTTTGCTGAATGTCCTCCAGATCGGCCTCATAGATGCGGCCTGTTTCGTGGGCGCGGCGGGTGAGCTGGTTGAGGTTGTTGCTGGAATACCGAAGCAGGGACACCAGCTCCCGCAGCTCCGGAAGATCGAGCTTCACCACATATCCGTCAATCGCCATCTTGCGGAGATACGCCGCCATGTTGGTGGTGCCGAACTGCGCCATCTTCGTTTCAATCATTTCCCGTTCCTGCGGCGTGACGCGGAATTTAAGCTGAATATCCCGTTTACGCTTTGCCATCGCTCAGCGCTCCGGGGCTTTGGACTTCGCCGAAATTTTCGGCGAAGTTGTTTCAGGCGGCTTTTTCAGCTTATCCCGGACAGAGGTTTTCTGCTGCTCCTGCGCATAGGCTTTGCGGGTCTGGCTGAGAAACAGATCTACCAGACCGGGATGGCTGCTGACGGCCAGATAGCAGTTGCGGTCAGTACCCCATGTGTCGGGATTGGCGGGGATGGACATGGCGTTTGCCCATGCCCGGTTGTCGGGTGAATACCGTCTATCCCAATCCGCTTGACAGACGGTAATGGCAAGGACATGGAACGTGCGGTCATAGCCGAACTGCTGCACTACCTGATCGACCGCCGCTGCATCCAGCCGGTTATCCCGGTAGTGGTCACGGATGGCGGCTTCAATCGCTTCCTTGCAGGCCGTGTTCGCCTGATTGGAAGCTCGGTAGGCCGAAAGCTCGTCATGCTCTCTGGCATAGGATGCCGGGTGCTTGTAAACGGGGAGATTTTTCATTATCGTGCCTCCATTTCTTTTTTGTGGGGCTTTTCCGGTGTGCCATGAACGGGCGGCGCTTTCAGCCTGTCCAGAACGGAAGGCCGCGCCGATTTTGCAATCGCCTGCTCAGGCTGCGGCTGTCCCTTGCCGTCCAGATTCAGCTCCATATCCAACTCAATGAGCCGCGCAGTTTTTGCGGCCAGCTCCTGCTCCTGCGGGAACGGCTTACCGACCTCGGCCTTTGCCGCTGCCTGCTGGTTATAGAGGTTTTCAAGCTGCTCCTGAACGCTGCGCAAACGCTCCGGCATTTTATCCAGCGCGTTCTCAATGCGGACAAAGTTGCCTCTGGCATCCGAACCGAGTTCAACGCGATGGGTCATCTGGCCTTTCAGCGTCAGCGTGTACGTTTTCCACATGGAATCAAAAGCAACGGACATGGTAAAGCCGCGATAGCTGCCGATCTGTACCGGGTCTTTGCCCTTGACCTCCTTGCAGGTATCCAGCAACGCGGCACCGGCGTTTTCCTTATCAGTGAGCCGGTCGCCGCGAATCTCCATGCCGACAAAGCCCTCTGCCGGGAGCGGATGCGCCGCGAGGGTCTGCATATCCGCCTCCAGCCCACGAACAAAGCCCTTGTGTTCCTCTATCTTTTCCGGGAAGTATTTCAGCAGACTGTCCTCCAAGCGGAATTGCTTGCTGTTGTGGTCTGCCTTCATAATTTTGAGCTTGGACACCTCAATGTCCAAATCCATACGCTCCTTAATGCGGGGATCACCGGCACAGAGCGCCTTGATCTCCGCAAAGGACAGCGCTGTAGCGTCCACGTCCTCACAGGAGCGAACCGGGGATTTTGAGGTCATGATCTGAGAGATGAATTTCTGCTTGTTCTCAACGGTCTGCCAGAGGTAGGCGTCAAACGTTCCTTCGGTCACATAGCGGCAGACATGAACGAGCTTGTTCTGATTGCCCTGACGCTCGATGCGGCCTTTTCGCTGCGTGAGATCACGGGGACGCCACGGGCAATCCAAATCGTGAAGTGCGACCAAACGATCCTGCACGTTGGTGCCCGCGCCCATCTTGGCCGTGCTGCCCATCAGGACGCGCACCTGACCGCTGCGTACCTTTGCGAACAGTTCCCGCTTTTTGACCTCCGTATTGGCGTCGTGGATGAACGCGATCTGCTCCGGGGGCATACCGGCGTCAATGAGCTTTTGGCGCACATCCTCATAGACCGTAAACGGCGTGTCAGAGCTTTCTTCCAACGGGATCGCGCTCTCCAGCGCATGAATTTCCGGGCTGTCCAGCGTACCGGGGGAAGCCTTTGCCGCCCGCTGCGAGGGCGTGGCCTTTGGCGTAGAAATGTCGCAAAACACAAGCTGTGTCAGTTTTTCCTCCTCGCCGTCACGCCAGTATTGGAGAATGTTCGCCACGCACTGATTGACCTTGGTGGTTTCCTCGTCGGGGAGCATGGGATTGATGATGCGCTGGTCAAGCCCCAGCTTGCGTCCGTCCGAGGTGATTTTGAGCATATTGTCCACATCCGGGCTGACCGCACCGCTGTGTACCTTGGACGCTCGTTCCGAGAGGGCTTTCACCATGTCCTGCTGGATCTGCGTGGGTTTGGTGGCGATGGTGTGATACGCAACCTCCGGCGTGGGTAAGTGGAGCTGATCCGCCGTTTTGATGTCGGCGACCTCTTTGAACAGATTCATCAATTCGGGCAAGTTGAAAAACTTTGCAAAGCGCGTCCTTGCCCGGTAGCCGGTTCCCTCCGGCGCAAGCTCCAGTGCGGTGGTGGTTTCTCCAAAACGGCTTGCCCAGCAGTCAAAATGCCCCATGCCCATCTCCTGCAAGCGGTCATGCTGCAAATAGCGCTGGATGGTGTAAAGCTCTGTCATGGAGTTGGAAACCGGGGTGCCGGTGGCAAACACCACGCCGCGCCCACCGGTCAGCTCATCCATGTAGCGGCACTTTGAGAACATATCCGAAGATTTCTGCGCATCGGTGGTAGAAAGCCCTGCCACGTTGCGCATCTTCGTATAGAGGAAAAGATTTTTATAATTGTCCGACTCGTCCACGAACATCCTGTCTACGCCGAGCTGTTCAAAGTAAATCACATCATCCTTGCGGTCGCTGGCTTGCAGCTTTTTCAGCCGCGCCTCCAGCCCCTTTTTCGTGCGCTCCAAGCTCTTGATGGTAAAGCTGTTGCCGCCTGCGAGCTTGGTATCCTGAATGCCATCGGTGATTTCCTCAATCTGTTGGTGAAGGAGCTGTTCCTGCCGCTCCGGGCTGATGGGGATACGCTCAAACTGGCTGTGGCCGATGATAACGGCGTCATAGTCGCCGGTGGCGATACGGGCGCAGAATTTCTTGCGGTTGTGGGTTTCAAAGTCCTTCTTGGTAGTGACAAGGATGTTGGCCGAAGGGTAGAGCCGCAGAAACTCAGACGCCCACTGTTCCGTCAGATGGTTTGGCACAACAAAAATGGATTTCTGGCACAGTCCTAACCTCTTGGATTCCATCGCAGAGGCTACCATTTCAAAGGTTTTTCCCGCACCAACTTCGTGTGCCAGCAGCGTATTCCCGCCGTACAGCACATGGGCGATGGCGTTTTTCTGATGCTCCCGGAGGGTGATTTCCGGGTTCATACCGGAGAAAACGATGTGGCTGCCGTCATACTCGCGGGGACGAGTGCTGTTCATTTCCTCGTTGTACTGCCGTACCAGCGTTTCGCGGCGCTCCGGGTCTTTCCAAATCCAGTCCTTGAACGCATCCCGGATAAGCTGCTGCTTCTGCGCGGCAAGGGTGGTTTCCTTGGCGTTGAGGACACGGCGCTCCCGTCCGTCTGCGTCCTCAATGGTATCGTAGATGCGAATGTCGCGGAGGTTCAGCGCATCCTCCAGCAGCCGGTAGGCGCTGGCGCGATCTGTGCCATAGGTGGTGAATGCCGCCACGTCGTTGTAGCGCACCATGCTCTTGCGGGAAACCTGCCATTCTGCGGTGTACGGGACATAGCTGATCTCGATCTGTCCGCGCAGATAGCGAGGCGTTTCAAAGGTTTCGTACATGAATTGCTCGATGTACTTCTTGTCAAGCCACGTTGCACCCAGCCGCACCTCGATTTCACTGGCCTCCAAGTCCTTCGGCTGTGCGGCAATCAGGGCATCCACATTCCCGGCAAAGAATGGGTCGTGCGCTGCTACACGCTGCGCGGTGCGGAGCTTCTGCCGGACGTTGCCGGAGAGATATTCGTCCGCCGTCTGCCAGCCCTTCGCCCAATGCTCGCCGCCGTCCTCCAAGTCAAACGGGCCACTGTTGGGTTCCTTGTAAATGACGCCCTTCAAATCCTCAACAATCTGCGGGATTTTCTCGCTGCCGCCCATGAGGGTGGCCATAAAATCGAGATCGACGCAGGCTTTTTCTCCGATGCAGACAGCAAGGGCTTCGCTGGCGGTATCCACAGAATCTACGCTGCGCTGCTGCTTGATGGTGCGCTTGTGGAACATATCCGCCTTGCGCTCCAGCTTTCCGTCGTCGTCCAGCACTTCCAGTGAACACAGGAGGTAGTAAGAGGAATCGTCAGAGAACGCAAGACGGTTCGCACGGTCATTGATTAGGCCATGTTTTGCGGAGAACGCATCATAGAGGCGGTTTAGCTCGGTCTGCGCTTCCTGAATCCGGCTTTCTGCGCTGTACTCGTCCATTTGCAGGGCAATCAGCTCATTCACGCAATCCCGCAACGCGACCATGCCCTTGACACGCTCGGCGGCGGTGGCGTTCAGCTCCGGTTTGACCATGCGGCTGTTTTCCCGGTAGTACACCTCGCCGTCCACCACGGTGTAAGAGTAGTTTTTCACATTGGGGTCTGCGGGGATGGACGTGTCGATCTGTTCGCCCTCGCCCAGCTCTGGCAGTTCCGCCTCCTGATAGGTGCCGCGAATGTTTTTCACGGCATCATGGAGCTGATCTGCAAGCGCCAGCCCCTCAATGGGGACAACGGTGAAATCCTGCTTGCCGTATTGGGTGCTTTCGGAGGTCTGCCTGCCTAAAATCATCTCCGGGTGGTCAACAAAATAGCGGTTGATGGCAAAGCCATCCTCGTTCTGGCCGAGGTGTACCCAATCCGGTTCAATCTCAATGGGACGGTCACGCTTTTGGAGAAAGAGAATGTCCGAAACCACATCCGTACCGGCGTTGGCGCGGAACGCATTGTTGGGCAGACGAATGGCACCCAGCAGCTCCGCCCGCTGCGCGATGTACCTGCGGACTTCGGGCGATTGCTTGTCCATCGTGTAGCGGGAGGTCACAAACGCGATCACGCCGCCCGGACGCACTTGGTCGAGGGTTTTGGCAAAGAAGTAGTCGTGAATGGAAAAACCGAGCTTGTTATAAGCCCGGTCATCTACCTGATATTGTCCGAACGGGACGTTGCCCACGGCGAGGTCATAGAAGTCTTTTCTGTCCGTTGTCTCAAAGCCTGCGATGGTAATGTCCGCCTTGGGGTAAAGCTGCTTGGCAATACGTCCGGTGATGCTGTCCAGCTCCACGCCGTAGAGCTTGCTGCCCTGCATCTGCTCCGGCAGCAGGCCAAAGAAGTTGCCGACGCCCATAGACGGCTCCAGAATGTTACCGCTCTGGAAGCCCATATTGCCGACCGCTTCATAGATTGCCTTGATGACGGTGGGGCTGGTGTAGTGGGCGTTCAGCGTGGACGCTCTGGCCGCAGCGTATTCCTCCGGGGAGAGTGTGGCGTACAGCTCTGCAAACTCGTCCGACCAGTTTGGCTTATTCCCATCGAACGCATCGGCCAGACCGCCCCAGCCCACATAGCGGGAGAGGATTTCCTGCTGCTCCGGGCTGGCCTGTAAGCCCTCAAACTCCAGCTCTTGCAGGAGGCGGATCGCCGCCATATTTGCCCGAAACTTTGCTTTTGCGCCGCCGACGCCGAGGGCATCATCGGTGATGTGGAAATTCTGCGCGTCGCGGTGGCTTGCCGCCTTGAAGTCAGCGTAAGCGGCCTGCTCCGCAGCGGCAACGCTGGGAAAGCCCTGCCACTCGCCGTCAACGGGGATAGATACCGCAGGACGGTGTGCGGGAGGCTCGTCGATCTCGGCCTGTGAGATGGCATCATCAAAATCAGGCACAAACTCGCCCATTTCCGAAAGTGCCGCGCGCCCTTCCTGCTCCAGAATCAGAGCTTCTTCCTCGCTCATGGCAGGCGATTCAGGCTTGGCGGGTTCCGCAGAGGGCGGGTCATGCTCCGGTTCCGGGATGTGCAGCGTTTGGATTTCTATGTCGTAGGGCAAGTGCGTTTTCTCGGCAGGATAGAACGCGACGGGTTTGGTGACAGGCTGCGGCTGCTCCCGTTCCTGCTCTTCAACAAACGAGCGTATAAACGCAATGTGTTCAGCGCGGAAGATGGGAAAGCCCTGCCTGTTTTGAAAAGTTACATCGCGCAGAGATACTTCATCTGCGCCGAAATTCACGCTGTCAATGACAAACTTCCGTCCGTCAATCTCCAGCTCCATGCCAATGGGGATATACTCCTTGGCATCGGCCTCGTTGATAACATCATAGCCGTCGGTTTCATTTGGCTGCGCAAACACGAAGCTGTGTCCATGCTCCAGCAGCCGCTTTGCGGCGCTTGCCCATTGTCCAAAATCATAGCCGGTCACAGCGGTTTCGCCCATACCGGGAATATCGCGTTGCAGCAGGCGGCGATTCAAAGCGCTGGCGGCTCGTTCTGCATCCGCGCCATAAAAAAGCAGCCGTTCTCCGACGCGGACACCGATGAGCTTTTCGGGATGCTCTGCACGAAGCGCCTGATATGCCGAAATATTCGGCGCAAGCTCACGACCCTGATCTGCAATTCGTGTGAGGACAGCAGAAACCGGTTCGGTTCTGTGTTCCGGATCGTGATTGCTCTCGCTGGAGGATGAAACGACGCTGAGATGCGCGACAGTTTCATCTGCGGAATCAACATTATAGAGCTTACCATCAATTTCCACGCGCTGCCCCATAAGGTTTTGAACCGCTTGCGGCGTCTCCGGGGTTGGCTGTTCTGTGTGCTGCGCCGCAATGACGCGCTGCGGCTCCGGTTCAGAAACCTCGAAATATCTGGTGTCGAGGTAGCGTTCAAAGGAATTGCGGTCGATGCTGACAGGTTCCTGTCCGGGTACGTTCGGTAACGTGTGCCAGACGTGATCTTCATCTACACGCGCGATAACGCCGACTGCTGCTATGTGGTCTAACTCTATGGATGAAATGCGATCTCCAATATGATAAGTATAGCCAAGCGGTGTTGTAAACGCCGGAGGGGATAGCTCAATTCCCATATCCCGTTTGATGCCAGCCAAGTAAGCAATGGCGTTATTCTGTTCTGCAAAGCGGAGCGTTTGTTCCCCATCTCCGCAGAACCGTTCCAACACCTCATCCCAAATGCCGGTAATTCCGCCCTCGCCGGGATGCAGACGAATGGAGTATCGGTCAGGTGAAAATAACCGCAGTCGCTCATTCTCATCGTAAAATTTATTCTCGCGGATGAGCTGTGCCAACCGCCGCTGTACCTGCGCCCATGTGAGCGTCACCGGCTCGGCGTTTCCTACATGGATATACATAGGAGTTTTGCTATCTTCCCAGCCATATTTTGCAGCCAGCCATGCGGCGGTGCTGCGTTCTCGCCCATGCGCCTGCATATATAGTGCGACTTCCTGCTTGCCCTTTAGGTTGTTGTGCCAATCCAGAAGCGCGTTGTCAATGTCCTCCTGTGTGATCTGATAGGGAGAGGGTGCGACCGTTGTGGCCAGCGTGGGATACAGTTCCTCCAAAAGCTCCTGATGCAGCCGGTTATGGAACGCGGGCATATCAAAGTACAGGCGGACAAGCTGGAGATCATCAGATGCCGTGACAATACGACGGATAGCGTCCGCACCCTCCAGATAGGCGTTCTGGCGGTCTGAATTGCGGCAGGCATTGACAAAAGCCGTATCTTTGGAAAGCGCGTTGCCAACGGTCAGCTTGTACCCGTCAAACAGCTCCCGTACCGTGGGCTGCGGCGCGTCGGCGGCAGGATCGCGGAACACCCTCGTGCCGTCCGCGCCGAACTCTGCTTCATAAGCA
>OIZX01001755.1_pt1 | contig 10591 bp, 9 predicted proteins | sample 1588621 | NCBI WGS metagenome assembly OIZX01 (sample SAMN03283276) | human gut metagenome | biome: human-associated habitat; material: feces | host: Homo sapiens | place: Peru | collected 2012
TATTAGTCAAACTATTTTATTGCTATTTTATGCGTTAACTGATTATTTTGTATCTGCATTCCGCTTTCTTGGCATAACGCCTTAAAGAAGAATAGCATTTTTTAGAATATTTGATTTTAAACAGGTAAAAATAGTGGGTTTTTAGGTATAAATTCGGTTGTCTAAAATTACCGAAACTATAAATTCATTATTCTTCTCCGAAATAACTACATCTCCCCCATACTTTTGGGCAATACTTTTTACTATTGAAATTCCCTTGCCGTGATTTTTCTTATCTGCCTTACTTGTGTACAAAGTTGGATTAGTCTGCAAAACTGAAGAAGAACAATAATTCTGCACATTTAAAACTCCGTACGACCCGTTTTGAAATATGCTTATCTTTAATTTTTTATTTTGCTCTTTTGCAAGTGCCTCAACAGCATTATCTGCAAGATTACCTATTAGAACAGCTAAATCATCACCTGCCACAAAACTTAAATTATCTTTACAATCTACGCTAAAATTAATATCATTTTCAATTGCTTTTTCATATACAACATTTAATATAGCATCCAAATAAACATAACCTGTTTTACAAAAATGGACACTAGCAGAAATATTATTATTTACATTATTGCACATTTTTTTAGCTTCATCATACCTTTGCCCATCAATCAAATTTTCGATGCACAACAATTGATTTTGAATGTTATGCTTAACATCAGTAAGATTTTTCATATATTTTTCTGAACTTGTCATTTGAACATTATACAGCTCTTTTTCTTTATTAAGCAAAATATTTTCATTTTCCAAAGAATAATTTTTTGAAAGACTTTTAATAAGATAAAAATTTATAAATGTAAATGAAAGGATTATTATTGAAACCGCTCCTAATACAATACGGTCAAAATCAGACATATCAGCGTTTGAAGATACCAAAAATGTCAGCAAGCCTACAGCAATGCTCAACAAAGGAATTACAAGAGTAATCACTATTTCTTGTTTGTGAATATGGCTTAACGAATTTTTGAAAAGATTATAAATTATAAATAAAACAATTACAAAAATCAGATTTGACATTAACACATACATATAACGATATTGGGAACTCTCTGTCATAATATAATTATAGTCACAACTGATAATCGCAGAAAAGATATAATTAATTCCAAATGATAATACTGAATAAATCACATTCAAAATAACAGGTGTGAGAATTTTAACAAAAATTCTGTCTTTAAAAAACAAAACGCAATAGGGAATCATAATTGCAAAAAATACAACCGTTTCAATATACGCAAAAGATACATACAACCTGTTTATCTGTGTAATTGACAAAAACATCAATAATGATGCAACACAAAAAGCTATTCCCTCACAAATCTTATTGCGTGATGGGGTTAAGAATTTATAACAAAATACAGTAAACATTACACCTTGAAATAAATTTACGAATAACTCAAAACCATAATTAAACATTTATATCCCCCAACCATTTGAAATATTTTTTCTTTACATCATCTCTGTATTTTTTATTAAGAGGAATGTTAATATCATTTTGCAATAAAATACAATCCGTAGAAATATATTCAACATACTTATTGTTTACAGCATAACCAATATGCGGTCTTATAAAGCCATATTCTGCGATATTTTTAAATTCTGTATTCATATCACTTCTGATCTTATATTCTTGATTTCGAGTATGATACACAACATAATTTTTAATTTTTTCAAGATAAATAATATCACCAATAACAATCGGAATATCTTTTCTTTCGGTATGCAATACTATAGTTTTATGTAATTCTTCAAAAGAATTATTTATACGGTTAATACATTCGTACAAATCAGATTCAATTTTACTTTTTCTTATAAATGAATAAGGAAAACTTTTTAAAGCATCAAACACAAGCTCATCGTGACTTGTGACATAAACAATAAAAGGTATTTCAGCTGAACCTTTCAATTTGTTGATCCGCTTGGCTGTAGCAATACCGTCAATTGACGGCATTTCAATATCGAGAAAAATCAGATGATACTTGCTGTAATTTTCAAGTATATCAAATCCGTTTGAGTATTTGTCAATTTTAAATTCAAAATTAAGCTTTTCACACACCGCTGTTATTTTGTTAATCAGACTTTCAACAAATACAATTTCATCATCTACTACCGCAATCTTTAACATATTCTCATCACCACTTAAATTCTAACAAATATTAAAATGTTTTTCAATACACTCTTAAACAGTCAATCATTTAAGAATTTACTACCAATTTTATAAATCAGCAACCTATTACCGCCGTTACCTCTGTACATTTGCTAGGGAAAAGTGATTATTTTTTAAAAAGTTGGGGTAATGAAAATTCTGAATTTGATGCGTAGGGTAAAGAAATCTATCCTGAGCGTATTTTAATATAAAAGCAAAAACAGCGCTAAAAAATATACGGCAATGAAAAATGCAGTTTGTAAAAACAGTCGTGCAAGAGGAATATCTCGGCTTTACGGTGCAAACAGAACAGGTTGATTTTCAGGCAGAATTGCACATAACCGCTAAAACAGAATATGTTTAAGACGGTGTAATACTGTAAAATATGAAACATCCTCATAGATTAAAAATCAAGGACCACCCAAGAAAATAGGCGGTCCTTGATTTTAGAGAGATTTTATTTTTAAAAGGAGTTAGAAATTAGCTTATTTTATTTGTTTATACCAAATGAATATTTTGTAGTTTGTGTATAGTTTTCGTTTGCTTTTAATATTGTCGTAGGAAAAGTCTTGTGATTTACAGCATCGGGAAAGCCTTGGGTTTCAAGACAAAACGCTGAATTTTCTCCGTATGTTGCTGAATCCTTTCCCATATTGGACAAAACATCGACATAATTTGCTGTATATACATGAACACCTTTTTGAGAAGTATAGCATTTTAATGTGATTCCGCTATCAATGCCCTCAGCTTCGGCCGCAAGCACAAATTCTTCATCAGAATGATTCAGCACAAACATATGATCAATACCGTTTGCAAAACCAATCTGCTCGTTTTTTCTGTCAATACCATTTCCAATTAACTTGGGTTCGGTAAAATCAAAAGATGTATTCTTAACAGGAGTTATCTCTCCTGTGGGATTGAGGTTTGAATTTATCGGTATGAAGAAATTTGCATTTATTTTCAGCTTGTGATTTTCTGTAACTTTACCGCTTTTATGTCCGTTAAGATTAAAATATGAATGATTGGTCAGATTACATATTGTGTCTTTGTCGGAAACTGCCGACCATTTTATCGTAAGTACATTTTCATCATCAAAGGTGTAGCGTACAAAGACCTTCATATTTCCGGGATAGCCCTCATCACCGTCGGGACTATCAAGCATAAATAGAACTGTATTTGGAACTTTATCATCAACTACCGCAAGCCACACTTTGCGGCTAAAGCTGTTAAATCCGCCGTGTAGATGGTTACTTCCATTGTTTACAGGAAGCTGATAATCTTCTCCGTTAAGAGTAAACTTGCCGTATGCAATTCTTCCGCAACATCTTCCGACAGTAGCACCGAAGTATGTTCCGTCAAATTCATAACCGTCAATGTGCTCATAGCCGAGAACTACATCTCTAATACTACCGTTTTTGTCGGGAACTTTTATCGAAACGACACTTGCGCCTAAATCACATAATGTCACGCTTGCTCCGCTGTTATTTTCTATTGTATAAAGATGAGTGTTTTCACCTTTGGATGTAGGTTCAAAATTCACTACCCTTACCTTTGACATTTTAGCACTTCCTTTACTACAGCGTCTTTATAAATTTATCAAAAGCCTTTTGTCCTTCAGGAGTTCTTTTGAATACACCTGCATCCAAAAGAACATTAAGAAACACCTTTCCTATCTCATTTTGAATTATTGAATCAATATTATTTTCATTGATTTCATCATACTGTGAAACAAATTCATTTACCCACTCGGAATGTTTGCTGATTTTCGGAATTTCACTTACATCCTTGTGATTAAGAATAGCATCCTTTAAAACAGCCATTTCATCTTTAAGCCTTGAGGGCAATACTGCAAGTCCCATAACTTCAATAAGGCCGATATTTTCTTTTTTAATATGATGCAAATTCGCATGAGGATGAAATACTCCCAGAGGATGCTCTTCACTTGTAATATTATTTCTGAGAACAAGGTCAATAACAAATTTTCCATCCTTTGTAAAAGCAATCGGAGTGATAGTGTTGTGAATTTCACCGTCTGTTTCGGCAAAAATGCCAGCATCTGCGTCCGTGTACGCTCTCCAACTCTTTAGAATATAAGAAGACAATGAAATAATGCTGTCCTTGTTTTTACCTGTCAATCTTACAACTGACATAGGCCACTTTACAATTCCGCACTCCACATCATCAAAGCCGTTAACAATAAACTTTCTTTCAACCTCTGCCCTATTAAGTGCAAAGCTGTATCTGCCACCCTGAAAATGTTCATGTGTAAGTATTGAACCGCCTACAATCGGCAAATCAGCATTAGAACCGATTATATAATGCGGAAACTGTGAAATAAAATCAAACAGTTTTCTGAATGTGGAATCATTGATTACCATTGGTGTATGCTCACCGTTAAATACAATACAATGTTCATTGTAATAAACATACGGAGAATATTGCATAAACCAGTTATCTCCGTCAATGGTGAGCGGAATAATTCTGTGATTATCTCTTGCAGGATGATTTACTCTTCCGGCATATCCTTCATTTTCCTTACAAAGCAAACATTTCGGATAGCCCGACTGTTTTTGAAGTTTTGCCGCTGCAATAGCTTTCGGATCCTTTTCAGGCTTTGAAAGATTTACAGTGATATCAATATCACCGTATTCGGTTGATGTTTTCCACTTTAAGTCTTTTTTAATACGATATCTTCTTATATAATCGGTATCACAGCTGAATTTATAGTAGCTATCGGTTGCAAGTTTAGGAGAAAAGCTATAATTCTGCCAAAATTCTCTTATTACTTCTGACGGTCGCTTAACAAGTGAAGCCATAAGTTTCACATCAAATAAGTCGCGATATGTTACTGTATTTTCGGGAATGATTCCTTTTTCGTATGCATAATCAAGAAGTCCCGACAAAATTTCTTCAAGAGTATCCTCGTTATCTGCTGTAAGGCAAGTACAACTGTCATCGGGTTCATCCATATGGAACAACGATAAAAGCCTATTTTGCGTGTAGATTATATCCTCTTTTTCAATAAGCCCTGTATTGATTCCGTATGAAACAAGTCTTAATATTAAACCGTAAACGCTGTTCTTCATAAATACCGCCTCACTTACTATAGCCGTTGGGATGTGTTGAATGCCATTTCCACGCTGTTTTAATAATTGTTCCCAGATCATCATACTCAGGTTTCCAGCCAAGTACAGTTTTCGCCTTATCGCTTGACGCAATCAATACAGCAGGATCACCGCTTCTTCTGCTTTCTTCAACAACCTTAATATCTTTCTGTGTAACCTCTTTTGCTTTTTCAATTACCTCACGAACAGAAAAACCTACACCGTTGCCAAGATTGAATATATCACTTTTACCGCCCTTCATAAGATATTCAACTGCAAGAATATGAGCCTGTGCAAGGTCAGTGACATGGATATAATCACGAATACAAGTTCCGTCAGATGTGGGATAATCAGTACCAAAAATACTTATGTGGTCACGGGTACCCTGTGCCGCTTGAAGAATAATCGGAATAAGGTGGGTTTCAGGATTATGTGCCTCACCGATTTTTCCGCTGATATGTGCTCCGCAGGCATTGAAATATCTGAGAGAAACATATCTTAAACCATGTGCTTTTTCAACCCAATAGAACATTCTCTCCATGGATTTTTTTGTTTCTCCGTAGCAGTTTGTCGGATTTGTCGGATCGGTTTCAAGAATAGGAGTTCTCTCAGGCTCACCGTATGTTGCCGCTGTTGATGAAAATACAATCTTATCAATTCCGTGAGCAACCATTGACTGAAGCAAAACCTTTGTGCCGTTGAGGTTATTATCATAATATTTGAGAGGGTTAGTCATACTTTCACCGACAAGTGAATTGGCTGCAAAATGAATTACAGCATCAATACCTTTTTCTTTATCGAAAACGCTGTCAATTTCACTTCTGTTTCTGAGATCACCTTTATAAAATTTTGCTTTGGGATGAACCGCCTCGATATGACCTGTTTCAAGGTTATCGAATACAACAACCTCATTACCGCTTTCAATAAGTCTGTAAACTGTATGCGAACCGATATATCCGGCACCGCCTAAAACAAGAATTTTCATTTTGTCCTCCTTAATAAAAACAAAACATACATAATTACATTACTTTTATTCCGCCGTATTTTCTCACTTTGAGAACATGGCATGAGTTTTCTCCGAAAATTTTATTTATAAATTCTTTGTAATTACTTACAAAATCATTTTTGACAAACGCCTGAATTGTACCTGCAAATCCACCGCCGTGAACACGGCACACGCCGTAATTGCGAAGAAGGCTTTCGCTGAGTGCAAGGGCTACCGAGATGTTCTGATGTTGAATATCTCTTGTTGTATATACATTCTGAAGATACTTAAACGATGAATTACCGGATTTTTTGATTGCGTCAAGGAATTCAACAAACTTACCGTTTTCAAGTGACGAAACGGCATTTTTAACGTTATGCTCCTCATTAAAGAAATGAATTGCACGAAGTACCGGTCTGTCGCCAACAGCCTCACGAATTTCGTCAAGGCGAATATAAAATTCGTTTGAATCACAATCTCTCAGATAATCTTCTCCGAGAAAATTTGCAACCTTTTTCATTTCCGAGGGAATCATAGCATAATCATCTGTAAGATCAACATGATCGCCCTTTGTGTCAACAATACAAAGACTGTAATCATATTTTTCAAATTCGGTAGGTACTTTCTTGACAATTGGCTTTGTCGGATCTTTAAAGTCAATGTTAACCATTCCTCCGACTGAACAAGCCATTTGATCCATAAGTCCGCACGGCTTTTTGAAAAATACATTTTCAGCATACTGAGAAATCTGAGCAATCTCAACTGAATTTATTTTCATATCATTATATAAACCGGAAATAATAGTTCCGACAACTACTTCAAAAGCTGCTGACGATGAAAGTCCTGCACCAACAAGTACATCACTTGTTGCATAAGCATTGAATCCACCAATTTTGTATCCATGATCCTTAAGTCCACGAAGAACACCTCTGATGAGGCTGACCGTTGTGCCTGCCTCATCATTATTAACTTCGAGATCATTAATATTGAGAGTAATCATATCATAACCGTCAGAAACAAATCTTACAACATCATTGTTATTCTTGGCCGACACAGCAATAGTATCAAGATTAATGGATGTTGCAAGCACCATTCCGTGCTGGTGATCTGTATGATTACCGCAAACCTCGCTTCTGCCGGGCGCACTGAATATTGCTACTTTATCAGGGCAAAAAATTGTTTCATACTGTTCAATTGCATGAACATATCTTTTTTTCTGATAATCAATCATTGATGAATCTATATATATATCAGTGAAAAGATTATCAAATTCGCCGTTTGTAATTTTTTCAATTGCTGTTTTAGTATCAATCATTTTATTTACCTGCCTTTTCCGTAACTGTAGGAAGGAACATAGAAGACTCTGTGTTACCGCTTTCATCAAGCTGTTGTGTCATATCAATTTTGCCTTCTCTCCTTGCACTGATTGTGTTTATAACCTTCTTCATCATACCGTCATTGAGTTTATATTTCTTTCTGTAAACAACATAAGCAATAAGCATACAAACCGCAGGAACAATGCACATAAGTGTACTGATTGATGCTACTGTTGCGAATGACTGTTCCTGTCCCGGAATATACTGTGTGCTTCCAAGTGCCGCGCCAATACCGAGTGCTGTAAGAGCTGCTGTGAATTTTACGATAAGCGTCTGGAGTGAGAATACAACGCCTTCATTTCTTGTTCCAAGCTTAAATTCACCATAATCAACAACATCTGCAAGGAATACTGTTGCACAACCAAGTTCAAGACCTGTACCAAGTTTTACAATAACACCTGAGATTGATGTGAGCACAACATTGTGCGGAGCAAAAATACCTACGAACAAAAGCATTACAAGACCAAATGCCGGTAAAAGACACGCAAGAAGGAACGAAGTTTTTCTTGAAAGAAATTTTGCAACCTTAGGGAATACGATAAGACCTACAACCTCTGCGATTGATGCGCTGATCATAAATGATGACATCATTCCTGCATTGCCGCAAACATATTTGAAATAATATGTAGCAACACCCATAATGCACTGAATGCCGATGTTGTAAAGGAAGATAAGAGTTACCGCCCAACGAAGTTGATCATTCTTGCCGATGATTGAGAAAATATCTTTAAACTTAACTTTCTTTTCCGGAACAGAATCATCTCTCTTTTTCGGAAGATTGATTACTGTAATACCGATTGTAAGAATAAATACAATTGCAATTATGATTGCAAATCTGTGATAACCTGCCTGATTTGTTGTGCCGCCGCTGAGAGCCTCAATAATCTGAACACCAAAGCCTGCAATAACAAGTGACTGACCGATACTTGCAAAGATTCTCGGAAGTACCGAAACTTTTTCTCTCTCCTCAGGATTTGAAGTGAGGTTAGGAATAATTGACCAATAAGGAATATCCATAATTGTGTAAGTCATACCCCAAAGTATGTAAGCTGCTGTTGCAAATACGCAAAGTCCAACGCCATCGAGGTGGAAGTCTGTGAATAAAACAACAAATACAATTGAATTAACCAGCGTACCTATTACAAGCCATGGAATAAATTTACCCCATCTGCTGCGTGTGTTATCAACAATCATACCCATAAACAAATCATTAAAGGCATCCCATAACTTTGCAACAAAGAACATTACGCCGATAAATACCGGGTTAACCTTGATGATGTCTGTGAAATAAATCATTGAAAATGTGGCAATCATACCATAAATCATGTCTTTGCCGAGGGCACCTAAAGCAAAGGTGTATTTGATTCTACCCGGGATTTTGCCATCAAGTCTTGGTTGTGATGATGTCTGTTTCATAATTTTTCCTCCTTTTAATTTTAAATGAAACGCCGTGACAACCTGCACAAAAGATTTCGTTATTATTTAATAATAATGTTTCTTTTGTTTCTGTGTTAACTAAATTATATGTTTTGTTTCGTAAACTGTCAATAGTTTTTGGTAAACATTTTTGCTTTCTCTGTTTTTCACTAAACACGGCTTGATTTTTTAGTAATATTTCACTATAATGGTAGTGAGGTGATTCAATTGGCTACAATCAGAGATGTTGCCAAAAAGGCAAATGTATCAGTAGCTACTGTTTCAAGAGTGCTTAATAACGACACTACCCTCAGCACCTCGCTTGAAACAAAGCAAAAAATATTTGCAGCAGCTAAAGAACTTAATTATGTAAAGAAAAAAAGGGTTACATCAGCACCTTCATGTCGCATTGGAATTCTACAATGGTTCTCTTCCAAACAGGAAATTGAAGATAATTATTACTTTTTGATGAGACAGGGTATCGAGGACTACTGTTCAAAAAATAATATAAGTATTGTACGAACATTTAAAACAGACAATGACTATCAGAATGTACTCTGCGATGTTGATGGCATAATCTGCCTCGGAAAGTTTAGTAAACAAGAAATAAAATCACTGCATTCTTTGAATAATAAAATTGTTTTTCTTGATATGACCGTTGAGAATATTGAAATCACATCCGTATCGCTCGACTTTCGTCAGGCAGTGTCCGATGCAATTAAATATCTATATGATTTAGGCCATAGAACAGTTGGCTTTATCGGAGGCATTGAACAGCTTGAGGACGGAACGATATTTCCTGATAAACGACTCAACACTTTCACAGACATTTGTGATGAACTAAACATTAAATATGATGGGTTTATTATACAGGACAAATTTTCAACATCATCCGGTTATAAAATGATGTCAGAAATGATCAGCAAAGGTAATCTCCCCACAGCTATTTTTGCGGCAAGTGATCATATTGCAATCGGTGCAATGAGAGCTCTGCAAGAAAACGGTTACAAAATTCCTGAGGATATTTCTGTTATGGGATTTGATAACACGGAGCTTTCGGGATATACAAACCCTCCGCTCACTACGGTAAACGCACCTGTATATGCAATGGGCATTTACGGCATTAGATTTATTTTGAATCTGATGAAACCTAAAAGCACCGATTATTATTCTCCTATGCGTGTCTATCTGCCTTGTCCAATAAAAGTTCGCAACTCATGTGCAAAACCTAAAAGTTTATAATTATTATCGTTATCATACGATTGTATGCTATAATAAATTATAATTATAACTCCACAAATGATAGATTAAGTCGGAAGATTATAATTCCGTTAATGAAGTATAATAACTAAAGATTCATTTTGCACCACTGGTTTGCAGTTCAAAAAGAAAAACGGCTTCCCGGCTTAGCTGCCCATGCCATCCACCCTATCAGCACCGGCAAGCTCGAAGGTTTCAACAACAGGATCAAGGTCGCTAAACGAATCGGCTACGGTTACCGTGATGATGACTTCTTTTTTAC
>OIZX01001757.1_pt1 | contig 10579 bp, 6 predicted proteins | sample 1588621 | NCBI WGS metagenome assembly OIZX01 (sample SAMN03283276) | human gut metagenome | biome: human-associated habitat; material: feces | host: Homo sapiens | place: Peru | collected 2012
CTGCCTATCTTGTCGAGACTGATGCTGCTGTATGGCTTCAGCTCCACCGCCTGCCTGTTGATGTTGTCGGCAATCACGGTATCCTTGTGCAGGATGTTGCTCCACTGACGGTTGCTTCCCTGAAACTGCATGCTGAAGTTGAGCTCGCTTTTTCGGCTCATCTTCACGGTGCTGCTCGCCTTGTCGATGGAGAACTTTCCGTCTTCCACCTTGGCAAACTCGGTAGGGGCAGGGATGTCGAAGAGGGTGTTGGTGAAGGTGATTTCCTTCAGGTTGTCGAGCTTCACGTTTGTCACCGACTCGTTGAATCCGTATTTATATCCGATGAGGCTTGCCTCTGCCTCCGGAGTCGTGTCTGGCTTTTCCGATGGGGCGATGTAGAACTTGTAGCTGTAGTATTTGTAGCTGCAGTCCTTCGCCTTCATGCGGATGTTGAGTGTATGGAGTCCCGGTGCATAGCCTGCGATGTCTATCTCGTTAGAGAGATTGCCTGTAGCCGTCTGGGCAGTCTTGGCGTTCTGGATGTCGTTGTCAATCCAGTAGGTATAGTTGCCCTGCAGGGTGTCGGCTGTCGCAGCTTGCGTCATGTATCCGAGGAGTGCTGTTGTAAATAATGTCTTCCACATAATCTTTTATTTTGCGGTTACTTTTGCGTTCACTTTTACTTTGGTCTTGGTGTCGTCCCAGCTTACCGATGCATTGGTTATCTGCGGACGGTTGGTTGGGGCAAGCAGGGTGGCTGCATCGCTGATGTTGCTCGGAATGCTGCCGCCGAAGATGCCCACCACGGTGCCGTCGGTGCCCAGATAACTGCTGGCTGCCAGTTGCTCCTTGGTGAACTTGCAGGTAAACGGAATCGTAGTTCCCAAAAGTGACTCTTTGATGAGGATGCAGTCCTGCAGGGCATACACCTGGTCGGTGGCGTTGTAGAGCGAATTGGTTACCACGCTGGTTCCGTTGCCCGGGTTGCCGTTGAAGTCGGTGTTGCTGATGCTTCCGATGATGGAGTTGGTTATCAGCGAATTGTCGGCTCCGCAGAGGTTCTTGATGTAGCAGTGGTTGGCACGGACGTTGTCGCAGTCGCCCAGGTTGATAAGCTCACTGTTGTAGAAGGATGCCTTGGCTGGTGTGCGCAGGGAAGTCATGTAGGAAACCAGGCATCGGCGGCATTCGATGTTTACCGCAGCGATGTCGGCACGGCTGGTTCTGAATTCCAGGATGCGGCTCTTCTGCAGGGTGAGTTTCACGGGATGGACGAGGGTATAGTAGGTACCGTCTTCCATCTCGTTGTAGAACTGGATGCGCAGTCCGTTGCTGGAGGTGGCATTGAGGTTCTCCAGGTTCACTTTCAGCGAATCCTTGCCCGGAGACTTGATTTCGATGCAGTCGCTGCTGTTCTGGCAGTTGATGTAGGATGCATCGGCACCGATGATGGAGATGCTTTTGCTGATGGTAAACTTGCTGGCGTAGTTGCCGTTAGCCAGCAGCAGGGTGTCGCCTTCGGCAGCCTGTTCGATGGCCTTTGCCATCTCGCCCGGCGCAAAGGAGCGGGCGATGACGCCCTGGTGCTGCAGGAAGATTCTGCCCTCGTCGGCTGTTGTGGCTGCATGGCTTACTGTAGCTGTCAGCATCATGCCACAGATGCAGAGGAATTTATAGAGTCTGTTCATCATTTTATGTCGAGATTAAACATGAGTTTATGATTGGAACTGTTGATGTCGAGCACCGGATTCTGAAGCTGGGGTGCTTCGAGGGTGAGCGAGTAAGGAGTGGTTCCTCCCAGGGCACCCATCACCGTGTTGTCGTTTCCGATGCATCCCTTCGAGGTCAGCGTCTCGGTGGTCCAGCGGCAGGCACCGGTGGTATCGAGAATCTCATCGTTAGAGAGCAGGGCGAAACTGCCGGTCTGCTTGCAGATCTTAAACGGATTGTAGGCTTCCGATGTCTTGCGGATCAGCACGTTGGTCAGGGTTACGGCTGGGTCGAAATAGCGGGTCTCTCCTTCCACCGCCTTCAGGTGGTCGATGATGGAGTTGCTGATGTCGCCCTTGAAACTGTTCATGTATTCGTCGCCGTCGTCGCCGCTTCCTCCCAGTTCGTAGATGTTGCAGTGGTTCAGACTGATGTGCAGGTTGTCGGAATCAACGATGCCGAAGTTGCAGCTGTTGATGAGACAGTTTTCTGCACGGAAAGCCTTCAGTTCTGTGCTCCATCCGTTGATGCTCAGGTTCAGCTTGCAGGATTTCAGCTGTGTATCGTCGATGCTGGCATTGATGCTGAGCAGCACATAGCTCTTCTGGATATCCAGTTTGGCGAGACTTTGTCCGATGGCAAGGTTCGACTTGATGCCGTAGAGATGGCATTCCTTCCTGGCATCCGTGATGTCGATGGCGAGTGCACCGATGTAGGTATCTTCTCCTTCGCCCACGATGCAGACGCTCTTGCTGATGGTAATCGGTTTGGCACCGTAGTAGATTTCCTTGCCGTTGCTCATCGCCTGGAAACCGTAGTTGCCGTTGGTGAGGAAGAGGGTGTCGCCATCTACACTTGCCTCCACCGCCTCTTTCAGTTTGTCGGCGGCAAAGAGGCTCACGGCTCCCTGGTGGTGCAGGAAGATGCGCTCGTTGCCTGTTGGCTTGCCCGGCATGTTGGCAGCATGAAGCTGACTTCCCGAAAACTGGAAGCCGCAGAGCTGGATGCCCAGCAGACAGGCTATCATGAATAATACATATCTATTTTTCATATTTCTGTTTCTTTCGTTAGATGATTTATATCTCTGGGGTCTCATGGTCGCCCTCGCTTGGTGTCTGACCCTCGGTCTTGAAGGTGGTCACCGGGCTGTATTCGATGCCGAGCGGACCGCGGGTATAGAAGCGGAGATAATAGGTGGTAGCCGACTTCAGGTTGCTCAGCTTGGTAGCGATGCTTCCCTGGTTTGCCGGTGCCGTACCCACCTTGACGCTCAGGGTGTTGCGGTCGTCCTCGCTGATGACAGGCTCCTTGTTTACATAAGAGTAAACCACGCCGTATTCCTGCACCTCGAACATCGCCGAGAAACTGCTGGCCACGGTAGCCTCATATCGGGTGATGCCGCTCTTCTGCACCTTGCCGAAGGTTGTGGCATCTGCAGCCACCTGGTTCACGGTGATGATTTCCTTGCCCTCCTTGCCATAGTTCACCACGATGGTAGCCTGGCGGGGCTGCAGACTCTTGTTGTCATCCAGAGTCAGGGTGAAGGTGCCGTTCTCTGTGCCGCCGGTAGCGCTCAGGTGAATCCATTCTGCCTCCGTTTCCACGCTCCAGGTGGTGTTGGCAGTTACCTTGATTTCCTGACTGGCATTCTTGGCGGCAAGACTAACCTCGTTGGCAGAGAGGGTAGCCTTGGCAGCCGCCTGGTTCAGGGTCACCGTCTTCTTCTCGGTTCCGTAAGTCAGGGTGATGATAGCCTGGCGTGCCTCCAGCGAGGTATTGTCGTCCAGGGTCACGGTGAAGGATCCGTTGGCAATGCCGCTGCTTGTGCTCACGTGTGCCCAGGTAACATCCGAGCTTACGCCCCAGGCGGTGTTGGCAGTAACCTGAATCTCTTGTGATGCATTGCGGGCAGGCAAGTCTACCCTCGAAGGTGAAACCGTTACATTGAAGTCAATCTTCGTAGAAGCATAGACATCCTCTTCCTCCTTCTCGGTGCACGACTGCATGGTGCCAGCCAGAGCCATCAGGATGGCGAATGCCATGCTCTTGCTATATAGTAGTTTCTTCATATATACCTATTTTAATATATTAAGTTTAGAAATTCACGAGGATGCCGGCATGGGCATAGAAACCGCCTTCGGCAAATCCGCCCACATCAGCCACCGATTTATAGGTGTCGCTCTTCTTGTTTGGGATGGCATACTCCGGATTGAGGAGGATGCAGAGATGAGACACGGGGGCGATGAGCAGTTTGGCACCGATGGTGAAGGAGCCGCAAGAGGTTCCGTCGGCATATTTGCCGTCGCTCTTAAGCATCTGGGTGAGATAGCCTATCTGCGGAGTGATGCCCACACGCATGCTCAGCGGGAACTGGTAACCCAGTTTCACGGCGAAGCTGTTGAGCTTGTAGGTGTCTATCTCCTGCTGCACGTTGGTTTCCTTGGAATACCAGTAAACCTCGTCGCTGCTTCCCAGTCCCATGGTATAGGAAGCCTGAAGGTCGAAGTTGGAGATGTTGAGACCGATGGTTCCCGTTACGCCCATCGTGCTTCCGCCGTAAGTGAAGGCAACGCCGGCATAGATGCCTGTCTTCTTCAGATAGGTGATTGGCTTGAGCTTGATGGTATCGTTGATTTCGGCATCACGCAAAACGTTGTAGGTCTTGGTGAGCGGACGGTAGCCTTCGTGTCTGTAGGTGATTTCGTTGGTTCCGATAGGCAGCTTGGCGAAACCGTTCTCCGAGAGAAGCTTGATGTCGTTGTAGATGCCCACCACCTTCGGACTGCTTACCACGAAGAGGGAACCGGTGTATGGGATAGGGGCTTTCACCTCGATGGTCTTGTCTTTCTTGGCTTCCACCTCGAAGGATGTGGTCTGGTTCTCGCAGTTCTTCTTGCGGGTTTCCACCACGTAGGTGCCGTATTTCAGGCGCTGGTACCAGGAACCCGTTCCCACCTTCTTGCCGTCGAAGTAGATGTCGGCACCGTCGGCTACGGTCAGGTTCACGGTTCCGTAGAGCAGGTCTTCATCCTGCATCTGCAGCTTCAATGATTTCGGACTTTCTTTAGTGATGTTCACGTTGCTGTCATAGTACATGTTGCCGTTTCGGGCTGTGATGTGGTGGATGCCGTAAGAGAGGTAGACGGTCTGTGGGGTCTTTCCTATCTTCTCATCGTCCACGGTGATGGTAGCACCAGCCACCGAAGCTTCCAGGGCAACATCCATACCTTCCAGGGTAAGCTTCATGGTGTAGGTTCTTGCTGCCTTGATTTCCGATGGGTAGTAATACTCGCAGGCACCGTACTTAGGATGTCGGATGGTAATCTTCTGTGCACGCTCCGGCACATAAACCCACCATTGTCCCGTCTTGTGCTGGGTGGTTACAATACCATAACTTCCGCCGTCGAAGGCGAGGTTGTCAAGATTGGTCTCAATCTTGAGCAGGGCTGCCGTCCTGCCGTTGTTGTCTTTCTTTTGTGTGCCCTTGAGGTTGGCTGTCTGGTCATACTGGTCATACTTGAAGTTTCTGATCACCAGGTTGTTCTGTGCCGACACAGCTATCGCCGCAAAAGCCAGGATACAAAAGAGTAAAAGTTTTCTCTTCATATTATCAAGTTTAGTTTATTATCATTTGCTGAAAATTCACCGCCAGGTTACCTGGCGATGAATTTCTTATGGTTTCTGATATAGACCTTGCCCTTCTGGAGCTGGGAAGCGCTCGTTCCGTCCAACTGGTAGATGCGGTTGGAGCAGGCTGATGGGCTTAGAGTAACTTCATCGATGCCGCTGCTATTATCTACATTGCCCTGTCCCGTTCCGCCCGGGTCGCTCGGACTGCTCGGACTGTATACGATGTGTGCCCTGAGCGTAACGTTCTGCTTAGGCATCTCGTATTGAAAGTCCTGGTCTGTGCTGATCAGCTCATCTCCCAGGTACCATCCCTTGAAGATGTAACCCGAACTGAGATATGCCGACAGCCAGACGAAGCTTCCCGCTTCCACCTTTTCGCCGCTGGTGCGGTTGAAGGAGCAGTTGCCCTCATCGTCTGTGGTCAGATAGAGGCGGTATCGGTTCATGGGCTGAGGGTCGCTCGGACTCACCGGCTTGTAGTCGTAAACCGCCTCGAACTTGACGTTCCATTCTTCCACCTTATATATAAAGGAGGATTCCTCTGAGTATTTCACTCCGTTCTTCAGCCAGTAGGCAAACTGATAGTTCTCGTTGTTGGCAGAAGTACTGATGTAGGCTTCGTCTCCCCAGTTGTAGGTTCCGCCTCCCGATGTATATCCGTATGCCGAATACGCCACCTCCACCTTGTATTTCATCATCGGGTCGGGTGGGTTTACGGGGTTGAAGTCGTCGTCTGGCAGAGCTGCCATCAGCATGGTGCTGCTCAGGAAGAGCAGCAGCCATGTGGTGACGCTATGGATGATGATTCTTTTCATAGGCTCGAATTTTATTTCCGTTGATCATTCTGCGTATGATTACTTCACCATCACCTTGGTTGAAAGGTTGTCTATCTTTACGATGTATACTCCCTTCATCAGGTTGAGCATGCCGTCGAAGGTGCGCGATGCGAGCATGGTGCCGTCGGCAGCATAGATGGTGACCTTCTTGCCGTCCACGCCGTTGAGGTTGATACCTGCATCGGTTGGCATGATGTTGATACCGGTCTTCTTCACGATGTCGGCGATGCCTGTGGTGCCTCTGCTAGGAACGAGAACGAAACGGTTTTCGAAGGTTCCGGCGTTGGAAGCAAACTGGTAGTCGCCTTCTGTCAGGTCGTAAGTAGCACCTGTCTGGTTATCCTGCAAGAGCATTGGCTGGTCCATTCTCTTGGCAGAGATGGTAAAGTTGCCTGCTTTCTTGGCAGCGAAACCGAGTTTCACGCTACCCATTGGTCGCTCGTTGATGGCGAGGTTTCCTGCCTTTGCCTCGATGGTATAGAACTGAGGGGCATCGTTGATGGCAGCAAACTTGGCTGCATCGCAATCCAGCTCGTAAGCCTGGCTCTTCTTGTCGTTGAATACCACACGGGTCTTGTCGGTATGGTTGCCGTCGCTCAGGGCGAGGTTGATGAGCAGACGATCTGGGTTGATGCCACGACCGATTCTTCTGGCGCGTGCATTGTTCTGCTTGTTGATGCTCTCGCTCTTGGTGATACGGTCTTCAGCCTTGAACTCGATGTTGCTTACATCCACTGGCTTCTGTACGAAGAATGCCTGGAATGGCTGGAGGGCAAACTCGTCGTCGCCTGGGCGCACAGCCTCGTAGGAATTTCCGTTCCAATAGGTGATAGGAGCGTCGTAGCCGAGGGAAGCTGCATCCATGTAACTGATCTGTGGGTTACCGATGAAGTTCCAGCTTGCGTCCTGCTCGTCGGCAGATGGATAGCTGCTCAAATCCTTCACGATGTTGTTGGCATCCAGTTTTCCGAATTTCTCCTTGGTTACTCTCAGGGTGAGGTTACCGCTCTGAGCTGTCTGGAAGATATAGCCTACGCCCTGCTTGAGGGTAGTTTCGTCGCTAGCCAGGTCAACCCATCCGCCTGTACCCTGGTCGGCACGGAGAGAACCGTTGTATTTGCGGAACACATATTTGCCTGGTGTCTTGATGTCAGCGAGGTTGATATCGAATGGGAAGCTGAAGAAATACCATTGGTTGGCATTGACAGTGATGTCGAATCTCAGTTTCTTAGCATCCAGGTTGCCGTCTGTAATAAGAGTTCCGGCAGAGCTGTTGCCATCTCCCTTAACGGTTACTTCGCCTGCATTCTGGTTATCCTTTCCGTTTACGGTAAGAGCACCATTGTTCTTGATGTCGATATCAGGCGTACCTTCGAATCTCTTTTCGAGTGTAAACTCGTTGTCGAGATAGATATAGGTATAAGGTTCATCAAACTCCTTGATTTCCTTAAACTGTCCCCACTGTGTGCTCCAGTAGTAGTTGTCGTAGCTCTGGGTTGGCACATAGAGTGTAGTAGCCTTGAAGTTGGTAAATGTATTCTGGTCGATATTGATCGGCAAGACAGTGTAGGTATATACCTTGTTCAAGTTGCTGCATTCAGAAAATGCATTGTCACCGATACGCTCCAGAGTACTAGGAAGCTTCACCTCTTTCAGGTTGCTGCAACCAGAGAAGGTGCTTTCTGAAATGCTTGTAAGACCAGGAAGGTTGATGCTGCTAAGACTATTACAGCAGTTGAAGGCATTAGCCTCAATGCTCTTCAATGAAGGTGGAAACTGAATGGATGCCAGGTTATAGCAGGCTTCGAAAGCATGATAGCTGATAGTTTCAACTTCGCTAGGAAGGATAATGTTCTTAAGCTGGTTGCAATTAAAAAATGCATAGCTTCCAACATGCTTCAGATTCTTTGGTAATGTGATTTCTTGCAAAGAATTACATTGGTAAAAAGCACTTCCTCCAATTTTCTCGCAATTGTGGAACATGATATTTTCAAGATTGGGGCATTTACTAAAGGCTTCACCACCCATGCTCCATTCATTATCTAGAGTATCGCCTACGCAAATCAGATTCTCTGGCATTTCAACAGAACGCAACTGACTACAGTTGTTAAAAGCCTGATTGATATACTTCACGCTTTTTGGCAACTTGACAGTCAATAGCTTGTCAAGGTCGGCAAAAGAATGAGGACCCAGAATGTCATCTTGAGTGCTAAATCCCGTATAATAATCGTATGAATTACTCTTGATATCTGCATCAGACAAGTCCAAATGATGGAGATTATCCATCTTATTACGCATAACCATGATGTCGTAACTATTGATAGATCCCTTTACCTTAAGAGTCACCACGCTTCTAAGATTCTTCTCTCCAATCGCTTTCTGAAGTCCAGAGGTACTAGCTTGCGCAGTAGCCTCTACATCATAGTCAAATTGAGTACCCAACGGGAAGATTCTCTCGCTCATTGTATTCCAGATATCAGCTGCCTGATAGGCTGCGAGTGATTCCTCTGGTACAATGATTAATACGTTTTTGCCTAAGGCAGAGTTTTCTAGTGTTGGGACATTTTTAGCATATATTGTAAGTGTGGTGTTGCCATCAAAACTCATGCGTCCTAATTTCTGTATAGTATTAGGCAATGAAACGGCATTCAAGTTATCGCAGAATTCAAATACTTCCTCGCCAATAGTTTGGCATACTGGTATATTGATAGAACTCAATTTTGAACAGTAACTGAATGTATACTCTCCAATATTTATACAGCTTGGAAGTTCTACCTCTTGCAGATTATTGCAGCCATAAAATGCTCCTTCTGCTTCATCGTTTTCTGGTTTGTAGCCTTCTATGGTTTCACACTTTGGCAAATTAACAGACTTCAATTGCATGCATTTTTTAAATGCCGCTTTTTGAATAGTTGTACATAGAGGCAATGACAAAGTTTCGATGCCTGTACCCTCAAAAGCATTAGCAGGAATCGTTGTGAAATTCTCGATACCTTTTATCGTTTTAAGGTTTGAACAACCCCTAAAAACACTCTCAGCCAAAGATGAGCATGATGACAAATCAACTTCTGTCAAATTGGTACAATTATTGAAGGCACCATTTCCTAAGAGCTTGCATTTTGAAAGGTTTATATTGGAAAGTTTTGCACAATAGCTGAAAGCGTTCTCTCCAACAAAGGTGCAATTTGATAAATCGATGGTAGTTAAATTTGTACAATCCCAAAATGCATTTCCTTGGATAGAACTTAGCAAAGCTGTGTTTCCGATGGATGTCAAATTTAGGCAATTGGTGAAAGCGTCTCTTCCTATAGAAGTACAATTGCTTAAATCGATACTTTTAAGGTTTGTGCATCCGTGAAATATACCATCGTTTATTTTGTTTATCTGTTTTGAAAGTTTTACTTCTTCAAGTTTTGAACAACTTTGAAACACGTAACTACCTAAATAGTTACAATTACTAATGTCTATTGACTTCAATGAGGAGCAAGATCGGAATGCTTGATCCATTATTGTCGTACAACTTGAAAGATTGCCTACTGATTGTAAATTGCTACAATTTGAAAATGCATTATCTTCAATTGTCTTGCATTTCTTTAGGTTGACAGATTGTAAATTGTTACAGTTTGAGAAGGCGTTACTTCCAATTGTTTCACAATTACTTAAATCAATGCTCTTTAAAGAACTGCAATTGGTAAAAGTATAATAGCAATACAAAATTTGTTCAGTATTCACTACTTCGGAAAGAAGCGTGCATCCATTAAAGGTGATAGATAATGATGTTACAGATTTCGGCAAAGTAACCTTTTTCAGGGTTTGATTATTGCTGAAAATACCGTCAAGTTGAGTGATGGTGTAGTCTTTTCCTTCATATTTGACAATTCCTGGTACTGTAACTTCTTCTCCGTAGTTGCTGGCACTATTAATGGTTACATAGGTGCTGTCCTTCCATGAACCATCGGGCATAGTTGTACCAGTGTAGTTTAAACTACATTCCCAATTCACTCCATTCTCGTCTGTATACGTGAAGGAGGTAGATTGCGCAAATCCTTGCAGCACTCCTATACAGAACATGACTGATAAAAGTAAAAGTCGTTTCATACGCTTTGTTTTAAGTTATTGAATTTTTTATTATTTACTACCATTTCCTTCGCCTTTCACCTTAAAAAGGTGAAGAGACTATATCGAGTGCAAAGATAATGAAAATATTCGAAACAAAGTTGGTTCATTTTGGTTCAATTTCATTTTGTATCAAAAAAACTTTGTTTTATCATGCAATATGCTCCCCAAACCCTCCATTTTGATGATTCAATTTTCGCAAATTGGCTCTACACGCCCTGCAAGGGCAAAAGCTCCTAGCCCAGGGCAGCGCCCTGGGTATGATGGCAATCAGCAAGACGCCCTGTAAGGGCAAAAGCCTTATG
>OIZX01001759.1_pt1 | contig 10569 bp, 10 predicted proteins | sample 1588621 | NCBI WGS metagenome assembly OIZX01 (sample SAMN03283276) | human gut metagenome | biome: human-associated habitat; material: feces | host: Homo sapiens | place: Peru | collected 2012
AGCCGTCACCGCCGATGAGGCCACCTATACCATCCCCGCCTCCCCGTCCATCGATGGCGTCATCACCCCCAACGCACCCCAGCTTCCTTCCGACGCCCCCGACTTCGCCCGCTCGATGGCCCGTGGCTACGTCACGTCCCACCCCCTGCAGGCCGCCCTCGCCGACCTCTCGCCCAGTTCCCCCACCGCCGCGCTCAGCATGCAACTCCACTACCAGATGGCCTCCGTCCGCTTCACACTCTCCGGCCTCCCTGCCTCCTGCGGCAAAGCCTACGTCCGTGTCGCCTCCCCCTACGAGGCCCTTGCGCTCAGTGGCGAACTCACGGGGTCGCAGAAGTCCGTGGTCCCTCTGACCCGATCCGCCGAAGGCCGCTGGGTCTCTAACGAGGCTTTCCTCTTCCCCACCACGGGCGCCCAGACCGTTTTTACCATTGCCTACGAAGATGACGCCGAGGAGCAATATGCGCAAGTCACCTACCAAGCCCCCTTGCGTGCCGGCGTCCCCTACGAACTCAACGGGACCCTCTCTGGCGGTACCCTCGAAGTCACGGGTAGCGTCACTCCCGCCCAATGGGGCACCCCCGAGTCGCTCTCTTTCACCTTCTCCCCCAATGTCCCGACCGTTATTGGAGGCACAAGCCCTGGCGACACTCCCTATGAGGTGGAAACCCTTCCCGCCCCGCTCTCGCTCTGGGACGGTCATGTCGTCGTCGATACCACCTTGTGTGGCGACGACAGCAGTACCCTCCTGCTACTCTCCGTCGCCGATTATGACGGCCTCACCTCCGCCCTCAACGCCGAGACCCCAGGCATGGCCTCCGGCCTGGCTGCCGACTACCAAGAGGGCGCCCTCGCCTCTTGGCGCATCCCCACCGAAGACGAAGCCCGTCAGTTGCGCGCCGCCTACCTTGCCCATCCCGATTCCTTCGAAGACCTGCTCGCCCAGTCCGGTGGCGACCCTGTAGCCATCACGGACGGCAAGGGCAACAACATCCGCTACCTCTGCGCCGAGGCACGCCATACCTATAGCTTCAAGCCCGGCTCTGCCTACAATGCCATCAAAGAGGCTGGCAATCGGTGAGTTCTTGGCAGCAAAGCTCTCTGCTCTACCCAGGATGATACAGTTTACAACAATCAATGGGATGTAGATACCCAGTGCCTGGTTGATGCTGTCAGGAGCATAGGCGCTCATCAGCATCTGAAGGATGGTTACGAAGGCTGCAATCACGACGATGAAAACAGGGATGCGAACCATATCCGGGGTAATCTTCTTGATACATGAAATCACAAAGTTGGTACAAACCAATACTGCCATGGTAGCCAATCCCATGGAAAGACCGTTGATGGCACTGGTTGTTGTAGCCAAGGTAGGACACATACCGAGGAGCAACACGAAGGTAGGGTTCTCCTTGATGAGTCCGTTCATCAAAATTTTCATATTACTCATATCGGCTTATCCTTTCTTTTCGTTATGTTCAACTTTAGATGCACCGCTCTCTGCATCTGCTTTCTGAGATGCACCGCTCTCGCCATCTACACTCTTACCTGCATAGGCAGCATAAGCCTGATTGATAGCCTTGAGGAAGGCACGGCTGGTAATGGTTGATGCGGTGATGGCATCTACTGCATTGCCACCCTTATCGTCCTTGCTTACGTGGAGGTCGCCATCCTTTGGAGTCATACCAATGATGCTACCCTTTCCGTCTTTCTGGAACCAGGTGGTTGCCTTGGCACCCAAACCTGGAGTCTCTGAAGCCTGAAGGATGGTGTAACCCATAATCTTGCCCTCGGTATCGAAACCTACGAGCACCTTCAAGTCGCCACCGAAACCGCCGGTAGTACTCTCTACGGCAGCACCCAACTCCTTGCCACTCTTATCAGAGCACTTGTGGAGGATAAAGGTAAACTCCTTGCCGCCAAACTCCTGCTTCACCTCTTCCGGCTCAGCCACCTGGAGATCTTCAGTACCCATCACGCTTTTAATACCGGCAGCCAGACTCTGGGCAGCCTTCTCGGCGATTGGACCTGAAGTAAGGTTGTTGATACAAGCCAGCACAGCACCCACAACGAGCGCTACACCTACGAGCACCAAAACCATGTTCTTTAATGATGATTCTAATTTCTGCATGTCTCAATCCTCCTTATTTCTTAGCAGGCTTCTCACCGAAGCGCTTTGGTTTAACGTATGTGTTAATAAGAGGTGTGAACGCATTCATGATGAGAATGGCGAACGACATACCTTCTGGATAGCTACCCCAGTTACGGATGATGACGGTGAGAAGACCGATGCAGACACCGTAGATGAGCATACCCTTGTGAGTCATTGGTGATGTTACGTAATCGGTAGCCATGAAGATGGCACCGAGCATCAGACCACCACTGAAAATGACTGCCAGAGGATTGGCATAAACAGGATTAGCCAAATGCATCAAACCGCTGAAAACGAATACGGTAGCGATGATGCTGACTGGAATATGCCAGGTAATGACCTTCTTCCAGAGCATGTAAGCCAAACCGAGCAACAGGGCGAATGCACAAACCTCACCGGTAGTTCCGGCACCGAAAGTATCGCCAGTAGCACCGAAGAGCAGACTCAAGGAATCAGGCAACTGATTCAGGAGAGAAGCATCGCCCGTCTTGATGGCGGTCTTCATGATAGCCAGCGGTGTTGCACCCGTTGTTGCATCGGTATAGCTGAGCATCTGTCCAGCCACTGGCCATGAAGTCATCTGTGCAGGGAAGCTGACGAGCAGGAAGCAACGGCCCACCAAAGCGGGATTGAAAGGGTTGTTACCCAGACCGCCGAAGCTCATCTTACCTACACCGATGGCAAACAGGGCACCGATGATGATGATCCAGAGAGGAAGGTTACTTGGCAAGTTCATGCCGAGCAAGAGACCGGTGATGATGGCAGAACCATCGAGCAAGCTGGTCTCCTCCTTCAGGAGATATTTTGTAATTGCCCACTCAAAGAAGACGCAGGCTGCCACAGAGGTGAGCAGTACGACTGCTGAACCCAGGCCAAAGAAATAGAAAGATGCGAGGATGGCAGGCACAAGAGCGATGATCACTCCGTACATGTTCTTCTCCACGCTCTCATTTCCGTGGGCATGTGGCGATAATGAAACGATTAATTTTCCCATTTTATCTTTTAAATTCTTTCTTAAATGAAATTCATTCTTGACGTGAACGCTTACTTCTTGGCGTTGCGAGCTCTGATAATGCCCATCACCGCTGCCTTACCATTGATGATGTTATCGAGGATAGGACGATGAGATGGACAGGTGAACTGGCATGAACCGCAGGCGATGCAGGATGTTACCTCCTCTGCCTCCAGGCGTTCATAATCCTTCACTACGCTCAGGGTAGCAAGCAAGTATGGCTCCAAGCCCATTGGGCAGGCATCCACACACTTGGCACAGCGGATACATGGCTGAGCCTTCTTGCGGTGAGCATCGGCATCGGTCAGTACGGTGATGGAGTTGGTACCCTTGGTTACAGGAACATCGAGACTGATCACAGCCTTACCCATCATCGGACCACCAGCCAACACCTTGTTGTCGCCCTCAGGCAAACCGCCACAGTTCTCAATCATCTGAGAGAATGGAGTACCCATACGTACGAGGAAGTTGCCCGGATTCTTCACCTGCTTACCGGTAACGGTAGTATAGCGTTCGAAGAGAGGCTTGTTCTTCATAACTGCCTGATAAACAGCGAAGGCAGTACCTACATTTTGAACTATTGCTCCAACGTTGACTGGGATAGCAGGAGGAGCTGGAACCTGACGGCGAATGACGGCATCCACCAGCTGCTTCTCACCACCCTGAGGATACTTCTTAGCCAGAGGAACTATCTCGATACGGGAGTCATTGGCTGTCTTTTCCTCGAAGAGTTTGATGGCAGCAGGCTTGTTGTCCTCAATACCAATGTAGCCCTTCTCTACCTTTGCCGCCTTCATCAGAAGGTTCAAGCCAACGAGAATCTCATCGGCATGCTCCATCATCAGGCGATAATCAGCTGTGATATAAGGCTCGCACTCTACACCATTGATGATGACGCACTCAGCCTTGGCACCAGGAGGAGGACAAAGCTTGATGAAGGTTGGGAAACCAGCACCACCCATACCAGTGACACCAGCTACCTTGATACGGTTGACAATCTCTTCTGGAGTCAGCTCTGCATGAGCCTCCAGTGTCTCGAGCTTATCAGAGCGGTCGATGCTCTCCTCCCACTCGTCGCCCTCAACATTAATAATGATGCAAGGCTTGCGATAACCGGTAGCATCAATGGATGTATCTACCTTGAACACGGTTCCAGAAACGGAACTGTAAATAGGAGCACTCACAAAGCCACCAGCCTCAGCGATGAGTGTACCCACCTTCACCTTGTCGCCCTTGGCAACCACAGGCTTGGCAGGAGCACCGATGTGCTGACCAAGCGGAAAAATAGCCTGCTTAGGGAGAGGAGCCACCTGAGTAGCCATCTCGGCAGTAATCTTATTCTCTTCTGGGTGAACTCCACCAATTCTAAAAGTTCTCAAATTCATGATTTAATCCTCCTTCTTTTCTTCTGAAACCTCAGCCTTAGGAGCAGCTACTGCAGCCTCTGCAGCTGGCTTTGCCTTCTTAACTGGGAAATTAACTTTTACGAGAGCACCGGTTGGGCATTCGTCAACACACTTGGTACACATGCGGCACTTATTGAAGTCAACATAAGCCACATTATTCTCAATGGTGATAGCATCAAACTTGCAGACCTTCTGACACTTACCGCATCCGATGCAAGCAACGCTACAAGCCTTCTTAGCCACAGCTCCCTTGTCGTGGTTCACGCACTGCACGTAAACACGGCGACCCTTAGGACCCTTCTTGCGAAGCTCGATGATGTGACGTGGACAAGCCTTGGCGCAAGCACCACAACCCGTACACTTCTCCTCATCAACCTCAGGAAGCCCCGTCTCAGGATTGATAGAGATAGCACCAAACTGGCAGGCAGCCACGCAATCGCCACAACCCAGACAGCCGAAACCGCAGCCGGTTTCACCGGCACCACAGGAGTTCATGGCAGCACAAGTGTGCAAACCATCATACTCGGCAATGCGAGGACGATACTCGCAAGAGCCATTACAACGAACCACTGCCACCTTAGCCTCTGTGTTAGCCACTGCCAACCCCAGGAGATCAGCCACCTTGCCCATCACGTCGGCACCACCCACAGGACACATCAGTCCGTCGATGCTACCGGCATCAGCACCCTTGACCAGTGCAGCAGCCATACCGGAACATCCGGCAAAACCGCAACCACCACAGTTAGCACCCGGAAGGAGTTCTCCTACCTGTCCCAATCGAGGATCCTCTTCGACGGCAAACTTCTTAGATACTCCGAAGAGCACCAACGCTGCAATCAGCGCAATGGCACCGAGTACCAAGACCGCAATCAAAATAAAATTCATAATAATTTGTATTTGTTTTAGTTAATAATCAAAAACGTTCGATTTTAAAGCTGAATCGGTTTCTTAACCTGTTGCGCATCAGATAGAGTACAGCATAATAAGGAACGAGGATTCCCAGTGCCGAAACGGCAGCCATACCTTCTGAATGGGTAGTAGCAAGAACAGCGATCAAGGTAGCTACCATTGCCACCAGCGGCAAGAGATAGCCGTAAAGGCTGGCTCTGTATCCTACGGAGGCATCAGCCACCACCACGACAGAATCGCCCGGATGATAAGAAGCAGCATCAGCCACTCTCACTTCAACTATTTTTTCTTTCGTTTCAGAGGCATTACAGTGGGCTGCTACTTTGCAGGCACTACAGGCTGATGCCTGCAGGATGCGAACTTTCACGCATTCTCCCTCTACCCCATCCACGATACCAGTATGTCTTATCTTGTTCATTTGTAAAGTCGAGTTTGCAATTTATTTGGTTGCAAAGATAGCAAATATTTTAGAAATGACAAACTATTTAAGAAGGTTTTTTAATTAAAAGGGGCGTAAACGTTTTCTTTGTTACTTTTTTTCCCTAACTTCTTGGTTTGTTTCATTTTTTTGTGTACCTTTGCAATAGAAAGTAAGAACCAAGCCTAAGGCTCGATCAAAGCCAGAGGCTGATAAAAACGTAGATTTATGGAAGTAACAGAACAAATGATTCAACAAGTAGAGCGTTTCATCAGAAAAGTGTCTCAAAAGTTTCCGGTACCAGCGTCTGAAGAAGACACATGTATGCTAACCGATATCCATGTGAGAGTTTCACAGGACAGCGGTGAGATGCTTGCCTTTGACGATGATGAGAACGAGATTACCCGCTGTGTTGTTGACCAATGGATTGACAACAAAGATGAAAACTTCTATGACGAGGTGGCAAAGCTTTTGCGCGACCTCTTGCGCAAGAATGCCCAGACGGTAGACCATCTCGGAATTCTGAAGCCTTACAGCTTTGTTTTGGAGGATGATGAAAAGGAGAATCTGGGAGAACTCTACCTTGCCGATGATGATACCATCATCGTGGGTGGCGACCTGATGGAGAATCTGGATCATGACCTCGATGAATTCCTGGATGACTTACTCAAGGAATAATGACATAAAAAAAGGAGGGAGGTTAGAAAGCCGCTGCTTCCTTCTCCCTCCCGGGCTAATGTAAAAAAACTAATATTGTCTTAATGCACCCAGCAGTTCTGCATTCTCACTCTTATTACCGATGGTAATACGAAGGCAGTTGCCACAGAGTTGCACCTTATTTCTATTTCTTACGATGATGCCCTGCGCCACGAGATAATCGTAGATGGCATTGGCATCCGTCACCTTTGCCAGGAAGAAGTTGGCATCCGTAGGATATACCTTCTCACAGATAGGCAATTCCATGAAGGCTGCCATCACCTTGGAACGTTCCTGCAGGATGTTCTTCACCCATTCATCCATCTTCAGCGGATTCTTCAATATCTCCAAGGCATGCTCCTGGGTAAGGAGATTCACATTATAAGGATATTTCACCTTATTAAATATATCTACAATTTCCTTGCTGGCAAAAGCCATACCCAGTCGAAGGGCTGCACAGCCCCAAGCCTTACTCATCGTATTCAGGACGATGATGTTTGGGAAATGGTCGATGACACTGCGGAAGGTTCGCTCGGAAGAGAAATCACTGTAAGCCTCATCCACGATGACGATGCCGTCAAACAGGCGCAACACTTCTACGATGGCTTCACGGTTGATGTGATTGCCCGTAGGATTGTTAGGACTACAGAACCAGATAACCTTGGTATTGTCATCGCAGGCATCGATAATCTCATCGGCTGTCACCTGATAGTTCTCATCAAGCAACACCTCACGATACTCCACATCATTGATGTCGGCACATACCTGATACATGCCGTAGGTAGGAGCGATGGCTACAACATTGTCCTGACCAGGACGACAGAACACACGGTAAACCAAGTCGATAGCTTCGTCTGAACCATTGCCCAGGAAGATTTTCTCTTCTGCCACACCCTTTATCTTACTGATCTGCTTCTTCAGCTCCACCTGCAGTGGGTCTGGATAGCGATTGTAAGGGTCATTATATGGATTCTCGTTAGCATCGAGGAACACGCGGGCATTTCTGCCTGCGAATTCTGTTCGAGCGCAACTGTATGGTGCCAGATTCCAGATGTTCTCCCGGCACAATTCTTTTAAATCTTTCATAACACCAAATTATTTTAGACTTTCTACTCTCAATCTCATGGCATTGGCATGTGCCTCGAGCTGCTCGTTCTCAGCCATGGTCACCACCGCATCTCCTATGTTACGAATACCTTCTTCGGTAAGATGCTGGAAAGTGATCTTGCGGTTATAGCTGTCGAGATTCACACCGTTGTATGCCAAGGCATAGCCATGGGTTGGCAGGGTATGATTGGTACCGCTGGCATAGTCGCCCGCACTCTCACAGGCATAGTTGCCCAGGAATACGCTACCGGCATTCACTACCCTTTCAGCCAGCTGCTCATAGTGGGCAGTGGCGATGATCAGATGCTCAGGAGCATAGGTGTTGCAAAGCTCGATAGCCTCCTCATCATCCTTGACAAGGATAAACTTGGAATTGTCTAACGAGGTCTGTGCCATCTCCTTACGTGGCAATCGTTCGAGTTGTACTTCAACTTCCTTCTTCACATTTTCCAATACCTTTTCTGAGGTAGTGATGAAGAAAACCTGCGAGTCGAAACCATGTTCTGCCTGAGAAAGCAAGTCGGCTGCAGCGAAAACAGGATTGGCTGTTTCGTCAGCAATCAGACAAACCTCTGAAGGTCCGGCAGGCATATCGATAGCCACGTCGTGCAATGAAACCTGCTGCTTGGCAGCCATCACGAACTGGTTGCCCGGACCGAAGATCTTATATACCTTAGGCACGCTCTCAGTACCATACGCCATGGCACCGATGGCCTGTACGCCACCCGCCTTGAAAATCTTGCTGACACCGGCAATCTTCGCCGCCATGAGAATGGCTGGGTTCACCTTACCCTCCTGGTTAGGAGGAGTACAGAGAACGATTTCCCCGCAACCGGCAATCTTGGCTGGAGTAGCCAGCATCAGTACAGTAGAGAACAGCGGTGCTGTACCTCCTGGGATATAAAGTCCCACCTTCTGGATGGCTACGCTCTTCTGCCAGCAGGTAACACCAGGGCATGTTTCAACCTTCCCGCCTTCAAACTTCTGGCTCTGATGGAATGCGGCAATGTTATGATGGGCGAGGTGCAAAGCGTCTTTCAGTTCTTGGGAAACCAGTTGCTCAGCCTCTTCGATTTCAGCTTCAGTCACAGCCAAAGAATCGAGATGGGCATGATCAAACTTCTCCTCGTAACGCTTCACGGCTTCATCGCCATGGTTCTTCACATCGTCGAGTACACCTTGTACGGTCGCATTCAACTGCGATACATCCAGGTGTGGGCGTTCTACAATCTCGCTCCATTCCTCCTTTGCAGGATACTTTATTACCTTCATTCCTTATTATACTTTGAAATTTATTAATACATTGAACTTTGCAAACAGTTCAATGTTACAATATCATCTTCTCGATTGGTGTCACCAGGATGCCCTGTGCACCGAGTTCCTTCAACTTGCCTATGATTTCCCAGAAACGCTTCTCATCGAGCACGGTGTGGATAGAGCACCAGTCGTCATCAGCCAGAGGAATGATGGTGGGACTCTTCAGTCCGGGCAACACTTCTATTATGGCTCTCAGACTTGCTTTCGGAGCGTTCATCCTCACGTATTTCTTGTCCACGGCATTCATCACCGCCTCAAAACGGAATAGCATCTGGTTGAGAATGGTGCGCTTTTCGTCGGAAAGACTTTTGTTGGCTATGAGCAGAGCCTCGCTCTTCATCACCACTTCCACCTCTTTCAGATTGTTGCTTACTAGTGTTGAACCGCTGCTTACGATATCGAATATCGCATCAGCCAGTCCGATGCCTGGACTGATCTCCACACTTCCCGTTATGACGTGTATCTCTGCCTTTATATTGTTCTTCTCAAGAAACTCATGCAATATCACAGGATATGATGTAGCAATCTTCTTTCCGTTAAACCATTCCAGTCCGTTGTATTCCTGGGCTTTGGGAATGGCAAGAGAGAGTCTGCATTTGCTGAATCCAAGACGCTTTACGATTTCTGCTTTTCCGCCTCGCTCCACGTATTCGTTTTCTCCCACAATGCCGAGGTCTGCCACCCCGGTGCTTACGCTCTGCGGAATGTCGTCGTCTCTCAGATAGAGCACTTCGAGAGGGAAGTTTGACGACTGTACGAGCAGTGTTCTCCGCTTCGCGTTGATTTTTATGTCTGCTTCATCAAGCAGATTCATTGTGTCGTCCGCCAGACGACCCTTTGACTGAACAGCAATTCTAATCATGTTCTTTTATTCTTTTTGTGTATTGTGTATATATATTCCTTGATTTCTGTTTTCGCCAGTATTCAACTTGCTCAACAGTAGACGGGTTGACAAGGATACGAGTTGACAAGGATATTGGTTTTCCTTGATAAACGCTGTTCGCAAACCTTATACAAGTAATGCAGATTCCCTTGTCTACTTGTCTGCTCGTCTATTTTTTCTACTGTCAGCATGTCCCCGGTGAAAGAGCATGACATACGGCTGTCAACCCATATTGACCGTAGATGATTTATAAAATCAACGCAAAATTAGCGATTTATTGTAATATCTGCAAGAAAAGGTGTATCTTTGTATATTATTGCTGATTGCAGTAAATGATTTTAGTATAAATATTCTTTGTAATGAGAAAGCTATTTGCCATGTGGTATCAAAATATTACCAATCCCTTCAAATCGCATAATTATATTATGCTTGGTGCTTCATTATGCTACATATTGTGCGTCGCGGCCTCTTCGTGTACGGGCAAAAAAAGTGAACGTGTCGTTGCGCCTTGGGGAGAAGTGGTGACTGATACGGTGACAGACGACGGACTGTTTTCTGTAGACGACATAGTGTCTAACGGCGAGATGATAGTACTGACCATGTCGGGACCTGACACCTATTTTGACTATCATGGTCATGGAGTGGGTACACAGTATCTGCTGTGCGAGAAGT
>OIZX01001760.1_pt1 | contig 10567 bp, 8 predicted proteins | sample 1588621 | NCBI WGS metagenome assembly OIZX01 (sample SAMN03283276) | human gut metagenome | biome: human-associated habitat; material: feces | host: Homo sapiens | place: Peru | collected 2012
TATTAATATAATTATTTTATATAATAAAGGTACTAGATTTTACTAGTGCTTTTTTAGTATTAATCAATATGAATATTATTTTTCTTCATATACATTTCAGGTTTACCCATATTTAATTCTTCTGATACATTTAATCCTAATCCATCAATAAAATTTTGGATTTCCTTTTTTATAAGTTTTACATCAACATCTTCATTAGTACAATATTCTACTTCCATAAATATTCCTAAATCTTTTACATTCTCTATTACTATCTCATAATTATTATATGTATATGTTTCTTTTTTATTTTCTATTTTAATAAATTTTACTAGTCCTAATTTTTCGAAAATTTCTTTTATAATATCAATAGATTCTACTTTAGTTTCATATTCATTTGAATATAACCATTTGCCATCTTCAAAAATATCATCCTTATATGTTATAAAATAATTATCATTTTTACTTCTAAGTCGTAAACAATGACTAAGTTGATTTTCTTTATCTGGTTTTAATGTATCTCTTTTAGGATCATAATAATATTCATCTATAGTTTCTTTTAATCCTTCATAATTAAATTTCTCAAATTTTCTTTTAATATTTAATATATCATCATATACTTCTACTAATACTTCTATCTCTTTCATACTTTCTCCTATTATATAAATATAAAAGCCTAAATAAAGGCTTTCATTTTTAATTTACATTAAACAAATAATACCAACTATTATATATATTATTTATTTTTAACTAATTTTTTATGATTATAATAATTATGAATATAATTTAGTGTATCTTCTGCACTATCTGAAATGTGGTAGTTACCACTAACAGATATGTCAGTAAAGTTTTGATTATATAAATAATCCAAAAATAATAATAATTTATCAAAATAATTATTTGAATTATATATTATAATTGGTTTATCAAATTCCTTATTTCTTTTTGATTCTATTGCAGTAAATAATTCATAGATAGTACCAATACCACCTGGTAAAAATATTAAAGCATCAGATTCTCTTATCATTTCATCAGTTCTGTCAGAAATAGTTTTAGTTAATCTTTCACAATTACACTCTAATTCTAATAAATCATCTTTGTAAACTTCGGGACATATTCCAGTAATTTTATTATTATTTCTTTTTGCTATTTCATAAGATAAACCCATAATTCCACTAGAGCAGGCTCCAAATACAATGTCATTATCTTTTAATAATAAAGATAAATAGCTATTACAATCATCTAAATATTTCTTATCTATCTTGTCACTAGAAGAACATCCAATAAATAATTTCATACGCAAACCTCCTAATATGTATTATACAATAACGTATACAATTATACAAGTATAATAATCAATTAAGGTATAACACATATATTATTATTTTTAAACTTTTGTACTTTAAAAATAATTAATTAAAAATATAAAAGATACTTATCAAGGAATTAAATTATAGATTAAACCCACCAGGAGTAATACATTGTCTTTCGTGATATTAATATAATTATTTTATATAATAAAGGTACTAGATTTTACTAGTGCTTTTTTTAAACTAAATCTTTATTCTTTATTATAAATACATTTCTATCTTTATAAAAAGCATAAAATACTTCATTTAAATTTATATCTTTTTTATCTAATAATCTATATACCCATTTATGATCTTTTTTTAATAATCTTAATGTATCATCTTGTATTTCACTATCTAATATAAGTGGTAATGGTAATGGAGAAGATAATGTTTTATTCTCATCATATCCAAATACTGATAAAGTACCATTATTTTCAAGTATTGCATATTCTACTTCTTCTATGGATCTATATCCTTTTTCTCTTAATTGAACTAATAAATCATCTAAGTTATATTTTTGTTTTTGCATTTCTTTATAATTTATCTTTCCATTATTAATAATAGTTGAAGGATTTCCGTCTAAAAATACTCTAAACCTTGGTTTTCTTAATGAAAAATATGCTAATGTTATTTGTAATATTGTTAAAGCAAGAATTGGAATTATAGAAAACATAATATTTTTATCATAGTTTTCTATACTTATTACTACTAATTCTGCTATTAAGATTGATACTATTAGATCAATTATTCCTAATTGTCCTACTTCTCTTTTTCCCATTAATCTATATATTAAAAATATAAAGAAATAGAAAAATAATGTTCTTTCTAATACTATTAAATAATTCATTTTCATCACCAATATTATTATGTGACATATGTATATTTTTTTATACATTTTCATATTATTTATTGGTGATAAAGATGTTAAAAAATTATTTAAATAGTATTTTATGGTTTATGGGAATTTTAATTATTGGTACTATTTTTATTACTATATTTAATTATTTTGAAATACTAAATACTAATATAATTAAAATATTAAAGATGGTTCTAATTATATTTGATACATTTATAGCAAGTTTTAAATTAGGTAAAAAATGTAAAAAGAATGGATATATAGAAGGACTTAAATTTGGTGGAATTATTTTAACTATATTAATAATTATGAATTTAATATTTAATAGTTTATCTTGGAAACAGATTATAATATTTACAATTATTCTAGCAACTTCAATGTTAGGAGGAATGATTGGTATTACTAGAAAAAAAGAAATATAACTATTCGCTTTGCATTTCGAATATTATATCTCTTAATTCCATAGCGTGTTCAAAGTCTAATGCCTTAGCATAAGCTTTCATTTGCTCAGTTAATTCTTCTATCTTCTTTTCTTTTTCTTTCTTAGTTAGTTTATGTTTTTTAGTATTTGTACTAGGTTCTTCATAATTAGAGATAACATCTCTAATTTCTTTTTTTATAGTTTCTGGAGTAATATTATGTTCTTCATTATAATTTTGTTGTATTTCTCTTCTTCTTTTAGTTTCTTCTATTGCTACTTGCATTGAATCACTTATATAATCTGCATACATTATTACATGTCCTTTAGCGTTTCTAGCACATCTACCTATTGTTTGAATCAGACTTCTAGAACTTCTTAAAAATCCTTGCTTATCGGCATCCATTATTGCTATTAAACTTACTTCCGGTATATCTATTCCTTCTCTTAATAAGTTTATTCCTACTACTACATCATATTTCCCAACTCTTAAATCATGAATTATTTGTAGTCTTTGGAGAGTCTTAATTTCATTGTGTAAATAAGCAACTTTAATATCTAAATTTTTTAAATAATTAGTTAATTCTTCTGCCATTCTTATAGTTAAAGTTGTTATTAAAACTCTTTCATTATTATTTATTCTTTTATTGATTTCTTCCAATAAGTTATCTATTTGATTTTTTGTTGGTTTAACTTCTATAGTTGGATCTAATAGACCAGTAGGTCTTATAATTTGTTCTACAGTATGATTATGAACACGTTCTAATTCATAATCTCCTGGAGTTGCTGATACATATATTACTTGATTTATTTTTTTCTCAAATTCATCAAATTTTAATGGTCTGTTATCTAGGGCAGATGGCAGTCTAAATCCATAATCTACTAGATTTAATTTCCTTGCTCTATCTCCATTATACATTCCTTTTACTTGAGGTATTGTTACATGGGATTCATCTATTACTAATAAATAATCTTTAGGAAAGAAATCCATTAAACAGGTAGGAGTTGCTCCTTCTTCTTTTAAAGCTATGTGTCTAGAATAATTTTCTATTCCTCTACAAAATCCTGTTTCTTGTAGCATTTCCATATCATAATTAGTTCTTTCTCTTAATCTTTGTTCTTCTAATAGTTTGCCTTTACTTTTAAAGTATTCTAATCTTTCATCTAATTCTTTATAAATATTTTTTATTGCTATCTTTAATTTATCATCACTTGTTACAAAGTGAGAGGCTGGAAATAAAGAAATGCTTTTTTTATCTCTAATTATTTTTCCTGTTACTGTATCGAATTCACTTATTCTATCTATCGTATCACCAAAAAACTCTATTAGTATACCATTTTTTCTTTCGTAACTAGGTACTATTTCTAAAGTGTCACCTTTTACTCTAAAAGTTCCTCTTTTTAGATCAAAGTCATTTCTTTCATATAACATCTCTACTAATCTTTTTAATACATTTTCCATAGGAATATCCATATTTACATTTAATGTTAGCATTTTTTTTAGATACTCTTCTACTTCACCTATTCCATATATACAAGATACTGATGCTACTACTATTACATCTTTTCTAGATAGTAATGATGATGTTGCTCTGTGACGAAGTTCATCTATTTCATCATTTATTGAAGAATCTTTTTCTATATAAGTATCTGTTTGCGGAACATATGCTTCAGGTTGGTAATAATCGTAATAAGATACAAAGTATTCTACTGCATTATTTGGAAATAATTCTTTTAATTCTGAATATAATTGACCTGCTAAAGTTTTGTTATGAGCTAAAACCAGTGTTGGTTTATTTACATTTTTTATTACATTAGCAATTGTAAAGGTTTTACCTGTTCCAGTAGCACCTAATAATACTTGTTCTTTTGTACCTTTATTTATTTCTTCTGTTAATTCTTTTATAGCCTCTGGTTGATCTCCAGACGGATTATACTTACTTACTAATTCAAACATGATAACCTCCTTTTTTACAATACATAAATATTTATACTAAATCTAATAATAACTAAAATTTATATCACAATTATTATAACATTAAATTTGAACTTTTATAATAAATTTGCAAAAAATCTTTATTACTTAGATTATTATATATATTTCATAAAACTAAATAATTTAGTATTTGGGATTTTTTAATATAAAAAATGGTAATAAATTAATCACCACTGTTTTCTATATATATTCTTATTTTTGTTTTACAAGTACTTCTGCAAAAATTCCTTTATGATCTGATGTGCCCTTTAAATCTATAAGATCAGCATTTTGAATTTTCCAGGTTTTTGGAATAAATATATGATCTAATATTTTTCCAGTACCTCTTTTATCATACCATGTATTTTTATTTATTTCTACACGCTCTATACCATTGCTTTTAATATCTGAAATAAAGTTATTAAAATTTTTATCTTCAACTTCCATATTAAAATCGCCAGTTAATATTATTGGATATTTACTAGAATATTTCATAATTATTTCTTTCAATATTTGTAACTGTCTTATTTGAATAGATGGAATTTGATAATCTAAATGTGTATTAATCATACATATTTTACCATATGCTTGTTCTTCTATGATAATAATAGTTGCAATACGAGGCATAAGTGACATTTTAACTATTGAATTTTTTAAATCAGAAAACGTATTTGGTATCCATGGCAAAAAAATAGTATTTTGAAATATAACATCTTTATTTGTAATAATATTATTATTTTCATTAAATGGCATTTCTAAAAATAGGTTTCCAAAGCGATAGTTTCCATAAAATCTATATTTTTCTAAACGCAAAGATAATTCGTTTACATATTTAATTGTTAGTTCTTGCGTTCCTAATAAATCAAAATTCTTTTCCTTTATTATATCAGCTAAAATATCAGCATTAGAAATTCCATTTTTTCTAATTCCACCAGCTCTATTAATGTTGTTATCTTTAACATTAAAACTACCAACTTTTAATAAACACATCTTTATCCCCCCAATTATCAAATTTTATGTTCTTAATATAAAATATAAATTTATACAAAAAAATTATTAAATGTTTCTTTTCAAAATCTTAATACTGTTTCCAAGATTTTTTTCTGGTGAAAGTCTGTAAAAGTCAAATGGATATCTATTTTGGATATAATCTTTTGCTAATTTTAGAAAATAATTATAATCTCCATCTTTTAATTCATATTTTTTTGCAAATTCGTCTATGATGTCTAATGCATCTGATTCTTTATTAATTGCACCTTTAATATCATTTTCTACACTTAGTCCATATAATATTCTATCCATATCTATCAATAAATCTTTAACTAAAAAACTATTTATAATATGATTTTCTATATCTTTTAAAAGATGATAATATTCTGCTTGATTATAATGAGGATCTGGCAAAAACATGCTATTTTTAGTTTTATAGAAAGCTTGTCTAGAAAATGAAGGAACATAAGTAACATTGGCATATTCTTTAGATATTTTTCTGATTCCAGGATTCATTGCTAAATCAGTTACTACTGTATTCATTATTCTAGGAGCTCCACACAAATATACTTGTGTTTGTGAATTGTTTTCTCTATTACTATTTTGAATTAATTCTAATATTTCAGATATTCCCATTATATCTCTTTTTAAAGAGCAAAAGATATTAGAAATTGTTAAAAACCCATGTCTTGTTAAAATGTCCAAAAATGAACCTGTACCTAAGTTTAAAATAACAATATTAGCTTCTTCTGGATTTGATCTTAATATTATATCTTGTACTTTTTGAGTACTACCATTCGAGAAATAAGTTTCTATTTCTTTTTCTGACAATAAAGGATTACCACTTTTTATAGCTCTTTTGTAATCTTCTTTATTCCAATTATAAGAATCTTGCTCTGTACAATTGTTTCTTATCCAGTTAGCAACTGCTAAAGAATTATTATTTTCACTTCTAGAGAGTTGATATTTTTGAACCAATATTCCATTTTCTTTCCCAATTTGTATTAACCCTAAATTTCTATCTAAAAGTAATCTATCTGGTTCAGACATAGAAAATCCATCACTAATGGAATTTCCAATTGCAGATAGCATTATACTTTTCTTTGGGTAGTCTTTCATAAATCTAATTAATTCTTCGTTTGTTTTTTCTAATATTTCTTTTTCTTTTGTTTTATCGTATTTCATACTTATATTCTCCTAAAAAACATCATTGTAATTATAATAAATAAGATTATGATTTTTAAATAGATTGTGTTTCATTACATAATAATTGCTATGTATTATAACATTACCAATGTTACCTGTCAAATTTTGAAATTAACCTTAAATTATAATTACAAAAAAGAAGCTAATTCTAGGTTAGTAGAATTACTTCTTTTTATAGTAAATTATTCTTAATTATTTCTATATTATTTTTTATTCTTTCATTATTGGGTTGCATCAAAGATGCTTTAATTGCATATCCTAGTGCTTCTTCTCTACTGTCTAAGTTGTATAAACATATTGATAAAATATCTTCTATAGTGCCATTATAACAGATTGGATCATTTATATATGTTTTAAAATTCTTTTTTATTTTCAATGCTTCTTTTAAATATTTTATAGACTTTTCATAATTTTCTTCTAAATATTCTAATATACCAAGTTCTGTATATGGTTCTCTAAGATATGGAGTTTCTTTTATTGCTTTCCTATACCACATTCTAGCTGTATCAACTTTTTCTTTACAGTAATATGATCTTGCTATAAATCTCATCGAAGCACTTCTTTCATCTTTCCAAGATGCTTTTTCTAATTTTAAATGTTTTTTTAAAGTACTAATTGCTTTTTCATATTGCCCATGATACATATATTCTCTTCCTAAATAATGCATATTTCTATCATCAAGAGGATCCTCTTTTACTGATAGTTCTAGTAAAGGAAGATATGAACTTCTAGACTTTGTTACATCTGGATAATGACTTAAAGTAATACTATCTATTGTTAAATATTTTTCGTTAGTATTCTTATAAGTTAATACTTCATGAACTGGATGAGTCCAATAATAATCTTTTCTTTGATGGATATTATCAAGATAAAAATATACTGCTGGATTATTATATTCATCAAAACTCCATATATAGTTATATCTAACTCTATTAATATTTGAATTCCAATTTTTTTCTAATTTTTTTCTCCAACCTTTACTTAATATTTCATCAAAATCAATGCACACACAAATATCTGTATCTTGTGGTACCATATCTAAAGATAAATTTCTTGCCACATCAAATCTCCATGGAGTTATTACTTGCTGTTTTACCACTACTTTATCCTTACCTTCTAATAATTTCATTGTATTATCCGTAGAACCGGTATCTAATACATATATTTTATCTGCTTCTTTTACATCATTTTTAGAAAGAGTCCAATCTTCTTCGTTACCAGTAGTGCTCTTTGTGATTTTAACTTCGATTGGAGCAGTTAACTTATTGAATCCGTCTGGTGCCTTTGTTTCTACTAAATAGTATGTTCCTTCTGCAAGACCATTGACACGGAGGTTGTAACCTTTTTCTTCGATTGACTTCACAGATACAAATTCTGTAGTAGAAGATGTTGGGTCTACTACATAATTACCTGCAACGCCTGCAACTACAGGAGATACTTTAATCGCTTTTGATTCAACATTTGCGTTAGCATCAGCTTCGCTTGAATATAATCTAAATTTTGCACCTGCTAACTTCTCATCAGATCCATTTTTAAACTTTTTGATAGCAAGAGGGTATGTTGGTGTTTTAGCTTCACTTGGTGTAGTAAAAGTTGTATCACCTGGATTGTTACCATATTCTAATGTGGCTTTGTTCTTTTCTGTTACAACTGCATCTTTATTCACTTTAGCATAGTAAGTTACAGTAAATTCTTTACCTTTGTTTGTCTGGTTAGCTTTTACCCACGCTGAAAGGTCAAGACTCATTTTTTTACTGTTAGCTGTATCAATTGTTGCTGTTGCAGGTGCTGTGCTTGCATCAGTAGCACCTGTGAATGCAACTTTTACGTTTACTGTATTACCAGTGATAGGTGCTCCATTTGCATCGTTTACAAAATCAAGACCTTTTGATAATTCATCGTGGATCTTATATACATATTCATAATATCCAGTTGTGTCTGGTACTGAACCTGTAACTGTATATTTAACAACCTGACCAATACTTACAGTATCTTGATCTGCTTTTTTTGAGATGCTTGGAGCTTCAGTTTTTAAGTTTATAGTATTTGTTTCTTTTTCTACTGTAACTAATGAAGACTGAATTTCTTTTCCACCTGTTACATATACTAAGTAGTATCCTGCTGCTAAACCTGTGAATGTATGAGATGCTTTAGTTTCATTGATTCTTCCAGAAGTTTTAGTAGCATCTAATTTGTTAGTTAGAGCTTTGACTGTAAAGTCATTTGCAAACTTCTGTACAGCACCTGGTGTTTGCTCAAGATCACTTACCTTTTTCACTAATACTTCATTCGTAGCATCTGCACTAGCACCTAATGTAGTTGCTAATGTTTTCTTATAAGTATCATTTACTGTATAAGCATAATTTTTTGTTTCTCCAGACTGTGATGTAGTAACATCAAATAACTTATATAAGTTAATTGTCTGTCCCTGTAAATCCTGTCCATCATTTACATTTACAGTAAGACTGCAACTTGGATTTGCTGCAAATGCTGTTACGGACATAGTCATTGTCATAACCGCAGTTAATAACAATGCAATAATGCGTTTAATACTTTTCATAACTTTTTCTCCTTTTTTTCATTTCTCTTTATAGTTTTTCTGCTTTATTTTCCTTATTCTTTCTGTATCTCATAACGAAATAAACAAGGAAAAGCAGAATTGCTATCGCATAAAATAAGTAGTTTCCAAATCCTCCAGTATTTGGAAGACATGGGAAATGCTTGTTGGTTATCGTAAACGTAAAGCCATCATCTGATGTCTTAATAGTTGTTGTATAACCATCGATTTCCGTTTCTGTTACGGAATATTTATAATAACGAACAGTTCCATCACTCTCTGTATAGGCAGGAAGCCCTTTAATTACTTCTTGCCATGTTGATTTGTTAATAGAACCCGTTATTTTGTAACTCTCATAACCTGAAACAGTTTGTGTCTGTTCTTTGCCAGTCGCATCCTTCAAAGTACGAGAAATTGTTACCGTAATACTGTCTGGTCGTTTATTATCAAAGTTATCGAAATCCTTCCAGACTTTATTTATAGTGAGTTTAACCAGCTTATCACATGGATCCTGTGACTCAGATGGCTCTGGTGTATCACTTTCACCAGTATTTAGAGTTGTCTTTGTATCAGACATTAATACTGCTTTGGCAGGTGATTCATATGCCTTTAAATCAGCTTTCTCACTACCATTTGATAGAACCGCATTCTTTAAATCATTAAAGGCTTTAACTATATTCATATGTTTGATTGTATAAATATCCCAACCATCATTGTTTTCATAATCACTATTTAATTTCTGATTATTGCCTTTGATTTCTTTGAAAGATTTATCCAATTTTCTATAAATACGATAGTTGTTTCCTTCACCTTCAACCTTATCTACTGTATTAGAAGGGTAAACTGAATCTAATTTACTCTTACCACTAAAAGGTCCTACAAGATCCTTAGTCCCTCTAACTACGTCACAGTAGTACATGTTGTTATTCTTTAATAAACCTTCATCATTAAATCCTACAAAACCACCACTGCGTCCATCCTTTGAAGTACCATCAGTATTGTTGTTGGCGCCACCTGCATAAACATCATATCCATAGCTCACACCATACACTTTACTATCAGTAATCTTTGTACGGTTTGCTTTAATAAGACTGACACTGATATTTGACTTTGTATCATTATCATCTAATAAACCATTCTCATCACATGGGAGTTTAATAGATGAATCTCCAATAGTAATAATTGCAAGATCTGTCTGTTGTTTATTATCTGTTGATTTCTTAGAAAGACCTAC
>OIZX01001765.1_pt1 | contig 10547 bp, 9 predicted proteins | sample 1588621 | NCBI WGS metagenome assembly OIZX01 (sample SAMN03283276) | human gut metagenome | biome: human-associated habitat; material: feces | host: Homo sapiens | place: Peru | collected 2012
AATGTTGAAGAGTATAATAAAAGTGAAATACTTATTATAGTAATTCCTATTATTTTTGATAAATATATTTTTGCTTTGCTGTTACCACTTAAAAATACATATTTTAGAGTTTTATAGTTTAGGTCATAACTGAAATTATTGAAGACTATATAAATTATGAAAAAACCAATTACGTAATATATTGGAGTGGCATTAACTATCAAGTCTCTTACTTTACTTTCTTTCTCAGTGGAATTTATTTCATTTATTAAGTTTTCTTTTTCTGTTAATTCATTATCTGTTGTTTTTTCTTCAGACTCTTCTGTTCCTTGTGTATTATTAGTATTTGTTTCATCTAATGAACCTTCTTCTGAACTTGCATCTTTTTCCTCTTCAGAATCATCACTTGAAGTATCATCTGAAGTTTCTTTTATTTTTAGTTCTATAACTCTTTGGCTATTTAATTCTCTTCCTAGTTCGTAATCTTTAACTTTGTTTTCCATTCTATTTTGTGTTTGAACATATATTCCTCCAAACGCAATCAATGTTACTAATAGTATTGCTAATGCAATTGTTAATATTTTTACTTTTTTCATTTTTAGCATTCCTTTCACTTTATTTATAATAATTTGTTGTATGAACATTCTTTATAGATTTTACTTTATTTTTTTTAAAATATCAACCTTTTTTTAATATTTTTTCTAATATATTTTAAATCATTTCTAACCCACCTTTTAATGAATATACGTTGGTATATCCCATTTTTCTTAACATATTATACGCTTCTCTACTTCTTCCACCATATTGACAATATACAACAATTTGTTGATTTAATTTTGTCATTTCATTTTTTACTTTTCTTATTTCATATTCAGGTATATTTAGTGCCTCTGGTAGATGTCCTTCATTATATTCTTGTGGGCTTCTTACATCTATTAGAATTGCTCCTTTAGATACCTTGTCTTTTAACTCATTAAAACTAATTTCATTTTGTTGATTATTTCTATAATATCCTCTATTTCTATAACATCTTCTACAAAACATAATTGATTCTCCTCCTATGTTTTATAATATGAAAAAAGAAGCACTTTTGTGCCTCTTTTACAAATTCTATCTCATAATTGTCATAGTGATTACTATTATTCCAAGTATTACTCTATATATAGCAAATCCTTTGAAACTTCCTTTTTTCAAGTAGTTTAATAAAAATTTAATTACAATTATTCCTACTAAGAAACTGAATAATACTCCCATAAAGAATGCAAGTGTAAATTCAAAGTCTTTTATACTTACAAGTACTGCTGCTAATACTATTGGTGTTGATAATAAAAATGAATATTTTGCAGCACTTTCTCTGTCTACTTTTAAAGCTCTTGCAACAGTCATTGTTATACCAGATCTTGATGTTCCCGGAAATGCTGCTGCTATTGCTTGTGATAATCCTATTAAAAATGATTGTTTAAATGTCATATCTTCATATTTTGTTTCTGATGGTGCTTTTTTATCAACAATATAAAGTACAATTCCTAATACTATTAATGCAATTGCTATCATTATTGATTCTATATTGAATTTGTCACAAATATATTCTGAGAATTTGTCTAATACTAAACTTAACATTCCTGTTGGAATTGTTACTGCTACTATGTACCAGAAGATTTTACCTTCTGTTGACTTTTTCTTTTTTACAACTTGATCATATCCACCTTTTATTAGACCTAACCAATCTTTAAAGAAAAATAATGTTATTGCTAATAATGTTCCTAAATGTAATGCTACATCAAAACTTTCTGGAATGTTCCAATTAAACATCCATGGTATTAATTTTAAATGTGCTGAACTTGATACTGGTAATAGTTCTGTTAATCCTTGAACTATTCCTAAAACTATTGCTTGATATATTTCCATATTTTTTATAATGTTAATCTTTTTAGATTAACACTCTCCTTTCTTTTGCTTCTTTTAAACTTTATATATTTCTCTTAATATATTATATATTGTATTTTTTATAAATTCTGCTGATGTTGTTGGTGCTACTTTTCCTGGTAATGATAATGCCCAAACAAATTTCAAATTTCTATCTTTAATTGCTTTTTTGTCAATTCCACCAGGATTTGAAGCTAAATCTATTAATAATGTTTCTTTTTTTACATATTCTAATTTTTGTTCTGTTAAAATAATATGTGGAACTGTATTTATTATTATATCAAATGGTCTTAAATTTTCACCTAAATTATTAATATTTAATGATTTATGTCCATATGCTTCTATCCATGCCAAATCTTCATCTTTTCTTGCTGCACATGTTACCTTTACTGATAATCCAGCAAGTTTTCTTGCTAAGACTTTTCCAATTCTTCCAAATCCTAATATTAAAACTTCACTTCCATGTAAAATTCTATTTGTATTTTCTATTGCTACTTGAATTGTCCCTTCTGCTGTTGCAATTGTATTTAATACTGCTAATTCTTCTCTTTTCATTATATCAATAATCTCTATATATTCATCATTTGCCATTTCATATACTTCTGGTAAAATAGATCCTGCTATAAGAACTTTTGCATTTATATTATGCATCATTTCTCTAATAGTAATTTCTTTATCACTAAATGGCATATTTATTGTATTTCCATTACTTGAAAATGGTATTGGTCCAATTACTATTTCTACATCATCGATTGCTTTTCTTATTGTATCACATTGAATAATATTTTTTTGTCTTCTTATTTCTTCAGATTTCTCTAATCCATATACATATACTTCATTTCCATCATTAGCAAGCATTATTGCTAATTTTGCAATTCTTAAATCTCCACCTATTACTGCTAATTTATTTTTCATAATCCCTCCAAATTAAATTTATATTATATATTATATTTAATTTGAGTTTTTTTATGAATTTTAATTTTCTTTTTCTATTTCTTGAGTTTTCTCAATCCTTGTTTTTGGATTTTTCTTTTCTATTTTCAAATCTGCAAATCCTATTTTTTTTGTTATTTCTACCATTTCCTCTAAATGCTGTTTTGCCATTAATTCTTTTTTAGTTAACTTATGCTCTTTTTCTTCTTCAAAATCTAGGTTAAATGGTATTGATAATTTAGCTATTATTATTGCAAAAGTCGTATCTTTTCTGATTTTTTCTACAATTCTTTTTGGAGAATCTTGTATTGCTACATTTGCATATTGTATTGCTTTTTCTTTATCATTTTTTAATATATAAATTTTAGCTAATTCCAAATATGCATCTGCTCCTAATTCTTCATCATCAACTATTTGTAGCAAATAATTTTCTGCTTCTTCTAATTCTTTATACATTATTGCAATTTCTGCCAAACTATATTTTGTATTACATATTATAGTATTTAATTCCGCTGATTTCTCATAATATAATTTTGCACTAGAAAAATCATTTAACATTGTATATACAATTCCTAAATTGTAATTTAATTCAAAACTTGTTGGATTATATTTTAATGCTTCATTATAATAGTTTGCTGCTTCTTTATAATCTTCTTTTTCTATTAACAAATCTCCTAATGCTATTGTTGCTTCTGGATAATCTGGCTTTTTGTTTAATAAGTTTGTTAATGTATCTATTGCTTCATCTTTTTTATCTAAATCTGTTAATAATGTTGCTACTTTAAAATATGCATCATATTCTTTTGGATTAATACTAATTACTTGCGCATATTCGTCTACAGCTTTTCTTTGTCCACCTTCTTTTTCATATAACATTGCTAATATTTTATGCCCATTATAACTTTCTGGATTTTTTGTTACTATTTCTATTAACATTTTCTTAGCTTGTTTTGTGTTGTCGAATAATAAACATATTCTAACAATATTTATATTTATAATTTCTGAAATATTTCCAGTTGCTTTTGTTATTAAAATAACACCTATTGGAACTACTATTGATAATAAATATACTATTATTTCTCCAAAAACATTCATTTTTTGAGTATCATTATAAACCATTATAAATTTTATTGCTATTCCGAAGTGCCTCTATTGCAAGTATTGTTACATATTTTGTATCATTTTCTTTTATTAATCTGTAAAAAATATATACAAATAGTGCAAATGCTATAACCGAAAATATTAATGTTTCTACTAACATCTTTTTTCTCCTTTATTTTATATTTAATGTTGTCTTGGGTTATTTCCCATATATTGTCCTTCTATTTCTTCATTTGCATTTGCTATTTTTTCATCAATATCTTTTCCATCTGCTTTTTTTAATTCTTTTACATATCCTTCCACAGATACATTACATTCTCTTGCTGCAACTTTTATTTTATTTTCTACCTCTTTTGCAATATCAATAATTGATTTTTCATCACCTTGTTCTTCTACTAATTCTTCAACTGTTTTTCCTGTAACATCTTTTAAATCCTTATATGTTAAATTTGTTTCTGGAATTTCAGTTTCTTCATCAGCTATAACTCCATTTTCAGTTTGGTCTTTTTCTTTCATTACTTTTTTTGCACCATGTATAAGTTCATCTTGTGCTGTTGGATTACCTGTAATATCTTTTCCTGAACGATCTAATCTTTGTCTAAGTTCATAATCTTCTACTCCATCGCCATTGACATTTCCTTCTCCTTCAAGTCCTGTTGATCTTCCTAACATTTCTTTATGTCCTGCTAATTCTTTTCCACAAGTCATTACATTAACCGTTTCCATATCAATTTTTCCATAGTTTTCTGGATCCATTGTTATCGCTATTTTTTGATTTGGTACATTTTCTACTGGCAATATTGTCATAGGAACTTTTTGCTTTAATTCATTACCATTCGCACTAACACTTATTATTGGCTCTTAATTTGTTCCTGATCTTTGAACACTTTCGTTTATTTTCCATTTTTCTACTTTATCTCCATTTTCACCAATCTCTGTAGATTTTTGTAGAATTACGAAACTACTCATTGTATCAGAATATGCTACTGCATATTCTGATGAATTTTCAAATACACTTGGCATTCTTTCTTGCAAATGTGGATCTGTAATTTTTCTAAAACAACTTAACTTTAAATCTTGTCCTTCACTACTTAAATCTTTTTCCACTTGTTTTTGCTCATCATTTCTATTTTCTTTATTCTCTTCTTTTGATGTTTCATCTTTTTCGTCTTTTTCTTTTATGCTTCCAGCTAATCTGCCTTTTTCTTTATCATTTTCTTTAAATAATTCTTCAACATCCATTTGAGAATTGCCTAGAGCTCCTTTTAAACCATCTATACAAAAAACATTTCCATCTTTGTCTAAAACCATTTTTTCTTCAATAGTTTTTTCACCATTATCATTCTCTTTTACCCAACGAAAATGATATTCCATATCACCTTCTTTGTTTCTTTCAATTGTCACATATGTTTCTCCTAAAGAAACTGGTCCTAATTTTGTTTCTATTACCAAATCTTTATAATATTTAGTCTCTACTAATTGACTTTCATGTTTGCCAATTTGTTCTTTTACACCTTCATTAACTTCTATAAATCTCTTTAATTCTTCTTTTTCTATCCTTTTTTGACTCATTACAATATTCTCTCCTTTTAAGAAATAAATCTATACAATTTTTCCTATCAAATCATATTCTTTTACTTCTGTTACTTTCACATTGACAAAAGAATTTACTTTACTTTCAAAATTATTATTTTCAACATAAATAATTCCATCTTCTTCTGGAACATCTTGTGATGTCCTACCTATTAAATATTTTCCATCAAATGAAATATCTTCTATTAATACTTCAACATTTTTTCCTATTTTATTTTTTAAGTTTTCATTTGATACTTTTTGTTGTATTGACATAATTTTATTATATCTTGATTTTTTTGTGTTTCCATGTATTTGTTCTGGAAGTCTTGCTGCTGGCGTTCCTTCTTCTTTAGAATACATAAATGTTCCTAACTTATCAAATTTTGTTTTTTCTACAAATTCTTCTAATTCTCTGAAATCATCATCTGTTTCTCCTGGAAAACCTACTATTAAGCTAGTTCTTAATACAACGTTTGGAATTTTATTTCTGATATTTGATATTATACTTTCAATTTGTTCTTTATTTGTTTTTCTATTCATTCTTTTTAAAACTTTATTTGAAATATGTTGTATTGGAATATCAAAATATTTACAAATTTTTTCATTATTTTTTACTACTTCTATAAGCTCATCTGTTATTCCCTCAGGATATGAATATAAAAATCTAATCCATTTTATACCATTAATATCTGATAATTTTTGTAATAATTCTGCAAGTTTTGGCTCACCATATATATCTACACCATATTTGGTTGTATCTTGTGCAATTACAATTAATTCTTTTATTCCTTTTTTGGCCAACATTTCAGCCTCATCTAATATTTCTTTCATTTTTCTACTTATAAATTTTCCTCTGATATATGGAATCGCACAATATGTACACATATTACTACAACCTTCTCCAATTTTTAAATATGCATAATTTTTTCCTGTTGTTACAACTCTATCATAAAATTCATCAAATTTTGGCATTGGCAATTGTTTTATTTCTGAAACTTTTTTCATAACCTTTGTTGTACTTTTTTCAACTTTATTATTTTCTATTAAGTCTTGAATTTTTTGCCACATTTCACTATATTCATCTATTTTTATAAATAAATCTACTTCTGGCAATGCTTTAACTAAATCATCATAATATCTTTGAACTAAACATCCCATAACTATTAAATATTTACATTTTTTCTTTTTATATTCTGCCATTTCCAAAATAGTATTTATTGCTTCTTCTTTTGCTGAAGCAATAAATCCACATGTGTTTATTACTATTATATCTGCTTTTTCTGGATTATTTTCTATTTCATAATTATTATTTTTAAAATGTCCAATTGCTATTTCTGTGTCTATTAAATTTTTGCTACATCCTAGTGATACAAATCCTACTTTCACTTTTACTTCCTTCCTGATTTTAGCTATTATGTGCACAAATATGTTTTCTTGTTAATTCCATTAAATTTAATTTTGTAAATCCTTCTACTTGTGTTTTAGCTCTATCTTGTTTTAAGGTTTCTTTTAATAATTTTTCTATTTTTTCTTTATGTTCAATATCTTTCATATCTATATAATCAATTATTATTATTCCACCAATATCTCTTAATCTTAATTGTTTTGCTATTTCTATAGTTGCTTCATAATTTACTTTATAAACAGTTTCTTCTAATGTATTTTTTCCTGTATACTTTCCCGAATTTACATCTATTGCTACTAATGCTTCTGTTGGGTCTATTGTTATAAATCCTCCACAATTTAGCCATACTTTACGTTGTTTTGCTTTTTCTATTTGATTTTCTAATTCATATTTTTTTATTAAATTTTTATTTTCTTCTAATGCCAATTTTATTTTGTGACTTACCACTTGTTCTAGTTCTGAATAATCTTCTTTGGTATTTACTATAATAGAATCTATTTTTTCACTTGGTAAATCTAGCATTATTTTTTCAACTATACTTGGACTTGTATATAATAATTGTGACTTACTATCTGATTTTTTAAATTTTTGATATATGTCTTTCCATTGCTCTTGAAGCTTTTGTAAATCTTCAATTATAATTTCATTTTCTTTTTTTTCAGCTACTGTTCTTATTATTGCTCCCATATTTTCTTGTAAATTTTCTTTTACAAGTTTTATTAATCTATTTTTTTCTGTTTCGTCTTGTATTTTTTGAGATACTGTTACGATAGTTGTTTGAGGTAATAAAATTACATATTTTCCTGTAAGTTTTATATGTGTTGTTGTTCTTGCACCTTTTTTATCATTACTATCTTTTTGAACTTGTACTAACAATTTTTGTTTTGGTTTTACAAGGTCTTTTATTTTCTTTTCTTCTTTTCTTTCAATTTTTTCATCGATTTGTGGCATTATATCTCTTACATGTATGAAACTATTTTTTTCTGTTCCTATATCAATAAAAGCTGCTTGCATACCTGGAATTATATCTTTTACAATTCCAACATATATATTCCCTTCATTTCTTTCATGTTTGTTTTCTTTGTTTTCTTCATATACTTCTATCAATTTTCCATTTTCAATAACACCTATTGTTTTTTTCTCTTCTTCTTTGTCAATAATTATTTCTATCATTTTGTTTTTTCTCCTTATTCATACTGTACTTAATTATACTTGTTCATTGCAGAGTCAACACCATTTCTTAATATTTCCTCTACTGCTTTTTGGGCTTTTTCTATTCCTTCATCTAGTCTTTTTAAATCTTCTTCTGGGATTGCACCTATTACATAATTTATTTCATCATCTTTATGAATTGGTCTTCCTATTCCAACTCTTATTCTTGGAAATTCTTCTGTTCCAATCATCTGTATAATGCTTTTCATTCCGTTATGTCCACCTGCACTACCTTTTTTTCTTATTTTTATTTTTCCAGGTTCTATATCCATATCATCATATATTACTAATATTTTTTCTTTTTCTATTTTATAAAAATCTACTACTTCTTTAACACTATTTCCACTTAAGTTCATATATGTTTGTGGTTTTAATAATATTACTTTTTCTTTTTCTATCATTCCACTTCCATATAATGCTTGAAATTTGTTTTGTTTTACCTCAATATTATATTGTTGCGAAATTTTATTTATTGTATTAAATCCCATATTATGTCTTGTTTTACTATATTCTTCTTCTGGATTTCCTAATCCTACAATTAAATACATATTTTCCTCTTTTCTTTACGTATTCTATTTTACTATTTTTTTGCATTTTTTTCAAGTATTTCTGAATAACAAATAAAAAAAGGTGACACCTGCCACCTTTTTTATTTGCAATCATACCAGTTTGTAGCTTCTGAAACTTCTGCTATAAGTGGTACTCTTAATTTTATTGCATTTTCCATTTTTTCTTTTAAAATATCTTTTACTTCATCAACTTCTTCCAATGCTGTTTCTATCATCATTTCATCATGTACTTGTAATACTATTTTAGATTTCATATTTCTTGATTTTAATTCTTTCATAACATTAATCATTGCTATTTTCATTATATCTGCTGCTGTTCCTTGAATTGGTGTATTCATTGCTACTCTTTGTCCAAATTGTCTTACCATATAATTATTTGATTTTAATTCTGGTATATATCTTCTTCTTTTAAATTCTGTTTCAACATATCCTTTTTCTTTTGCACTTTCTACAATATTTTCCATAAATTTCTTTATTCCAGAATACATTTCCAAATATTGGTCTATATATTGTTTCGCTTTTTTTCTTGATATATGTAATTGCTCTCCTAATCCAAAATCACTTATACCATAAACAATTCCAAAGTTTACTGCTTTTGCATTACTTCTTTGTTCTTTTGTTACTTCATCTATTGGAATATTAAATACTTTTGATGCGGCTTGCCTATGTATATCTTCTCCATTTATAAATGCTTGTACCATATGTTCATCATTTGAAATATGTGCTAATACTCTTAATTCAATTTGTGAATAATCTGCATCTATATAAATATAATTTTCTGCTGGTTTGAATGCTTTTCTTAATTGTTTTCCTAATTCAAATCTTGTTGGAATATTTTGAAGATTTGGTTCTGTTGAACTTATTCTTCCTGTCGCTGTTATTGTTTGATGAAAAAATGAGTGTATTCTTTTTGTTTTTGGGTTTATATATGGTTTAATTCCTTCTACATATGTTGAATTTAGTTTCATTAATTGTCTATATTCTAATATTTTTTCTATTACAGGATGTTCTTCTACTAATTTTTCTAATACATCTACATCTGTTGAATAACCTGTTTTTGTTTTCTTTTTAACTGTAAGTTTTAATTTCTCAAAAAGGATTTCTCCTAATTGTTTTGTAGAATTTATATTAAATTCTTCACCTGCAAGTTCATATATTTCTTGTGTTAAAATATCTATTTTTTCTTGTAGCTCTTTCCCGAAATCTAAAAGTTCTTGTTTATCTATATATATTCCTTCATACTGCATGCTAGCTAATACTTCTGTTAGTGGCATTTCTATTTTATTAAATAAATCTATGCTTCCTGCCTCTTCCATTTTTTGTGTTAAAACATTATATAATTTATATATTGTATACGCATAAATATATGTTTTATCTTCTTTTGGTTCTTCTGCATTATCAAATAATGTAATTTGTTCTGCTTCTGTTTTTTCTGTATTTGATAAGTATTCTGCAATATCAAAGTTTATATATTCATTTGCTAGATATTCTATTGTATATTTATTTATATTCGAATTTAAAATATATCCTGCAATAGCTATATCAAACATAAGGTTTTTAGCTTCTATGCCTTTGTTCCATAATATTATAAATTCTTCTTTTTGTTTGTAACTGCATTTTAGTATATTCTTGTCCTCAAATATATCTTTAAAATCTTGTACATTTTCCACTGAAAAGCATTTATTAGCTTTTGGCGAATAAATTATAAACTTTTCTTCTGTTAGATAATAATACATAGCTTTATTTTCTTGTATTTGTTGTTTTAATTCTGCTAATTTTGTTTCGTCTACAATTTTTTCATGTTCAATTTCAGTATTGATTTGCGAGTCGTCCAAAGATGTCCCTCC